>Ga0208325_1000187_pt1 | contig 16885 bp, 17 predicted proteins | sample PL_2010_330m_FD_185486 | JGI IMG/M metagenome (GOLD analysis project Ga0208325, IMG submission 185486) | Freshwater microbial communities from Powell Lake, British Columbia, Canada to study Microbial Dark Matter (Phase II) - PL_2010_330m... | ecosystem: Environmental > Aquatic > Freshwater >...
CCATAAAAACAGAATAGAGATAATTAAAATGTCAGAGAGATATAAAAAAAGAGCGCTAAATTCAGTTAAAGGTTCTATTTTTAAGGGGCTTGCAATAAATTTCTTAATATTAAAGGGTAGCAAGAAGAGAAAGGCATAAAGAAAAATTTTTTCTTGTTTTTTCATTTTAAGAAATAAAAAAACTCATATAGGATACCTAAAACAAAAACAATTATCATGCTCCATTTAATAATTTTAGGAAGCTTAATACTATAAGCGGGGTTTTTATTATCACCTTTTTTCTTGGCCTGTTGATAAATTAAGATAATTAAAATGCCGTTAATTCCCCCCATAATTGCTCCAACGACGCCAATAACATTAATAAAATTTCTAAAACCAGCAATAAAAAGAATTAATGGAGCTATGGTAACAATTAGCCACGAAAACATCTTGGGCATGCGATAATCATACCAAATGATTTTCATTAAAGTTGCCCCTATAGTCACAAAAGAGGTAATGACGGCCGCCAAGCCAAAGAGAGCTCCGACTATAATTATATTCTTTCCTAAAAAACCCTGAAGACCCGTAATAGCTGATTCGCTGATATTGTCGCCGGCAATTCCCAGTACGGCTACAATAAAAAGAATGTAAAGAAAATGGGGTAGAAGCGTGCCAATTCCTATAATTTCCTTATAGTGTTTGCTATTTTTTTTCTTGAGATATTCTATTGTTTCAGGAATAGCAACGACGCCAGAGAGGGAAAACAAAATGATGCCGTAGGTCAAAAAAATATTTGGTAGATTTATCTTGCTAAAATTATTTAATTGAATGTGAGGCAGCGCTGAGAAAAAAATAAGCAAAATTACTAAAATTAAAAAAACACTCATTAAAAATTCAAAACTAGCAATAGCAGTGCTATCTTTTAAGATAATTAGCGATCCTACGACAAGAAAAATAATAATATAAATAAGTAAATTTTCATTAAACAAATTCCCTGAAAGAAATCGAAGAAATTCGCCCCCCACGATTAAATATGCTAATTGAGATCCTAAAAGTCCGAACAAAGCGGATAAGGTTGCAATAGATTTCCCTTTGCCGCCTAAATATTTCTTGGCATAACCAACCAGTCTTTGTTTTCGTTTTGTCCTGAGGACGATTTCACCGTAAAGATAATGCAAATAAAGAACTATTCCAGATAACAAAATGAGAAGAGGAATTCCAATCAAAAATCCTACTTTAGAAATTGCATAAGGCAAACCAAAAATACCAACACCAACAATGGTGCCAATAATGATTGAGATGGCATTAAAAGATATTTTGAGATTTTTTAGCATTCCTATGTCCTTACTTGCGCCAAGATTCAGGCCGTCCTTTGGAGCGGGCTATTTCAAAAATAGCTTGAATAAAAAAGGCGACAATTTTTTAGTAGATTACAGCTTAGGCATTTCAAATCCTTTTTCTTTATCAATTAAGGGCAAAAGCTTTTCAATTAATTTTTTAGGATCACTATCGTAAACAATTTTTCCCGGTCCTCGGCGAGCTGTTTTAACAATATCGCGAATTAATTCAACTGTTCCATCTTTTCCCTCTAAATCAAGAATGCCGATTGGCTTATTGTCTTCAAAAGCAATTGTGAATTCATTAAGCGTTCCCATTCGTCCGCAAGTGATAACAACGGCATCAGCTGACCTAATAAGGAATAAATTTCTTCCGGAATAATTAAAACCGGTATAAATAATTAAATCAAAATAATCAATAGGCAGGTGATATTTCTTGACATGAGAGATTTCACTTGCCGCAGGAGAAATACCAACACTCACTCCGCCTGCCATTTTAGCTCCTTTAGCAGCCCAGTAAGGCATGCCTGTCGTAGCGCCAGTAACAATAACACCATTATGCCAAACAATCTCTTGACCTAGTTTTTCTGCCACTTGAAGGGCATTTTCGGGACAGTGGCTGGTTTCGGCCGCGCCAGAGACGCAGATCTTATACTTCAAAAAATGTTCTTTTTCTTTAGTCATAGAGTTGGAGGTTAAAAATTAATTATTATGTTTATATTGTAATATTTTAGATTAATGTAGTGATTAGATATCCTAAAATTGTCATTAAAATTAATGGAGGAAGACCAGGCATAGGTTTTTTAACTTTTTGGAAGACGAAAATAATATGCAACAAAAAAAGACCGAAAAAAGAGAAAAGAGAAACTATTAAAGCATTTATCAAGCTTTCTTTTACTACTGAAGCGGCAAGAATCATTGGTAGAACAATATCTCCTCCTCCAAGAAAATAATATGCCGATTTCTCTCCAAACTTAAGCGCAGGTTTGTCTTTTAAAAAATCTCTATTTTTTTTAGGCAGAATTAAACCAAAAAAGACGCCTTGTTCTGCCGGAACTTGCGCTATTTTTATCATATGCTTTGTAAAATAAACAGCGATAATGTCATAAAAGGCCAATACTCCCAAAACAATGACAATAGAGATCGGATCAAAACTAGTTGCCAGAGTCGCTCCGATACCTGCCAAAGAGCATGAAAAAAGGATATTGTGAAACAAAACCTTTGGGTACATGTTGAGCAAAACTACTAAAACGAGAGCAAGAATCAAGGCATGCGGCTCCCCCAAGAATACGCCCATCACAACATCAAGGCCTATGAGAACGCCTAAATAAAAGAAAAATTTAAGAAAAACGGGCTTTTTTTTAAAAAGGGGCAGAAACAAAAGAAATAAAACGGTTACAATTAAAAAACTTAAGAGAAATTGCAAAGGATTTAATGATGCTGTTTGGGCGTCAACAACTTTTTTTAGTTCAGGTATCTGATAAATTCTAAAAACAACAAAAATTCCCAGAATAGAAGCTAAAACAAAAAAGAACGCCTCTCTTAAGAAAACATCTAATTTGAATTTATTTAACATAGGCATTTATCAATAATAACATAAGTTGCCTTGAGGTTAAACCGAATAATTGATAACAAAAAAAACACTTTCTTTCCCAAGTTTTATTTATTTATTTTTCCCGTGTCCTTCATTTCTTGAAGGAAACCGCGAGGGTATTTTTTGTTGGGGAGCTAACCGAACCTTGGGCGGCAACCTTTTGATGCCGAAAAGTTTTTTTGCCAGAAACTTGCTAGGTGTTCTGAATGCGGCGCGTCCCTGATTGGTTTTTTTCGAAGAGTAATTTTTCATAGTTTATTATTCGTTATTCTGCTCAACTTTGGCCGAAGCATCAGGAAATTTTTCTTTAATTTTAATTACTTCATTTTCAATTTCTCTTAATCTCTCCTTGCATTTTTTGGCCAACTCAAGCCCATACTTAAATTTTTTAAGCGCCTGGTCTAAATCAATATCTCCAGAATCAAATTCATCGTTAATTTTTTTAAGTTCCTCAAGGGCTTGCTTAAAGTTAAATTCTTCTTTGGTCATAATAATAAATGATTACTAATTATTGATGTTTTTTATTTTAGAAACAAAGCTTCCTTTATATAATTTAGTCTCAATGCTTTCTCCGACAGAAACATCTTCAACCGTCTTAATGATTTTACCATTTTTGTTTCTAATAATTCCATAGCCCCTCTTTAAAACATTTTGGGGATTATAACTTTTAAGTAATAACTTTTGTTGATTCACGAACTGTAGGGCGGCAACAATTTTATTTTTTAGATCATGTTCAATATTTATTAAAAGAAAATTAATTTCCTGTCTTTTCTGGTTGAGGATGCCAGAAAGATTTTTAGCACAATGCGCAAAATTAAGTAAGACTTGTTTTATTTCATAAATTCTTCCTTTAATAAACTGGGAACTGTTTATTAAAAAACGATTAAGCAATGCTTGTTTTTCTTCAATAGAATGATTTAAGAAATATTCAATATTTTGAACTAGCCCATTGACTTCAATTTTTACTTCATTTCTATCCCTTACAATAAGTTCGGCGGCGTTTGACGGAGTAGAAGCTCTAAGATCGGCAACAAAATCGGCTAGGCATTCGTCTCTTTCATGTCCGACGCCGCAAATCACAGGGATCTTGCTTGAAAAAACTGCTCGGGCTATTTCTTCTGAGTTAAAAGTTTGTAAATCTTCAAGCGCGCCCCCGCCCCTTGTCAGGACAATAAGTTCTATGTTGTGTTTTTTATGTTCTTGATTAAACCAATCAAAAGCTCTAACGATGTCTTGAATAGAATCTTTTCCCTGGACTCTGGCTGGATAGAAATAAATCTTAATTCCGCCAAATCTATGACGCATGATTTTTAAAAAATCAGTATAAGCGGCTGCATCAGGCGATGTGATAAGACCTATTCTGTTGGGAAATTCGGGAATTGGCCGCTTTCTTTCTTGGGCAAAAAGTCCTTCGGCTTGTAACTTTGCTTTTGTTAATTCAAACGCTTTTTTAAGCGTCCCCTCACCCGACAACTCTATATATTCAATATTAATACTAAACCTTCCTCCAGCGGGGTATATCCTCGGTTTCCCCTGAACGCGTATTTTCATACCGTCTTCAAGCGGAACATTAAGCTTAAAAATAACCATAAAACATTCTATTAGAGCCTTTTCTTTTTCGTCTTTTAGTTTAAAACTTACCCATTTTTCCTTGGAAATTCTAAATTCACTTACTTCGCCTTCCACAAAAATATCACGCAGAACCTCAAGATTGGCATTAATAAGTTTTATATAATCTGAAACCGATAAAATTTGTGGCGTTTCAGAAAATAAATCTTTTTGTTCTTTTTTAATCATTTTTTAACTAAAGTCATATATATTTTTTCCAACTTCTTGGCAAGAATTTTTCTATCATATTTTTTCGCTTCTATCTTAGCATTCTCGCCAAATTTCTCTCTTTTTTCTTTGCTATTGATTAATTTAATTATCCTTTGGCTGAAAACTTTAATATTGGGCTTTACCAAATAACCAATTTTGTCGTTTTTTATCAAACTTTGGGGTCCCATGGCTTGATCAGTACTTACTATTGGGAGCCCCGACGCCATTGCTTCGCATAAAGTTAATCCCTGAGTATCAATCAAAGAAGAGTAAAGGAAAATGTCTGAAGCATTGTAATAGAGCGGAAGCTCATTGTAGGGTATTTTGCCTGCGAAAATAATTATATTCTTAAGGCCTAAGGATTTAGAAATGCTTTGTAATTTAATTCTTTGCGAACCGCCACCGACAATGATAAATTTTATATTTTTATGACAATTATTTCTTCCGTCAAGATTCTTATCTCTTCCGCCAAGAATCTTATTTGTTTCGTAAAAAGCCTCAATCAAGAAATCTATATTTTTTTCATAGCTTAAGCGACCAACTGTAAGCAAAATAATTTTTGACTCATCAATGTTTAATTTTTTCTTAGCGTTTTTTTTATCAATATTCTTAAACATATCCAAATTGATGCCGGAAGGAAGCGCGTAAATAGGAGGAATTATATTGCCCTTATTTAAACTTTCCTTGACTGTGTTGGTGGGAACTATAATGGCATTACATTTGTTGGCGTACTTAGACACAATCTCTAAAAGCAAGCCGTCTATTGCCTCGCCAAAATTTCCAATTAAATGGCCGAGATATTGATAATATGGAGTGTGCAAACTAAGAATAAGAGGAATATTAAGTTCGCGCGCATATTTTTGAGCAGTTTTGCCCAAAAGATAAGGGTGATGAGAGTGAATAATGTCAAGATTTAATTCCTTGATTTGCTTTTTGAGTTTAGGAGAATGAGGAAAAGGAATGGACCTTAAGGGTCCTAATTTTTTATGAATTCTAAATGATTTATACCTAAAAAGCTTATTATTTTCTTTGTCGGTTTTGCTGTATCTGGGAGCAAAAATAAAAACATCATGACCGAGATTTTCCAGTTCAATGCGCAAGTTTTCTATTGCGTGGGCTACGCCACTTGGACGAGGTAAGTAGTTATTTGTAAAAAAAGCAATACGCATGAGGGTAAGAGATAATCAAGGATTTTAAAAAAATCAGGGACTATGAGGGATTTAATATAGATTAGCATACAAAAAGACCGTAAGCCATAAGCCGTAAGTTGACTGAAAATTATATTATTGGGGATTTATTTGAAATTGAGAATTGTAAATTCTTGTTAGTATTTTCTAAATACTGCCCTTACAACTCCCTGAACCAAAACATTTCTTGAAAAAATTGGCCGCATTTTCGCATTAGCTGGCATAAGCCTTATCCAGCGCTTCTCTTTAAAATATTTTTTAAGAGTTACTTCAACACCATTTACAAGAGCGACCACAACATCGCCGTTTTTTACATTTTGTGAAGGTTCGCAGAGGACATAATCGCCACTAACGATACCTTCTTCAACCATTGAATTTCCCTGAACTTCTAAGGCAAAAAGCTCGGTCGGTCTTCTGGAAATTAAATCTTTGGGAATCATTAGGTTTTCTTTATATTCAAAGACTTGAATGGGCGAGCCGGCGGCAATAGTTCCTAAAACAGGTACTGAAAATTTTTGGGTAAGATTAAGCGCCTTGCCTGTTGGAAAAAATTTTCCTGAATTTTCTTGTCTTTCAAGAAATCCAGCTTTCTCAAGCTTTTTAACTTGTTCATATACAGAAGACGAAGAAGAAAGGTCTAACGCCTTACCAATTTCGCGCAAACTGGGATTGTGTCCATTCTTATCCATAAATTTTATAACGAAATCCAAAACTTCTTTTTGGCGCTTCGTAAGGATTGTTTTGTTAATTTTAGACATATTAATTATTTAATAAACCACAATTGAAACCGACCGTCTTGTCTGAAACCATACTTAGCGAGACGATACCTGTCTTCATCGATTCTTAGCTCGATTTCGGCGTGGCAACGCCGAACACTATATATTCTAACCGAACAAAAACCGAAAAACAATTGTGGATAAGTTTTAAAAAATTTATAGAAATTTATTAAAAGCGCACGAAAATAGGGGTTATAACAAAATAATGTTAATCGAACAAATGGAGTGAAATTATTTTATCCACAACCTGTGAAAAGCTGGGGACAAAAAATTAGGTGGGGATAAATCTTTCCCTCCTTTACTTAAAAGTATTTTTATTTTAAAATTGGAACAATCATTTAATCATTCCAATTTGTAATGCGTTATTAATAATTTATGGATTTAGACGAAATCGCAAAAGGCACTGTTGAGATTATTGGCAAACAAGAATTAGAACAAAAGCTTGCCTCAGGTAAAAAAATACGCATTAAACATGGCGTTGATCCTAATACAACACAGCTTCATCTGGGCTATGTTGTTAATTATCGTGTTATGAGGCGTTTTCAGGACTTGGGACACACAGTGGTCTTACTTTTGGGCGACTTTACGGGTCGCATTGGAGATCCCACCGATAAACTTGAAGCAAGACAGGGGTTAGATAAAGAAATTTTGAGAAATAACGCCGAAACACTCATTAAGGTAGCTACTAAAGTTTTAGATAAAGATAAGCTTGAGGTTCGGTATAATAGCGAATGGTGGGACGAGATGAAATTAGACGATTTTCTAAAGATTGCAAAAGGAGTGAGCGCGGTTAGATTATGGGAAAGGGATATGTTTGAAGAACGGCTTAAGCAAGGTAAACCAGTCTGGACGCATGAATTTCTCTACCCCATTCTTCAAGCCCACGATTCAGTTGAACTTGAATCCGATCTAACCGTTATTGGATCAGACCAGAAGTTTAATGAACTTTTAGCTCGTGAACTTCAAAAGAATGCTGGCCAATCACTTCAATCATTAATTATTATGCCAATTTTGCCAGGAATTGATGGAAAAGAAAAAATGAGCCAGTCCTTAAATAACGGGATTGGCATTGATGAAAAACCTTCGGAGATCTACGGTAAAATTATGTCAATGCCCGATAAGAACATTCTTCCCTACTTTACTCTGCTTACAGATATTTCTGAAAAAGAAATAACAATGATTAAAACAGAAATGTTGTCTGGTGTGAGAAACCCGAGAGATGTTAAAATGCGGCTTGCTCGAGAGATTATTAAAACACTTTATGCTGAAGAAGAAGCGCAATTAGCCGAGAAATCTTTTAAGGCGATTTTTCAAAAAAAAGAAGATCCTGAAAACATAAAAACCTATAATCTTGAAAAAGAAGCGTTCCTTTTAGATGTTTTGGTAAAAACCAACTTAGCGCCTTCTCGTGCGGAGGCAAGACGCTTAATTGAACAAAAAGCCGTGAAATTGGGAGACAAAGTTATTGAAGACGTAATGTTTAAAGTAGAGAAAAAAGACTGTCCTATTGTACTGAAAAAAGGTAAAAGATTTTTCGTAAAAATTATTTAAAGAAATTAAACTTAAAATAAATTAAAGCGTAGAGGTTTTAGGTCTCTACGCTTTTTTCAGGGGCACTAAAAGATAAAAATTAGAAAAAGAATGCCCTATTTTTCATATATGATTGTTATAATAGAAATTGGAAAATAACAAACATTGACATATCGATATAATTTCTGTTAAGATAAGAATAGTTCATCGGTTCTTCTAAGGGAGGGAAACCATGAAAAATGTAATGCATGGATTGCAAGGGCAATTTTCCGAAGAAAAGCATCCTAAGCGATACTGGTTTTTGTTTTTCTTTACGCCCTATCTTATGATTGTGGCGATGGTTGCTGCATGTTATGGTTTTTTAAACGAAGATGCCACAGTTCTTTCTATTGCCATTATCTTAGTGATAGTTGGTACTCTCTTACTCTATTTAGAGGAACAAGGGGCGTAGAAAAAGGAGGAAGACACGAAAGAGAAACAGGGCACATATAGCTGGAGAAACTTTGCAGCGAATCTTACTGGTAACAGACCTGAACACAAAATAGGAAGAATTATGTTTTTCTTATTTATTGCTGGAACTGCATGTTTTGTCTTTGGTACTGTTATGTGGCGTTGGAATGGATGGTTTTCGATAGGTATGGGAACCGCGAATTTTCTACTTGCAATCCTTGTTCAGATAAAGTGGAAATACGAAGTCAGAACCTTGAGAGAGTTTGTAAACAAAACCTCGCTTAGCAGTTAAGCGAGGTTTTTTCTTTAATAATCAATGATCAATAGTTAATCTTAAAGTTTTTTAAGCTCTTCTTCAACAACTTTTTTTTCATCCCAGGGAATTTTTTTATTGCCGATTACCATTGTTGCCTCTGTTCCCTTGCCAGTAATGACAACCAAATCTTCCTTTTTGGCAGATTTAAGCGCTTCTGAAATTGCTTTTCTCCTATCTTCAATTTTAAAATATTCTTTTCCCAGAACTTTGTTTTCTTTTTTTACTCCTTTTTCAATATCCTTAAGAATATCCTTAGGGATTTCATCGTATGGATCTTCGTTGGTGAGATATATTTTATCGCAAAATTCTCCAGCGATTTTTCCCATAACTGGACGCTTCCACTTGTCTCTGCCTCCTCCGGCAGAACCAAGAACGCAAATCATATTTTTAAACCCGGGAACGAGGAAATAAGCTTTTCTTAAGGCCTCGTAGGCTTGTTCTAACGAATCTGGAGTGTGGGCTAAATCAATAATGACACTAAAGTTTTTGCCCGTTTCAATCTTTTCCATTCTGCCGGGAACTTCCTCAATTTTTAAAAGGGCATGTTTGGCGGTTATATAATCTATTCCTAATGCTCTTGCGGTCGTTATGGCAGCGAGCGCGTTATAAATATTAAATTCCCCCAAGAGCTTCAGATCAAATTTGGTGCTGTCTAAGGTAAAAGTTGAACCATTTTCGTTTAATTTGTAAGAAATAATTTTGAGTAATTTGATTTTTTTAGGCAAAGCATTTATTTCTTTTACAGAAAATCCATATTTTTTATCCGCTTTTTGTTCAATGAAATAATCAACATTTTCGTCGTCAAGGTTGGCAATAATAATTTTTTCTTGTTTTTTTTCTAACCAGGCTAGTTTTTTTCTCTTTTGCGAAAAAAGTTTTTTAAATATTTTAAGCTTAGCATCCCGATATTTTTCAAAACTTCCATGAGCTTCAATATGTTCGCGAGAAAGATTAGTGAAGACTAAAATATCAAAATTAATCTCTATATGTCTAAATTGTTTAATGCCTTCAGAAGTCACTTCAACAACTACGTAGTGGACCCCCTTAGACAGCATTATTTTTAGGTGTTTCTGAAGCTTAAACCTGCCCAGCATTGTCATATGATAAGGGTTAATCTTTTCTTTGTCTAAAATTCTGATGCTTAGAGAAGAAAGCCAGCCAACGGACAAACCGTATTCAGTTAAAATTTCTCCTATCATTTTTATTGTTGTTGATTTTCCGCCAGTTCCGGTTACACCGATGACAATCATTTTATTTGATGGGAAACCATACAAAAACGCGGCTAAAATTGCCACAATGAAATGATAAAGCCGCAGGAGTGGCGCAGGGATAAGTTTTTTAATAAAAAATTTCATAAAACTTAGAACTTAAAACTTTTTATATTTTAATTTTTTTAGCAAACCGATAAAGTTTATACCAAAACGGAGAAAAAACATAATCATAGGCAGGCAAAAAACTTACCTCTTTTCCGCCAAAACCTTGTTTAAACCTCGTAATTCCGGCCCACGAATGGCCCTCAAATTCCCTTTCCGACCCGAAATCGTCTTTTTTAATTATTCCCCAAAAATCATATTTTTGAGCGCCCAATAATTTAGCAAGTTTAATTGCCTCCCATTGAAGCAGGTGAGGCGCCATATATTTTCTATAATTGTAATCGCTCGCGCCAACCAAATAAGTGGCTTTTTGCTCCCAAACAATCAAGATCAACCCAGCAATCATTTTTTTCTTTAAATACGCCCCTAAAAATACAACCGCCAAGCTTGACGGACGTCCAACATCCGTAAACGCGGATTTTTGAGAAAGCCGAGAAAGAACAAAAAGTTCTTTATAGTATTTCTTAGGAAACGATTTAGTGTGTTTTCTCTCGTCAGTTTTTTGAATTAGGGTATAAAAACTTTCAAATTCTTCCCCTGTTTCTATTTTTTTAACACTAATTCCCCCTTTTTCGGCTAATCTTATGTTATATCTATGTTTATGATGAAAACTTTTGAGTAATTCTTGTTCAGAGAGCGTAATGTCTAAAACTAATGTATTTTTTGGTTGAATATTCTTAGACAAAACCCATCCTTCCCTTCCCTTGATAATCCCTAATTTTCCTTCATTTTCTTTTTCGGCGGCGGGTTCAATTTTTAAAAAGATTGCTCTTTCTTTTTTCGCCAATTTTTTAAGATCTTCCAATAAATGTTTTAAATCGTAAGTTTTATGTTTCAAATTTATTCCTGCGATATAAAAATAACATTTACCAAACGGTAATTTTCTTTTTTCAATTTGAACGTAGTTATTCTTGATTCCCGATTCATAATTCATGATTCTAAAAATCGTTATTCCATTTTTCTTTCTGAATTCTCCCCACTCCCACGATTGCATAAAATTACTTTCCTGTTTTGAAGTAATTTTGTTCCATTCCTTTTGGTTTTTTATATGTTCTATTGCCATACTTTGTTTTAATATTATATTTCGTTTATTATACTATATAGGGGCAAAATAAAAAAACTATTTATGACTTCAGGATTTTTATTAATTAATAAACCTGCCGGACCCACTTCTCACGACATTGTTGACAAGCTAAGAACAATCACAGGTATCAGAAAAATTGGACATGCCGGCACTCTTGATCCTTTTGCCGAAGGATTACTTGTTGTTTTGATTGGGCGCGAGGCGACCAAAAAACAATCAGATTTTTTAAAAAAGGATAAAGAATATATTGCTACTTTATTTTTGGGTGACGAAACTGACACCTACGACAAAACCGGTAAAATTGTCAATAAGCATAGCGGTCAGCTTCCAACAAAAGATCAAATAAAAAAAGTCTTAAAGAAGTTCAAGGGTGAAATTTTACAAACACCGCCAATCTATTCGGCTAAAAAAATTAAAGGTAAAAAAGCATATGAATTAGCTAGAAAAGGAAAAGAAGTTAGTCTTAAACCAAGTAAGATTAATATTAAGAAATTAGAGCTTCTTAGGTATAATGTTCCATGTTTAGTGTTATGTGTTATGTGTTCCGCGGGGACATATATTCGTTCTTTGGCTCACGATATTGGGCGCGAGCTGGGATGTGGCGCTTATCTAGAAAAGCTTATTCGCATAAAATCAGGAAAGTTTGATTTAAAAGACGCGATCGATTTAGACAAATTAACATCTAAAAACTGGCAAAAATTGCTATGCGATATTGACAAAAGATAATTAATTCGTTATCATTAGCATAATCTTTTTTAAGGAGGAAAACAAAGTGGAGGAAAACAAAGAAAAAGACGAAAAGATCGTCTGTTTAATCTGTGGCGGGCCGATGAAATTAGAAATGTATGGATCAACCAGTTATTTTCAGTGTGAAAAGGATGCTACTCATCGAATGACCCTTACTGAACTCTCAGATTTGACTCAAGGGGATCGTTCAGAAGATGAAATAAGACAATCTATGGAGGAGAGAGCCCAAAGCTTAGAACGCCAAGAAGAAATTCATGATCAAATAAACGAACTGCAGCATGAATTAGAAATATTAGTGGCAAGATCAATCTCCTGAAGTTTTACCCTGAACGCAAGGTCGTTCAGGGTTTTTTCTTGCAAAAAAATAATATTATGATATCCTTTGATATCAAATCAATAATAGTTAACAGGTAGTAATTATTTTATGCCACAAAAACAATCAGCCAAAAAGGCGTTAAAACAATCGGAGAAACACCGACTTTTAAACAATCGCTATAAGAAAAAAATGAGAAGCTTGATTAAGGAACTTCAGCTTTTGATTAAAAAAGGAAAAAACATAGAAGCCAAAACACTCCTTCCCCAGGTTTATAAAGCGATTGATAAAACTGCCAAGAAAGGCATTATTAAAAAAGGCAATGCCTCAAGAAAGAAATCGCGCTTAACAAAAGCAATAAATAAAATTGGACTGGACAAGAAAGACATTAAGGTAAAACCCGAAAATCCTAAAACAAAAACAACGAAAACTTCAAAAACAACGAAAAAAATAAAAAAATAAGATTAAATTAACAACAAAAAAATCCTCTTTTTTATTAAGAGGATTTTTTAATTATCGCTCAAAATTTAATGAGGCAAACAGATTTTTACCACAAACATCTCAAGGGCGATTTTTTTATCTTTAATCTTGCCTGTTTTGAATCCGATATCAAGCTCAAATAATTCTTCGTAGATATTTTTGAGATCATCCATTGAAAAATTACCAACCGAAGAATAAATTTTGCGGAAAGAGTAAGGATGAATCTTAGTTTCACGCTGAATTTTATAATAATCTTTCTTTTCTTCTGTGAGTGATTTTACTTTGATTAAGCTTCTAAATTGATATTCAAGCATTGCTAAAATTTTTAGTTCGGGCTCTAAATTTTTAAAATGAATTGCCAGCGCTTTAAGCGCTTGTTTTTTATTTTTTGAAGCAATGGCATCAATTGTTTTAAAAATATCTGCTTCTGTTGGAAAAACAATTATGTTCTCTAAATCGTCTTTTGTGAGCGGCTTTTTCGTTTGAGCTTGATAAGTAGCTAATTTCTCAATTTCGTGATAAATTCGCCACAAGTCGCAATCAAGGTTAGCAATAAAATAATCCATAAGATAAGATTGGATCTTAAGGTCGGGAAATTTATCAGCGGCAATTTTTTTTACCCAATTTTTTCTTTGAGATTTATTAAGTTCGCTAAACTTTTGAATTTTAGCGGCTTTTTCTAAATATTTGAACAAAGAACCGCGTTTGTCAACATCATTCCTTTCCCAAAAAACAAGAAAGGTATTTTTAGCTTTATCAATTTTTTTAGCTTTTAAAAGTTCAATTAGTTTTTTTTGTTCGTCTGCTTTTTTTAAAAAAATATTTTTAAGAACAATTAATTTGTTTTGTTGAAAAAGAGGAGATGACTCAAGAAGGGATTTAATCTCTAAAATATCCTTGTCTTTATCAATCTGATAAAAACTCAAGGTTTGCGGATAAGTTTTTTGATATTTATCCTGAATTTCTTTTAATTTTTGATAGCTTCTAAAGCTATCTTTTCCATATAGAAAAAAAATCATTTTAGCATTTCGTAAGTTACTTGTTTTTCGGGTTCAATAATTTCTATCCAGATTTGGCCCGGAACAAACTCAATTTCGCTACCCGCTTCATCATAGAAATAGAGCTTGGTTTTTTCGTAATGTCCCTCTTTTTTCCACGATCCTTCAATTTCTTTGCCGGCAAAATAAAAGCTTGCTTTACCTTCACCTTCAATATCAACATCGTTGTACTGATCTTCAAGATAATGGGATTGGGCGCGCATAACAACAATATTTTTTGCTTTAACCTGATTTGCCGTATTGAAATCTTTTTCCGGTTCATTCCCTCGCCACCTAAGATATTCATTTGTTTTAGGATTATATTCCCACCAGACCCTATATACTCCGGGATAGTTAATTTCTAATTTATATTTGACATTTGACATTTGAGCTTTGACATTTTTATGCAGATATCCCTCAAATGTATTTTCTAAGCGATAACCAAGTTTTTCCGCTTGAGCACTTAATTTTTCAATGCTGGTAAAACCATCATGAGGAGAAGGTAAATTAATTTGACGCCAAAAAGCGGTGCGGGAATATTTAAGGGCGTCAATATTATCCATGATACCGTTGTTTAATTTATCAAGCGCAAAATGAGAACCGCCCCAATGAGCGAAAATGGCGTCAAAACCCATGGCAATTGGAATAAAATCATGACGAGCCGAACGAATACTGCCAATTTCTGAAGGATCTCCGCAAACATAAATTGCCATCATACGATTCATACCGGTTATCAGCACAGGCATTTCAACAATTAAGTCAGCCGCCTGAAGGCCAGACAATGGCCTCGCGACTTCATCTTCGGCAAGCATAACGGCGAATGGTCGGCGATTGTAATTTTTGCAAGGAAGACCAGAAATAGGGCTTATTTCAGTTGTTAGTTGAATAATTCCTTGGTCATTAGATTCATTATCAATTTTAATGTCACGACTGCCAAAAATATAAAATAAAACAATGCTAATAACAATTAATGCAAAAGTGATTAAATAGAGATGTTTTTTAGGATTCATTTTTTTTATCTTAACTCGCATATGCGCGCGCATATGTTGCGCGTATATTTGATTTTTTAGAAAAAATAGAGCTGACCCCATTTTCGTTCTTATCCTTCTGTGTTAGTTTAATGTCTCTGATTTGAACTAATTTTTCTATTTCGTCGCTATCTGCGGTTTTGCGAGAATATATGGTTTGGGTTAGGAGAGATGAAGCAATTCTAACTTCTTATTCACCACTGTTCGGGACGCAGGGACAATGTGAAAAATTATCCATTTTCAGTCTCGTTTGCAAATGGTGAATGAATTATTTAGCTGTATTTTAGGGCAATTTTAACCCTTTGATTATCCATTTTCATCCTTGCCTGCAAATGGTAAATTGAGCTTTTTGGGTATTTCAATGCCAATTTTTTTATAATAAAAATTACCCTTAAAGCCCTTTTCAACTCTCTCTAATAAACCTTTATTTAACCACTGCTTTAACATTCTGGACATTTTAACAGTATCTGTAATGCCTGTTATTTTTCTAGCTTCTTTATTAGTTATTCTGTAATTATCATGAAGAAATTTATTGACTGTATCCCAATATTCATTTTTTTCCATATTTCTATGATTTTCATAGTTTGTATCCTATTAATTTATAATGCATACAAAGCATAGCAGTTTGTATACATTCAGCCAATAGATGTATACAAACTTCTCAAATTACAACTTTCCCACAAAAGCCTTCTTTGTCTCGCCATAGCTTTTAATATTTCCCAGCGAAGGCGGATTTCAAAACCGACTTTTTCAATTCCTCCAAATCCGCTAATTTTTCCCCATAAATTAAACCCACTAATTTTTTTAATTATATTTTTAATCCCGATCAGTTTTTCTCAATCTCCTCTTCAACTTTTCTTTTCGCTTCTTCCAAAAGCTCTTTGCTCTCTTTTCTCAATTATGGCTTGCTTGTATTTTCTCCGCGATTTGTTTTTGAATTTGGGGTTTAATGATGGGGATTTTGAATTTTTCAAAATCCGACGGTTTTAAATGAGCGATTATGGCTCCGCCCGATAATTTTTCAACTTGCATTTTAGAAATAATAGAATTGAAAATCAGAGACAAGCATTCTTTTTCAAATAATTGATATTTATCTTTTAAGCTTAATCTAAGAAACGCTCCGCTTAGAATCACTTCAAATTCTTCTTTAACAACATAGCTTAAACCGATTGTTCCGTCTTTGGTAAATAAAATATCGTTCCGCTTTGGCTGATAATCTTTTTTTAATTCTTGATAAAGCCCTTTTGAAATTTTCTTGCCTGTCCTCTCAACCCCATTTATTGAAAAATCCGAAACTCTCCCAAAAGACATTCCATTTTGCTGATATGTTTCGCTTCCAACTTCAACGCCTTTTTTCCAATTCACTATATTTTTGACGAAATCCCAGCCGTTTTTATATTTTTCAATCCTTTTAATTATCTCCTCATATTTCGGCTGAAAATATTCCGCGTCAAATCTTTTCGCTTCGTCTGTCTCTTTTTTTGTTGTTTCAAATGACAAAATATTCTCCGGCTTATAATCCAACAAATCAAGCTCTTTCAAAAGCGCCTCTTGTGCTTCTTTATAAAGCTGTTTTGATTGGGTCTGTTTTTCATAAGCTGATTTTACGATTTTTTCTATTTGGAGTTGGAAAGATTGAGGAAGAATTGGGATTTTTAAATTCAAAATATCACCTTCCGTAACTGCTGGATACATCGTAGCAGTTGTATGTCTGATTAACAATTTAATATAATCATCTGTTTTGAATAATATAAACAAATAATAAGGATTGATTTTTATATTGGTCAGTTTGCAAAATCCAGTGCTTGCTACTAAATTTTTTAGATCCTCTTGAAT
>Ga0208325_1000190_pt1 | contig 16708 bp, 15 predicted proteins | sample PL_2010_330m_FD_185486 | JGI IMG/M metagenome (GOLD analysis project Ga0208325, IMG submission 185486) | Freshwater microbial communities from Powell Lake, British Columbia, Canada to study Microbial Dark Matter (Phase II) - PL_2010_330m... | ecosystem: Environmental > Aquatic > Freshwater >...
TATAATAACAGTATACGAGTAAAACAAGAAGCGTAAAGCAAAAAATAGCAAAAAACAACCAATTTTCGTGCTGAGGGGTGTCCCCAAAAGGCATGCCCCCTTCTAGAACAGGGGACATGCCTTTTGGGGACACCCCTGAGCACTAAAATCCAGCTAAAATTCACCTTTTTGATTTGGAATCAAAAAAAAGTTGCTTTTTCGCTAAAAATGCCCTATACTGCCCCTCCATGGATACCCAAGAACTGTTTAAAAAATGCGCCGAGAAGGATCCTGCCGCGTGGAACGAGTTTATACGGCGGTATCAGGGGCTCGTGACCCGGGCAGTTAAATATAAATTGCGCGAGATGGATACACGCGTATACAAAAATGATACGCAGGATATCGTGCAGGAGATATTTCTCTTGATCTGGGAAAACGGCGAACTTCAGCGTCTTAAAGACTCTGTCTGCCTCAGAAGCTGGCTGGCCATACTTTCGGTCAACTTCACTTTAAACTACTACAATAGGATCATGTTCCGGTCGCATAGAAGAATGGTTTCCCTGGATGAACCCCTCTTTCGGGAACAGGCCGAAACCACTTTGGGGGATTCTATCCCCTCGCCCACCGTCAACACGGAGCGGATGCTACGGGCGAATGAACTGGATGCCGCATTAGAAAATGAAATCTCCAAATTCAAGCCTCATCACCAACTCATGCTGAAACTTGACATCTATGACGGCCAAAAACAGAAGGACATCGCGGAAATAATGAATGTTCCGCTCGGAACGGTTGCGGGATTTCTCGGCCGGGCAAAAAAACGCCTTAACACGCGACTGCAAAGAGAGTTATGTTCATCGGACAAAAACCGTAAATTGGGTCGGATAAGAAAAAACAAAAAAAAATGAAAGTAAAAGGCGTTGAGAATTGTCTATACATATAGGAGGGTAAAAAAATTTCATGAACAGAATATGTCCAGATGAAAAAATACTGAGCGCGTATCTGAAGGCGGTATTGCCTTCGGAAGAAAGAAAAGTCGTTGAAAAACATCTTGCAGGATGCGACGCGTGCCGGGGGCTTATTATTGATGCACATAATATTCTTAAAAAAAACGGTTTTCTGAAAACAGCAGGTAAGCTCGGCCAATGGATTATTAAAAACCGATGGGGCATCGGCTCGGCTACGGCTCTTATTTGTTCTTTTTTCGTACCGCGATATTTTCTGCAGTTTCTCGCGGCGGCCCTTATCCTGGGCTCAAAATGGATTACGGATTCGCGAACCACAAAAACTCTTATTATGATTCACGAGGCCTGGAAACGCGGCAACAGAAACGACGCCGAAAATACGCTGACACGTTTTCATTCTGACAAATAAATATGAACGCGTAACAACAAAGGAGGAACACAATGGGAAACAAACCGGTAATTAAAGTTGAACGGATTCATCGCCTGGAGTCAGACGGCGCAACAAAAGCGTTTTGCGATCTGCTAATTCTGGACACTTTCGTTGTAAAGGGCTTGCGGGTTGTTCTGGGAAAAGACGGGCTTTTCGTAAGCATGCCGCAGGAAAAAGGGCGCGATAGCAAATGGTACGATACGTTTTATCCGCTTTCCAAAGAAATGCGCAAGGGGTTGGAAGAGCTCGTGCTTGAAACTTATAACGAAAAAGAAAAGTGAAAAATAAAAAACACGGCCTGCGCCAGCATATAGGCAAACACGGCGAGGCCATAGCCGCGCGGTTTCTCGCCTCACGCGGGTTTTCAGTTCTTCGCAAAAACTTTATCACACCGTTCGGTGAAATTGATCTCGTGGCGAAACAGGCCGAATATATTGTTTTTGTTGAAGTCAAAACGCGTATATCCGAAAGGTTCGGCACGCCGCTTTCGGCGATAACAACCGCAAAAAAGAAACATATTCTAAAAAACTGCCGGTATTATCTTGCGCGCCACAATCTATGCGAGGCCCCGTGCCGTATAGACGTTATCGGCATCAATATTGACGCCGAAGGCCAGCCGCAGGTAATCAAGCACGTGAAGAACGCGATAGAAACAACAGGCTATTAACCAAAGGAGATATTATGCTTGCTAAGGTGAACTCCGGGTGCGTCGTGGGAATGGATGCCCGGCCTATTGACGTTGAGGTAGACGTGTCAAACGGTCTGCCGGGTTTTTCTGTGGTCGGGCTTCCCGACACTTCCATAAGAGAAAGCCGGGATCGCATCCGCGCCGCTATAAAAAATTCGGGATTCACTTTTCCTTCGGGAAAAATAACGGTGAATCTTTCGCCCGCGGACACAAAAAAGGAAGGCGCCGGTTTTGACCTGCCGATTGCTATCGGCATTCTTGCCGCCACGAAAATAATCACACAGGAGAAACTTGAGGGCCTGTTTTTGTGCGGCGAGCTTTCGCTGAACGGCAGGCTTAAATCCTTCCGCGGAGCTCTGCCTATGGCAATGTTGCTGAAAGAAAAATACGAAACATTCATTCTGCCGAAAAACAATGCCCGTGAAGCGGCCAACGTGAAAGAGATTACCGTTTACGGCGTATCTTCATTAAAGAAAACCGTAGACCACATCAATGGAATAACCCCGCTTGAAGCCGTAAAAATAGAAGAAAAAAGCATTTCCGAACCCGGCCGCCGCAAACATGACACTGCGGATTTTAAAGACGTTAAAGGTCAGGAATTTGTCAAACGCGGTCTTGAGGTCGCCGCCGCGGGCGGGCATAATGTGCTGCTTCTGGGCCCGCCCGGCGCCGGCAAAAGCATGCTTGCCAAAAGGTTCGCAACGCTTCTGCCGGATCTCTCCGTGGAAGAATCACTTGAAGTAACCAATATCTACAGCATAGCCGGCCAGCTGAAATCCGACGGCCTGATACACGAACGGCCCGTTCGCAATCCCCATCACACGATATCCTACGCGGCAATGGCCGGGGGCGGCTCCTGGCCCCTCCCTGGCGAAATAAGCCTCGCCCATAACGGCGTGCTTTTTCTTGACGAGTTTCCCGAATTCCGCCGCGATGTGCTTGAAACATTGCGCCAGCCAATCGAATCGGGCGAGATCGTCATCGCGCGCTCACAACATTCGGTCAAATACCCCTCCCGCTTTATACTAATCGCCGCCATGAATCCGTGTCCGTGCGGATATTTTACCGATCCTCATAAAAGCTGTCAGTGCACTTCGCACCAGATTCAGCGATATCTTTCCAAAATATCGGGCCCGCTTTTGGATAGAATTGATATCCACCTTGAAGTTCCGCGGCTTAATTATGCACAACTGAAAGGCCGCAGATTGGGAGAAGAGTCCGACATCATAAGAAAACGTGTCCTTGAAACCCGCGACATCCAAAAAGAAAGGTTCAAAACAAAACATTCTCCCCTCGCCCAAAACTCGCGCATGACAGTAAAAGAAACAGAAGCGTTCTGCATTTTATCGGACGAAGCAGAAGAACTCTTAAAAACAGCAATACTAGAACTCGGCATCAGCGCGCGAGCCTACGACAAAATCCTAAAAATATCACGCACAATAGCCGACATGGAAAAATCAGAAACAATAGAATCATATCACCTGTCCGAAGCCGTAGGCTACCGCTGCCTAGACCGCAACCTCTGGACCTAAAGTATGTTACTGAACACTTACAACTTATCCACAGCGTAGGGCACCCTTAAGGGTGCCCTACTACATGATATACATGGTATACATGGTGCATGGAATAACACATGACAAACATTAGAAGACATTTTGAACCGGGTGCTATATATTTCGTGACTGTTGTCAGCCATAAAAGAATCCCCATTTTAAGTCTTGAAAAATCCATAAACCTTTTACTATTAACAATCGAATACTTTAAGATACCCTTGGATTATAAGATACTTGCATATTGTATAATTCCGGAACACTTTCACCTATTAATTCAACCTTTCGGGAAATATAATCTATCTTACTTGATGCAAATGCTTAAAGGGTCGTTTGCTCGAAGATTAAATAAAATCTCTAATTCAACAGGACATGTTTGGCAAAAAAGATTTTTTGATACAGGGATCCGAAACGAAACTATGCTTTTTCAGAAAATGGAATACATCCATAATAACCCGCTAAAGCACGGCCTAACTACAGACCTGAATCAATACATGTATTCCAGTTATCAGCACTACTTCAACAAAAAAAACAGCATTTTAACCATAGACAACTTATCCACAAGGTAGGGCACCCTTAAGGGTGCCCTACATGGGAATAGATAAAGCATTCTCAAAGACGCTTTACCACTTATCCACAGAGTAGGGCACCCTTAAGGGTACCCTACTCTGTGGATAAGTCTGCAAAAAATAAGCAGGTTGTAATTTGGCGCTATGTGCGGGGGCGGGGCAGTTTGGACTTTATCTCTTCTAGGGTTTGTTTGTCTAGGTTTTTGCGTTCCAGTAGCGCTACGAGGGATGCGGCTTCGTCGGAGCGTTTTGTTTTTTCATCGGCGAGAGCGCGGCGTAATTCGCTTAATTTTGCGGCTACGGATTTTAGTTCATCTCTTTTTCGTAACCGGAGATCTCTTGAATAGTCTCCTTGGATAAGTGCATCTATATACGTGCCTATTCTGTATATCGGGCCGGCTATCCTGTGCGAAAGAAACATCCCTACGACCGCAAAGATCGGCGTGATGAGAAGTATCCTGAAAAGAAGCGTCATATTCGCGGCATGAAAGATATATACCAGCCGTCCCGCGGGATACACGTTCGCGAGTTTTTCTCCGAGAATGACCCACGTGGTGTAATAAACCGTGTAGCCACCTATCGCCGCGCCCGCATACAGAAAAAGAAGAATATACGCTATATACTTCAGCTGGAACTTACCCGAGATAAAATATCTTTTTCTCTTTCTATTCATTAAAATCGTCCCCCTTCAACGGAATCGGAGTTATGCATTTCTATACGGTATTTTTTCTTTATCAAACTTTTTCCACATCACAACGTCTCTTTTTATTTTCAGGGAAAGCTGTTTTCCCTTTCTGGAAGATATCGTGTTGTCTACTTTCTCCAGCGACATGTATCTTGTCGGATGTCCCTGAATATCCATCACTAAATCACCTTTACTTATTCCGGACTTTTCTGCGGGCCCGCCGGGGATGACCTTCTCAACAATCAGTCCTTCCATCTCCGCAAAACCCAAACTGGCGCCGATAAGAGCGCTGTAATTCCCGGATGCGTTGTCCAGATTCAGCTTTACAGAACGGATAATGGCCACTTTTATATCCATGACGCCGGGATCAAGCAATTTTTTTATGACTTCTTCGGGCTGCATGTAACTCACGGATCTGCTCCATACAGAGGCAAGTACATCCCTTCTCTTAATCCCGGCTGCGGCAGCCGGTGAAAGCGGAACTACCCCTGATATCGAGATGCCTTCCTTATCCGTTCCGAGAACAATCCCAAGGCTTTCTTTTAACTTGGCTGCTTCATTTATTTTCCCCGTGGGGGCGGTGGGAACGGTTGACTCACGGTTCCATTCTTTCCCCTCATTACGCCGCCGTATGTGGTCAAGTTTCAGGCGCCTTGAGGCCTGCTGAAGATACGTGCCGGTGTAATTAAAACCGTCACGCGCTTTTTTATAATTCGGGTTTATTTCCAGAGCCTTATCATAATAATAATGAGCTTTCTCATAGCTTGCCTTGTCTCTGTAAAGATCTCCTAAACTGGTGAGGTTCTGTTCTTTTAAGTCAAATACGATATTTTTTGTATCCGCTCTCATTATCTGTTTCTCGCCCTCCATACCGGAAAGGACAATCCTGTCGTTATGTTCTTCCACCACGACACCTTTACGACGCTCACCGTCTTTCATGATAACAGTGTCCGCAAGGCAGGCAGAACATATCATGCATATAAAGGCTATAGTAACTATCGCGAATATGGGTTTTATTAATCTCATTTTTTTCAGACCTAACGCTCAATAAAACAACAACTTACCACATTAGTTTACCTTTATTCACTTCCCGATGCAAGCGGGGCGGACACGGGCTTCGAGTGGCGCAGCATCTTCTCTACAGCCAAAAGAAGCCCCAGCATAAAAACACAAAACCACACAAAGATATCGCCGTTCTGCGTATAACAGGTGCGGCCGGCATACATGCGTACATCCTCAGTGGCAAATCCTTCCACGAAAATATCCTTTTCGCCGGATCTCACGCCGGGAATAATCCTTCCCGTGGGTTCCACAAAACAGGAAATACCGGTATTGGCAGCCCGGACGACGGGCACCTTGTTCTCCACGGCCCTGAATACTGATGCCATGAGATGTTGCTTGGCCGCGGCCGTCTCTCCGAACCATGCGTCATTGGTCATGTTAACCAGAAAATCGGCCCCCGCGCGTGTGAACTCCCTGGCAACATAGGGAAACACGTCTTCAAAACATATAAGTACTCCGAATTTATAAAAATCTATCTGGCGCGTCTTTGCCCCGTCTTCGGTCACCGCAGATCTTACGACATTTAAAGGAAAAAGCGTATATTCATTTCCGCTCTCAAAATCTCCGATCGGCTTATCCACGTATTTTCTTAGAAACGCTAATTTCTTTTCAAAAGGCACGTATTCGCCGAAAGGAACAAGATGGGTTTTGCGATAGACGTTTTCAAGGTCTCCTTTACGGCTAAACAGCACGGCGCCGTTATAATATGTTCCGTCGTCGCCATAAACAACCCCGGCCATGATGGGCGTGTCTGTCTCGGAAGCAAGTTCGGCGATGTCGCACGCAGCGGGGTCGTCGTTTTTAACAAGATACGGATAAGCGGTCTCGGGCCATATTATCATGTCGGGATTGTTTTCGGCCGTGAGGCGCGTCATGCCGCTGTATTTTTCCACTATCTCTTCCGCAAAAACCATATCCCATTTATGCTGCTGGGGAATATTCCCCTGAATGACGCTTATCCGCGCGCTGCCGCGCACATGCCGCTCGTTCACCCGATACACCCCATAAACCGTCGTCATTATCAGAAAAACCAACGCAACCGCCAGATATACTTTTCTTCTTGCTGAACGGATACAGAGACTAAACATGGCCGCATTGACAGCAACTATCAGAAAAGAAACCCCGTATGCGCCCATTATATCGGCGACCTGAATGAGATAAATATCTTTATACTGAGAATATCCCAAAAGAGCCCACGGGAATCCCGTAAAGAGATGGCTACGCAGGTATTCAAGCGCTACCCAGCCGAAAGGAAGAATCAGAAGGTCCATTGATTTTTTTAGGACATACCATGAAAAGAGCCCGAAAATTCCGTAAACAAGGGCAAGGACGAGAACAAGCGCGATCATTCCGGGGACAGATACGTTTACAAGCCAGTAAAGAACACATCCAAAAAATATCACGCCGGCGAGATATGAATACCCAAACGCCGAAAACGGCCGGGTTCTTTTAGCGATAAAAAAAATAGGAACGAGGCATACCCATCCCAGAAAGGAAAATTCAAACGGCGGAAACGCCAGAAATCCAAGACCGCCTGATAAAACGGCAAGGAATATATTCTCTGCAACTTTCTTCACGACCCCCTTATTTCCCCTATCTCCCGCAGCACTTCTTATGCTTCTTTCCGCTGCCGCAGGGACACGGATCGTTCCGTCCCACTTTCGGCTTGTTTCTTTTGAACGTATCATCTCCACCAGGGGTATCCGCGCCTTGCGATTCCGACATGAATGGCCCCCTCTTCCCGGAACCCGGCGCGCCGGTATCGTACACTTCGTCCTGCCCGCTTGAGGGCACCCCTATAGCGGAATATCCCCTATGCTCAAATATTTCTTTTCCCGGCCGGAAAACATTTTTTTTGCGTTCTTCCTCCGCCGTAGATACGGTCATGATCCGCTCGGCGATCTGCTCATCCATCTTTACCATAAGATCCGAAAACATCCGAAACGCTTCATGCTGAAATTCAACGAGCGGATCCTTCTGCGCATACGCCCGCCAGGATATGCCTTCCCTGAGATCGTCTATCTCCCGAAGATACTCTTTCCAGTTAGAATCTATCGTGGTAAGCATGATCATTTTTTCAAGTTCCAACTGGCGCTCTTCTCCGATAAACTTTTTCCTCGCGGAATAACTCTCACCCGCGACTTCAATTACGTAATCCAGAATCTCTTCGGCTGATTTTGCCTCAAATGAATCCGGCTTAACGTGTATCGCATAACGATACAGGATATTCTTCGCCAGAACTCGCGCCTCGCGCAATTCCTCCCAACCCACGAGAAGAGATTCAAGACCGACAGAAAGACATTCTAAAAACTCTTTTCGGAGATCGCCTTCGGTCAATATCATCCGGCGTCGGCGGTATACAACCTCTCTCTGCTGGTTCATTACATTATCGTATTTTAAAAGCTGTTTTCTAACCTCAAAGTTCTGGCTTTCAACCCGCCGCTGAGCTGTGCGCACGGCGCGTGTCACGAGGGGATTCTCAATAACCTCGCCTTCTTCCATCCCAAAACGATCCATTATTGCTTTTATCCTGTCGGCTCCGAAGATCCTCATGAGATCGTCTTCAAGAGAGAGATAGAATCTGCTGGATCCGGGGTCACCCTGCCGGCCCGACCTTCCGCGAAGCTGATCATCTATCCGTCTGGCCTCGTGCCGTTCCGTTCCGACAACATAAAGTCCCCCGGCTTTTATCACCTTTTCGCGTTCGTCTCTTGTTCGTTCTTTAAACTCGTTGTGAAATTTCTCATGCGCCGCGCGTCTTTGTTCGGGGTCGTCAATGTCCAGTTTTTCCACCGCATCGTTCGCCAAATACTCGGAATTTCCGCCGAGCAGAATATCGGTTCCTCGACCCGCCATGTTGGTAGCTATGGTAACCGCTCCAAACCGGCCCGCCTGGGCGATAATGTGCGCCTCTCTTTCGTGATGCTTGGCGTTCAGCACATTGTGTTTTATCCCGCGCGCTGCCAAAAGGCGGCCCAATTGCTCGGATTTTTCTATAGACACCGTTCCCACCAAGAGGGGGCTGCCCTTCGTATGACACTCGGCGATCTCTTCAATAACGGCGTTAAATTTTTCTTTTTCTGTCTTATATATCCGGTCCGGCAGACCCAGTCGGTTCAGCGGACGGTTCGTAGGTATCTGCATGACCGGCAAGAGATATATATTTTCAAATTCCGCTTCCTCGGTTTTTGCGGTTCCCGTCATCCCGGCCAGTTTATCGTACATCTTGAAATAGTTCTGCAAAGTGACCGTAGCCAGTGTCTGGCTTTCTTTCTGCACTTCCACGCGCTCTTTTGCCTCTATCGCTTCGTGGATGCCGTCTGAGAACCGGCGACCAGGCATCATTCTTCCCGTGAAACCGTCAACTATCACGATCTTGTTCTCATTAACCACGTAATCAACATCTTTCTGAAATAATATATATGCTTTCAGCAGCTGCTTGACACTCTCTACTGTCCGCTGCTCTTCGGCGTAAGATGATATTAGTTTTGCTTCTTCAGCGGCCTTTTCTTCATCGGGCATATCCTTGTCCGCCAGTTCGACAAGAGCGGAATCAATATCGGTAAGCATGAATTCAATACCGAATCTTTCCTGCATGAGTTTCTGACCCTTGGCGCTGAAAGTCGCTTCCCGCGATTTCTCATCAAAAACGTAAAAAAGCTCCTCAAGAAGATCGTTTCTCTCTTTCTCCATGACCTTGCCGTCCAGAAGCCCCTGCGCCTTGTCCATCAAAGATTTCGCATTCCTGTCCTTAAGAATAATGTCCAGAAACTCCCGGTTTTTGGGATCGGCCTTGTGAACGAGATAAAGCATCTGCCCGGCTTCTTCTGTTTTACCTTCGGTTGACTTTTCTTTAAAACGCGCTATATATTCCCGGACAAGCCGTCTTTGCGCGGTGACAACATCTTCCACTACCGGCCTCATCTGATTATACGCGTCATTTGTTTCGTCTACCGGGCCGGATATGATAAGAGGCGTTCGCGCCTCGTCTACCAGAATGCTGTCAACTTCGTCTACGATGGCAAAAGAGGGATGTCTTTGAACAACTTCGTCTTTAGACGCGACCATGTTGTCTCTCAGATAATCAAAACCGAATTCGTTATTGGTTCCGTAAACAACGTCACACGCGTAGGCCTTCTGCCGCTCTTCTTGATCCATGCTGTTCTGGATAACACCCACTGAAAGCCCCAGAAAACTATAAATAGGCCCCATCCACTCACAGTCCCTTTTTGCCAGGTAATCGTTCACCGTCACGACATGCACGCTTTCGCCGGTAAGCGCGTTGAGACAGACAGGCAAAGTGGCGGCCAGTGTTTTCCCTTCACCGGTGGCCATTTCCGCTATCTTTCCCTGGTGTAGAGTAATACCACCGAGAAGCTGAACATCAAAAGGCCTAAGCCCTATCGTTCTTTTTGACGCTTCTCTGACGATAGCGAAGACCTCGGACAATTTATCGTCAAAGATCCGGTTTTTTACATCTTTAAGTTTTTTCTTATGGTTATTTCTATCCGTATCGGAAGAGGCTATTGCTATCGCTTCACGAACTTTTTTCACTTCGTTTTCGTTTTCTTCCCACGCGCGAACGATATTCTCCCTTATGCCAGACACTTCCCGCTTTATCTCTTCCTCTGACATCGGAGCGAACTTTTCCTCCAGACGGTTTATTTCCTGAACCAATGGTTCAAGCCGTCTTAGCTCGCGTTCGTTCTGCGTGCCAAAAGCATTTCTGAATAAATTTATCAAATGCCCGAACATCCTACACTTGCCTCTCTTTTTATGATTTGGCTGCCATCTTTTTTAAATATTTTTCCATGAACGGATCCAGCCATCCGTTGAGAACTTTTTCGGCGTTGGATGTCTCTTCATCCGTGCGGTGATCCTTTACCATCTTATAAGGATGCAGCACATATGAACGTATCTGACTGCCCCACTCTATCTTTTTTTTATCCCCGGATATCTTCATGAGGGATTCTTCCTGTTCGGTTTTCTTTTTTTCGTATAAACGCGCCCGAAGAAGCTTCATCGCCGTGGCCTTATTCTTATGCTGTGAACGTTCTTTCTGACACTGCGCTACGATACCGGTGGGAAGATGCGTTATGCGAACGGCCGAATCCGTCACGTTAACATGTTGCCCGCCGGCTCCCGAAGACCGGAAGGTATCTATTCTCAACTCACTTTCGCTGATAACCATATCAATGGTTTTATCCACGTCCGGAAGGATGTCAACCGATGCGAACGAGGTATGCCGCCTTTTATTGGAATCAAACGGGGATATCCGCACCAAACGGTGAACACCTCTTTCCGTCTTGAGATAACCGTATGCAAGATCCCCCTTGACTATAAAAGTGGCGCTTTTTACCCCGGCTTCCTCACCCGCAAGCTGCTCAATAATCTCACACGCATGGCCGTGTTCTTCGGCCCACCTAAGATACATCCTAAAAAGCATTGCCGCCCAGTCGCAAGATTCCGTTCCGCCGGCGCCGGCATTAATGCTGACGATGGCATCACACCCGTCGGCCTCGTCTCCGAGAATGCACTTCATCTCCAATTTATCAACATCCGCCTGAAGCCCCCGGGCTTCTTTCATCAGGTCTTCAATAGACCCTATATCGGTGTCTTCCACTATATCGCAAAGCTCTTTGAGCGAATCATACCGTTTCTTAGCCTCGTTATACGGGCCTATAACCCTTCTCATACCCTTAAGTTCGCGAGACAGCCTGTCGGCTTTTTCCCGGTTCTTCCACACGCTCGGATCGTTGAGTTGGAGTTCTATATCCTTTATTTTTTCTTCATTCTTGGCCAGGTCAAAGATACTCCTTAAGTTCCCGAAACCCGACATCCAATGTCTTTATAACTTCTTTCAATTCCTTTATCATTTATCTTACCTCCGTCTGCAGGCATTATATCAGCCAGTCCCCGTCATGTAAAGCCGCGCCGCCATGCGGCCTACCGACGCTTTAAATGCTTCACGATCCTTGCGGCGGTTTTTTTATCCACACCGCGCGTTTCAATTTCCCGGACGGAAGCGTTCCGAATACCGCTCATACCGCCGAAACTCAAAAGAAGCATCCTCTCCCTGACCGGGCCGACACCCCTTATCTTTCTCAACTCCGTATTGAACGCTTCCACACTTCGCAGGTTTCTGTGATAAGTCACGGCCGCACGGTGCGCTTCGTCTCTTATGCGCTGAATGAGCAGCAATAAACGCGATCCCGGCGAAAGCCTTATTGGCTGTTTACGGCCAAGCGTATACAAATGATTAAACTCTTTGGCGATACTGGCCACGGCAATCCTGCCGAGCCCCAATTTTTTAAGTTCTTCCACGGCCACGGAAAGATGCCCCTTGCCGCCGTCAATCAACACGACATCCGGCATGTTTTTCCGATGCCGGATTAGTCCGGAATACCGCCTGCGCACTACCTCGCGGATCATGGAGTAATCGTCAATGACGTGCACGGACTTTATCCGGAATTTTCTGTACTCGGACCGGCGCGGAAGACCCGCCGTGAAGCGCACCATGGACCCAACGGCCTGCTTGCCTCCTATATTGGATATGTCAAAACATTCTATCGTCAACGGCTGTGAGGAAAGACCAAGTGCATTCTGCAGCTCGTCAAGTTCCCCGTACATCGGATGCTGTGAACGGTCATGAAACTGCCGCACGGCCGTGAGCGCTTCTATCCTCTTTTTGATGAAAAGGGCTTTCTCATATCGCCGAACCCGCGAAAATCGTTTCATCTGTTTCTCCAAAGCGCGAATCAGGTCGTCTTTACGTCCTTCAAGAAATTGTTTCAGCTGACCAACCGTTTCATCATATTCTTTGTCTGTGGCTTTTTTTTCACACGGCCCTAGACACTGTCCTATATGATACTCCAGACAAACAGATTTTCTGAGCCGGCGGCAGGTTCTGAGCGGAAACATCTTTTTCATGAAAGACAACGCCTCTTTCAGCAATTTCACGTTAACATACGGCCCGTAGTACAGGGCGCCGTCACCGGTGCTTTTTCTGCGTGTTATCAAGAGGCGGGGATATTTTTCGCCGGCGGTAAGCTTGAGAAAAGGATAAGATTTGTCGTCTTTGAGATCTATGTTAAACTTTGGCGAGTAATCCTTTATAAGCCCTGCTTCGTAGATTAGGGCTTCGGCCTCGGAAGAGGTTCTGACGAATTTTATGCGGTGTACCTCGCTGACCAGAAGTTCATGGCGGTTGTCTCCGGCGCGCCCGCGCTGAAAATAAGACGCAACGCGCTTTCGCAACTGCCGCGACTTACCCACGTATATCACGCGGCCCCGCGCGTCAAGAAACATATACACGCCGGCTGAATCCGGCAGTTTCTTTATCGCGTCTTTGACACGACGAACGCCCATAATCTTCTCACACTTTCAACTTTTACGATATACGCGGCGATAAAATAAACACAAATTCCGACGAGCACCGTAATTACGAGGCCGAGAATATTTCTTTCATCACCTATACCTTGGGGCCGTAATAATGTTCTTCCCGCGAAAAGAATAAATACCGCCATGACCGCCGATGCCCCGCCGACCCTCGCGAAAGACGCCATGAGCGTTTTCGTTCCCACGTCACCGATGCGTTTGGCGAGCAAGATATAAAGCATCACGAAATTAACTGAAGCCGCTATCGCGGTCGCAAGAGCGAGCCCCGCTATTTTCAGGGGCCACATCAAGATAAGGTTAAGCACGATATTAATCGTGAGCGATACCGCGGCCGTTTTTACGGGTGTGCGGGTATCCCCCATGGAATAATACGTGTTCACCAGGATCTTTATTCCCGCATACGCAAAAAGCCCCAACGCATAATAGAATAACGCCCCCGAAGTAATGCCCGTGGAATAAGCGGTAAACCGGCCCCCCTGAAAAATGGTTCTCACTATCGGATCGGCCAGCATCGCAAGCCCCACCGCGGAAGGGATCATCACCGCCCATACGGTTTTCAGGGAAAATAAGACCGTGTGCTTAAGTTTATCCGTATTCCCATGCGCCATTTCTCTGCTCATACGCGGAAGAACGGCTGTAGCAAGCGCTATCCCAAAAATAGCCAGGGGCAGATGAACAAGCCTCGTCGCGAAATGCAGCGCCGCAACACCCCCGGCGCCCACTATCCACGCCAGAGACGCAAGCACTGTATCCACGAGAACGCTGAGCTGATACACGGCCGAGCCGACCGCCCTCGGAAGAAGAAGCTTGCCTATTCTTTTCGCGAGCGGATGCGCCAGATTAAAACCCTTACCAAGACCGAGCCGGAACCCTCTGGCCGCGAGCGGCGGTATCTGCAAAAGCACCTGAAAAATACCTCCGGAGATCACACCAAAAACCAGGCCGCGTACGCCCATCGTTCGGCACAGAAAATAAAGCGAAAGTATCATCGTTATATTGAGAACAACGGGCGCGATGGCGGGCGTAACGAAAAAATTCAGAGAATTCAGAACTCCCTTGCTGTATGCCACGAGTCCCAGAAGGAAGATATAAGGAAAAACCATTCGTGTAAGCGACACCGTGAGAAGAAACTTTTCCGTGTCCTGCAAAAACCCCGGAGCCACTATCCGGACTATTACAGGCGCAAAAACAATACCGCAAACCGTGATCACTCCCAGCGCCATGACCATGAGATTAAAAATGACACGGGCGCCTTCCCAGTATTCTTCCCGCGTGCGAGTATGCTGATATTCGCTCAAAATAGGGACTATCGCCGCGTTAGTGGCCCCCTCCCCGATCATATCGCGAAGCATGTTCGGTATCCTGAACGCCACGATAAACGCTTGCGCGGCCATACCCGTACCAAAAATACGGGCAAAAAGGATATCACGCACAAACCCCAGCACCCGGCTCGCAGCAGTCGCCGAACCTATTATACCTGTTGATTTTATGAGTTTTCTGTCAGACATTTTCAGCCCCGCTCCATCTATAATCGCCTTATAATAGCATAATATCCAAGGTATGTCATCAATCAGTCGCAGGGGATAAAAAAGCCGTTGACAAAGCCCCCCCTCTATGATAAATTAAGCCACTTAAGTTGATTGATTTTAGATGGTTAAGGAGATGATATCAGATGCCGAATAAGAAAGCTGCTTTTAAGAGCTTCAGACAAGACAAAAAGAAAAACGTGCGAAATAAAGCCGTGCTATCAGAGATTCGTACCCTTACAAAAAAAGCACGCGCCTTCATAACCTCAAAAAATAGAGAAGAAGGCGATACCACCCTCAAGTCCCTGGAATCCAAACTGGCCCGAGCCGCAAAAAACAAAATAATAAAAAAACAAACCGCCTCGCGCCGAATCTCCAGATTAAGAGTCCAATGGTCAAAACCCGCAGATAAAGCTACGGCGTAATCCGGGCGATACGATTTAGAAATATAATAAAAAAACGCAGGTCACAAGACTTGCGTTTTTTTATAAGAAAATAGTATCTGTCCCTATTTATCTAGGGCCCCATGCCATAGGTTCGGCGTATTCATACACATTCTTTACTTGCTTCATCATCCCATAAGCCCAATTTTCTTCATCGCGTATAAACATATTAACTATAACCTTACCGTCTTTTTCCATAAGAGAATTGATCTCTACCCGATCACCTAAATATACTGATTTTTTGTGTACGAATTTATCACCCTTTTTTATTAAAAAAACCAAATCATACCACGTGGCGCTGCCACCCCCACTATCGATGAGAATAACTGCCGCATCTTGGACTCCATCATCATTGAAATCGCCATAAACATAGTGCCCTGAATAAGTCACATATCTAACCCTAGGTTCGGCGTATTTACCATTTACTAGTGTTATTTTTTGGGAACCATATTCGCTTCCTAGCATATAATCCATATTAGCAAATATCTGATCAGCAGTATCCGCTAGACATCGAATGGCAATAAAACTACAAAGGAACAAGCCTAAAGTAGCACAAACACATAATTGCCTATAACTAAATCTTAATCGCATATCATTACCTTACGATCATCAATAGTTCGCCAACGTCCATCAGTACATTCAAATTTTAACTTTTTGGGGTTTTTCTTCTTAATGAATTCCGGGGACACAATACTTAATTACTTTAAGATAGAACCGCCCCCTTTTTTACTTAAATGGGGTGCGGGCTGTTTTTTGAGACTGTGTTTAAATTTATACTTAAAATATGCCTATTTGATCGCAACTAGATTTACAACCGGAACATCAAGAGCATCAGCAATCCTCTCTAACGTTTCTAGTGATGGGCGATGTTTCCCCGATTCAATTCTTGCAATATTGGCTCTTTTTATCTTAGTTTTTTTCTCCAATTCTTTCTGGGTGATATTTCTCATTTTTCTCATTCTTTTAACCCTTTTGCCTATTTCAACAGAAGAAATATATCTTTGCTCTTTGCTTTTATAAAACTCATATTTAGGTTGATGCAAACTAAGAACAAAATCCCAAGGTACACTAATTTCCTTACCCGATTCTAGATAAATCGTAAAATAATATTCATCATCACTTATTACAATATTTTTTACTTTTGATCCATCATCTCCCGGCACTTCCTTTCTCTTAAGAAAATATGTCTTGCCATTCTTGAAAGTAGTTGAAAAAACTTTTTCTTTTTCTAAATTATCAATTTTTTCGAATTTTTTATCAATATCCGAATCCAACACCTCACTTAAATCATTAATTATCTCCTCTGCTTCTTGTTTATTTTTTGGAGCTCTATAGAATCCATAAATTGGTAAATTCCTAAGCGTTTCTTTTGTATCGCTAGATCCTTTAGATGGACAAATATTGTCTATACTCAAT
>Ga0208325_1000195_pt1 | contig 16439 bp, 20 predicted proteins | sample PL_2010_330m_FD_185486 | JGI IMG/M metagenome (GOLD analysis project Ga0208325, IMG submission 185486) | Freshwater microbial communities from Powell Lake, British Columbia, Canada to study Microbial Dark Matter (Phase II) - PL_2010_330m... | ecosystem: Environmental > Aquatic > Freshwater >...
AGGTTAATCTTACTAATGTCAAACAGATTTAGAAATGTCCTATTCTAAATGTGCTATAATAGCTTCGAAAGGAGGTTATTATGGCAGGAAAGGACATTATCACATCTGGATAACAATTGAGCAAACTGCTTGAATCAAAGGGCAGACAAGATAAGGCAGAGGATCTTAATCAACTATCAGAAGAGATAAAAACAACCATGCTGGATATTATGCGCAGATCAGCCCCAACGCCAAACATGGCTTCTCATGTTGTTGCTGCAACAAAAACCACGAATATAACTGTTCAGGCATTATACGCTGAAAAAGCTATTAAGCAGGCTGCTTAGAGTAAAAAACTTTTCGAAATTATACTACCATGCCTTCTTTAGCTTCTTCGATAGCTGCTTTCATAAATTCATTTATCATACTTGGCAAGAAATTGCCTCTGAATCGTAAGAAGCGTTGCTGGATTATCTATCGGTGTCATATGCGCGCTTTTATCTATAATATGCATTTCTGCGTGCGGACATAAAAAACCCTGCCAATAGTTAATCATCAGAGCCTGCATTATCTCTCATTCAGGATTCAGAGAGGTTTATATGGCTGCCCCGCTTGGGTTATACACCTTTACCCGACGAAAAACGGTCTTTCCTTGCACACTTCTGGTACGTGTTTTACCATAATTTTAAAATGTGGCCATCTTATCTAATTCCTCAACTGCCTCAGCGATAATGCCACTCATTAGTTCTTTTACAGATACTATTTTCTCCACTTTTGAAACATTGCTTCCAGCAAACACGACCGCATTATTCAAATCGCCACTCACAGCATTAAATAGGGCCTTTAATATACAATAGGGAGCTCTCTTGGGGTAACAAGTCTTAAGGCATTGATAGTTACACTTAATCGGTATCTTTTCGCCCTGCATTACCCTGTTAACAAATTCGGTCATTATTACCCTTCCCGGCATGCCAACAGGGCTATCTATAATAACAACATTGTCCTTGCCGGCTGTGATATATAGCTCCTTAAATTCATCTGCTACAGAGCATTCTAATGTAGCAACAAACCGGGTCGCTATCTGCACGCCTTTTGCTCCTAAATTAAGAAATTTAGCAATATCCTTTCCGTTAAATATGCCCCCTGCAGCTATGACCGGCATATTTAATCCGGATCTTTTTTCGTATTCTTCAGCTACCTTTAAAACATCTACTACCAGATTTTCAAGCGTCTCCACATTACCCGATTTTAAATCTTTGGGTTTGAACCCTAAGTGTCCGCCTGCCATCGGACCTTCCACGATGATAGCATCCGGCAAGCGATTATAGCGCCTCTTCCATGCTCTGATTATAACATCAGCTGCCCTCGCTGATGAAACGATGGGGATCAACTTTGCTGAATTGCCTTCTGCAAATTCCGGAAGCCTTAAAGGTAAACCTGCACCTGAAACAATGAAATCGACGTCTTCTTCTATAGCAGTTCTTGCTAAGTCTTCATAGTTGTTTACGGCTACTAATATGTTTACACCTATAACCCCTGGGGACAATTTTTTAGCGTAGCGCACTTCTCTTTGAAAACCCTCCCTTGAGGCTTTAATAAAATCCGTCTCGTTTTCTTCTGTGCCATACCCAAGACCTACGCTCGCTATGGTTCCTGCCCCACCACAATTAGCAACCGCACTGGCTAAAGAGGCAGTAGATACCATAACACCCATTCCACCTTGAATGATTGGTACCTTTATTTCTAAGTCTCCAATAATTAGTGGCCTCAATCCATTCGACATAAATCTATCTTTCTCTCCTAGAAACAAAACCAACGCCTCTACTAATGTTCATTTGTGGATGAATCCTTCCTTTTCTTATTTTTCCTGCTAGATTATTATTAGTTTGGGTTTATTTGGGGCATTTTGCTTACCATAAATCCGAGCGCCTATATTTTCGTAATGGTGCGGATGGTTTATGGCTGGAGAGCTTGGTATACCCCCTAGCTATATCTCTGTTTAAGCAAGCTATATTATATAGGGATTATCTTTAATATCAAGAAAAATCGGTCTAACAGAGATAAAGTTATAAGTAAGATTTGTTGATGTATACTAAAGCGTGTCCTTTAGTATCGCGCTATAGACATTATATATACAAAACCTGTCCTAATCTATTTCTTCACTATCCTTTTGGCCAGTTCTGCATTCGGAATAATTATAACTTTATTTTCATGTTTTAGGGTAGTTGTAACAAAATTTATGGACTCTATATTTCCGGAGACAGAGTCAAACTCTATCTTCTCACCTTGTTTATATATGCTTCTCAGCAACCATCCTGCCAGTATGCCTGAAACCGTATCGCGCCCTCCAAAAGCAAGAACGATAGACACAGCTAACGGCAAAAGTCCGAAGATTATAAAGAATAGCTGGACTGTTATTGTTGTAGCTATGCCCACCTGCTCCAGCGCTATTATTACCGCTATGCCAATTATAATATAACGAGTGATATGCTCCAGTGCTGCATAAAAAGATAGCTTAGCCATGCGTGCTGTTGTCTTTACAAAAGTGCCCGCAAACTGGGCGATAAATATTCCCAAAAAAACTAGAAATATGGCAAACGCAGCTTTAAAGGCATAGAAGTATACCCCTTTTAACAGCTGCGGTGTTAATTTAACATTTATAGTGTGCAAAACCGCAAAAACAGCACTTATTATAATAAGCCAATAAAAAACCCTGCCTATTACAGAAGACAGGCTTCTTGTGATTCCTCCTCTTTCAAGAAAACCTTTTAATCCTATCTTTTCCGATACAATATCAAGACCGAGCCCCTTAAGCAGCTTCCTGACAATCTTTCGAACAAGATAAGCGCATACCCAGCCTATAAACATAATAATTATGGCAAGCCATATCTTCGGTAAAAAAGGCGCTATAATCTTATATAACTGCTGGATAGGATTAAGAAATAACTCCTGAAAAATATTCTCTAATTGCAACATGCAATACCTCCTTTTTTATTTATCTTCTATATCAAACAAAAAATCCTTTAATCTTTTAACAGGTTTTCTTATAACACCGCCTATTCTTTCAAGAAAACCTCTTATGCCAGCTTCGGCCTTGATAGCTATGTTATCTGTAGCCATATCTATACCGCCTAATATCTTCTTTCCTCTTTCCAATTCAACCATTATAAAATCAGTGGTACTGATAACGCCTGTCTGTGGATTAAGACTGTTTTTTAGCTGAAGCATCACTGCAACGGGAGTAGATGCAGCAGGCTCTTTTACATTAAGTATAAAAAATACAGTAACCGCCTGCAGGCAGGACGAAATTATAAATATAATGTGCAGATTAGTTATGTTGTAGGAGTAAAAAGTAAAGTTGGTATTTTTAAGCAGCTCTGAAATACCACCTCCGATAATAGGCGCCGTCGCACTTACTATGCCTATGATAGCAGCATACAGGGCCAGATAGACTGAACGGCCTTGCTGTGGTGAAAGCTTTATAAGTATGCTGGACTGTGAAAGCACTGCCCCTGCCATAAACGCACCGGAAAGTAATTGCGCGATAAAAATAGGTAGATAATATTTATGAGGCAGGGCTATAATCCAGAGAAAAGGTACGGCTATCAACACCCATCCTGAGACTAGCATAACAGGCTTATTGCCTAATCTATCTGAGATAGGCCCCCATATCTTCATCATAAATAACGTAGACAATGTTGCGATTGTGGTAAGAACGGTAATATCAGAAAAATCTATCTTGAGGTTATTTATCATAAACACACCATAAAAAGGGGCAGCAAACTGTATAGCAAAAGACCAGCATGCAACAAAAAAAACTAATGCCATAAAGTTTTTATCTTTTAAGGGCTTTAAAAATATAGAAAACCCAAAATTATTCCCATGGGGCTTGTCCTGATTTTTGACATCAGGTATGCGCAATATAAACCATGCCGCTGCCAGGCCTGCGATAAGTCCTAATGAAAACAATATCACAAATCCATACGGATTATCCTGAGAGTAGCGGTTTGACCACATTGTTATAAATTTTCCACCCAGCAATGCCACGGCTATGGCGCAACCGGAAGTCACCATATTGCGTTTACCAAAGAATGTGCCTCTTGTCTCTGCCGGTACAAGGTCGCTCATCCATGCAAGCCAACCAATGCCTGAAAGCGCTTGAAATATATTGGAAAAAGCTATAATCGCAACCAGTACCCAGATTCTCCAGTCTCCAAGAGGGGCAAATATTTTGAAAGGAAGCATTATTATCAGGACCCATAGCAGCCTGCCTAAAAACATATTGACAAAACAGAGCAACTTTCTTTCCCCTGTTTTTTCAATAATATAAGAACCTAATATCTGCACAAGGCTTGCAAATAAAGGTAATGACGCAAGTATGCCTATCTGGTGGGCCTGTGCGTGAAGGACTTTGATGGCAAAACCCGTAAGAAATATGCCACCAACCGCTGAGTCCATAATCGCTGAAAATGCTCCGTCGATTATCGAGTAGTTCAGGGCCTTGTCTTGTTCTCTTTTATCCACAGCTTGCCTTATTTTTTTATTTATCCATATTCTACACCAGCTAATGCCGGCTTGCAAGAATTAATGTCAAACAGGTAAAACCCCTGATAAGTGATCCTTGTCAGGGTTTGGATTGTCTCTCATTCTGGGATTCGGGAGATTTATGTGGCTGGGTGCTCTGGTATAAGTTATAAATGTATCTCTTAAACCAGCCATCCTTATTATATAACATATAACTTAAATATCAAGAAATACTGGACAAACAGAGATAAAGTTTGCCTGCACTGAGCTTGTCGAAGTGTCCAATTTGTCCGGTATTTTTGGGTTGGAAATGGCGTAACTCTTGTGGTAACAAAATGTTAGGAAATGTCCGGGCAAGGAAAGTGGACATGCTCGCAATTTACACATCTTGCAAATGTACATGGAGAGACGGACTATCTTTCTCTCCTATTTTTACCTATTTTTACCTATTTTTTCCATTTTATTCCTTTTCATTTTCCGAGCTTATTTTTTCGCTTTTTGTGTCTGCTATTACTTTTTATCAAAGTGAGGTTTTTTTTGCTGCTATAACTATAAAACCGCCTTTACCAAAACCTTTCTGGGGCTTTTCAACGGATTCCATATCATCGGGCAGGACAGATATGGTCTGATAGTAGGAAAAAAAAGAAAAATCATATTCTTTAAGTAACCCTGTTACTTCTGCAACACTAAAAAATCTTGCCTTCTTATAAAACACACTTTCTTTACGCTGGTAAAATGTACCTAAAAAACTTTCTCTATCTACGATACCGATTATTACTTTGCCGTTTGTCTTTAATACCCTGTATGCCTCCTCAATAACTTTCTTGGGATTCTCTACAAAGCATAGACTAATAATAACTGCTACGTAATCAAAAACCTCCTGTGGGAATGGGAGCGTTTCGCCAAAACCCAGATAAGTATCTACGCCCCTTTCTTTAGCAATCCTAAGCATTTCACTCGATGGGTCGATACCTGTTGAAATACCCAAAGAAGAGGCAAATCTGCCTGTACCTACACCTATTTCAAGCCCTTTTCCATCAACAGGCAGAGCCTTTTTTATTGCCTCTATTTCTGATAAAAAAGCAAACTCATGCCTGCTATACCAAGCATCATATTGTTTGCTATATAAATCAAAAACATTATTCATACATCAAAATTTACGGCAGCGGGGCTTAGGTGTATTTCATCAAATATGTCATATATCCAAATTCCCAATCCAACCGTCATAAAACCTCTTAAGGTGTTCGTATTGCTCTTTTGACATGATATTCTTATTGACATCTTTCTCCTTGAATGAATATCTGTAATTAGCGCAGTAAGTGGTAATAATATCTTTCGCGTGAGCTATTTTTTTAAATATATCCCCGCAATGCTTTTTATCTTTATCTTTGCACCTATCGGGATGATATTTAAGAGACAGGTTTCTGAAAGTCTCTTTGATCTCTTCTATGCCTGCCTCTTCTCCTAATCCTAATATTTTTCTTGCATGATCTATCTGTCTGAAATCCATAACGCAACCTTTTCTCGTTAATCAGATATATTTATTAATTGTGCTTTCAATCTCTGATTTAGGGACAACCCCAACACTCTCATTTACCACCTTACCATCTTTAAAAAATACCAGTGTTGGTATACTCATAATTCCATATTTAGAGGCTGTTTCAGAGGCATCATCCACGTTCATTTTACATACCTTCAATTTGCCTTTATAATTCTTAGCAATCTCTTCAACTATCGGCGCAAGCCTAAGACATGGCCCGCACCATACAGCCCAAAAATCCACCAGAACAGGCAAACCTTCTTCCAGTACCTCTTTTTTAAAATTAATATCATTTACCTCGATATCCACTTTACGCCTCCTATCTTATCGTTTAATAAATCTGGTTTTCACTTTTGCCGCTTTAAAAAAATCTTTTGTAAACTTTTTTGCTATTACCGGATTAAATGATTTGCAAGAAAAAATATTAATATAAGCAATACGCCAATGCTCGCTGAAATGGCCTGTGATAGAACTGGTTTCGATAAACTGCAAAAGCGAATAACCCTTGGTATGAGGTTTTTTAGTTCCAAAATATTTAAGCAAGGTCTTACCGTATTTCTCCATTTTTATAAGCAGACAAAGCCTGTTCACATACTCGGTTAGCTTCTTTTTTGATTCCATAACATCCAAATCACAATCGTACAAATCAAGGATTAACTCATACCCAAAAATCTTATTCTTCATCCTTTGCCTCCTTTTATTGTTTACGTCCTGCCTGAGATTCTTCCACCGAATGTGTCGGTGTTGTAAGGGGCTCAATCTGGCCGTTACGATACCTCTCAATGATATTCCGCACAGTAAGGCCCTCCTCAACTTTATTTATATCCACAAAATTATCTTTAAGCATATGAAAAGAAATTTCACCTATTTTAGATGTGAACAGTAAATCTACCTTGTATCTTATGACAGTCTTTATTACCTTGACTCCTATATGCTTTTTTTCATCAAGAAATTCATTATAGTAAAAATCTTTTATTTCCGCGTTATCACCGCTCAGTCGTACAATAACATAATAAGGAGCCCGGCCAAAATGACCATGGACCTTTGAATCTAATCCATCCATATTCTTAACCGGGATTATAGCGGAAATAGATTTGTTCTTTGACGGTTCAACATGTATAAAAACCGATTCCACATCTTTGTAATTTTTAGTAATTAAATCTTCAGCTTTATTCGCCAATTCATGCGCTTTATATAACAGCAATGTGGGAGACGTCTTAATCGTGCATTCTGCCATCTTAAAAGGCCCTGATCGGCGTAATTTAACCTCGCACCCGCCTTTAACCCCATATATCTCGTTAACCCTTGCCTCAATCTCAGACTGTAATTCGGGGTCTAAATTAGCATCCACCAAAACCAATAAAGAATTCCAAACGTTTCCCAGGCCTAACTTAAAAATAAGTAACGAAATCAAAATAATGACAAGCCCCTCAACGTAAGGGATTTTCATGTACGCTAACAAAATCCCAGCTAAAACAACTGTGGAGGTTAAAATATCTAAAAAAGATTCATTCGCGTTCGCCAAAAGAGATTGAGAGTTTATCGCTTCACCGACAGCTTTTTCCGCTTTCGCTACAAAATATGCCACTATAATTGAAATCACACTCACACCAATCGGCAGAAAGGGAAAATCCCGAACAAAAGCAGTATAAAAAAACTTGTGATACCCGTCTTTAAATAGTTCGACCCCTGCCCACGCAATTAAAGCACCTATTATGAAAGTGATCAATGTCTCCGCTTTATATAAACCATAGGGAAACCTTTTTGATTTCTTCTTAGAAGATAACCAGAGGCCAAACCCGGAAGCAAAGATGGCTAAAAAATCGGCACCGGAATGGAAAGCATCTGCTACTAAAACCTTTGAATCAAAAAAATGGCCCACAAAAGCCTTCATAGCGACTAAAAGCAATGTCGTAAAACTGGCAATAAAGGCTACTCTTTGTCCTTGCTCCAACCTGTCAATCTTATTCTTTTCCCTGCCCATAACCTCTCTTATTCTTCATAAAAAAATTGGCGGGTCATAGGTGAACCGCAACGTGAACATTTTGTCTGAAAACAGGGGATACCACGCTGGTGAGGTATAATCATGCCGCATTTGGGGCATATACAGTTTTCCGGAGGCCTGCCCGGCCCTACCCTTCCTGCTCCACAACCACCCCTAAAACCTTTACCCCATGCCCAACTGCCTCTTTTCCCTCCGCCTCTTCCAAATCCAAATGGCATACCAAATCTCCTTTATATTTCTAAACTTTGTCCTACTTTTAACTCAATGAAATCAGGCCCATAAACCTTTTTAAATATATCTTCCGCTGTTTTCCCGCTGCAATGTGTTGGGCCAGCTTTGATTATGCCCATTTTCTTAAAATTCTCGGTTACAATCTCTATCGCACGCTTATCTGACTCCATCAGGTGAAACCCACCCAAAACAAGGTAAATACACTTAGTAGGAAACTTCGCTTTTACCTTTTCTACCATTTTCAAAATTCCTGGATGAGCGCATCCTGTAATTACAGTAAGGCCGTTTCCTGTTTTTAACACAATTGCTTGCTCCGGCATATATTTACCATGATATGACCCCGCTATTTCTCCTGTAGAAAATATATCAGGTAGAATTTGCGTTAATCTTTCTACCTCTATAAGGCTGGCACCAAGTTTATTAGCTTTGTCTTTAAATTCACGGCTAAAATTAGGGCAAATATATACACGTATACCTTTTTTGCTTTCTAATAAATCCCATAATCCTCCCCAATGATCCCAATGGTCATGAGAAATCACTACTGCTTCAATCTTTTTTATATCAACCCCAAAAAAGCGCATATTCTCGAGTAACCACTCCCCCTTTTCGCCGGTATCAAACAAAATCCTGTCATCAACCAAGAAGGAAACACCCCAGCCAGTATGAAGTTTTTTATTTTCGGAAGTTTTATCGAATAAAATCTTTACTTGCATGGCTCACACGCATATTCATATGTCGGCATATTTAACGCCTCCTACTAGTTAACTTATGTAATAAAATTATATCACCCACCTTGCATCTCATATCTTGAGCGACAACAGGACATTTTGCCATGAAAAGAAAAAATATGGGCCTTTTGGAATTAGATAACGCTTCAAAGTTTCCCTGCCCCTTACTGATAATCATTTCAGCGCGCCTATACATTTTTAAAAATTCACTGGAACACAGCGAAAGCACTGTCCCTGGAGTATCTACCCCAGATGAAATAATTTTCGCGTATTTTTGTATTCCTGCAACACGCGCATCTTCAATAAGAGCATCATTTATAATCGGTTTCTCTTTTACAACATAGATAATATCCTTATCCTTATTAGTTTTTTTCATCTCTTCTATCAAAATTCGATCAAATAAAACTTCCCCTGCGTTATCGGCTAAATAAAGAATGTTTTGCGATTTTTTTAAAACGCTTTTAAACCCCCTATAATTAAATATTGATTTGCTTTCTTTCCTAATCACTTTGTTTTCTTCGTTTAGAATTTTATCAAGTTCTTTTTTTACATCTATGGAATTTTTCACCCCATAATCAATTATGTTACCCGCTATCGCCAGTTCAAGGGCGGTTAACAAGCTATCTTGTGAACGGGATATTTTTTCTTTCAATCTTGGATAGACTTTTAAAGCGAGCTTATTGCTTTTTTCTTTGATTTTAGCATAAGGATCATCTTTGGCTGTTATTTTTTTAACGATTCTATGAATAACACGCGCCATTTCAGGTGGGCTTGCACTTAGAGGAAATTTCGGCATGCTTAAAGCAACCTCGTCTAATATCTTTTTTTGTGTCCTGCTATTAGCGCCGGAAAGCCTGGCAGCTTCAAGCGCCTGCTTAAAAAAACAGGGTATGCACTCCAAATATGTCTTCATCTTTCATCAAACCTTACCCCTTCGCTTAAAGGTATCCTCTGAACTTATAGGTTCCACGGTCTTTTTTACCGTATCATAAACTGAAACGAAATTAAGACCGACAAAATACTTTTTAATAATATCCATTTCCGATTTCGCTAACGGTGTTACCTTGCATGGCCTTAGAGGAGTATTTAGCTGAACCTCATCAGGCTTAATCTCTCGAGAGATTTCCGAGATTTCTTTTGCGTGTTTTTTATTTTCTTCGGTAAACATAATCTGTAGTGCCAGTTTTCCAAGATAATAACGTTTAAACTCTTTTATCGCTTTAATAATATTGTCAATTCTAGTAGTACTAACCGGCCTATTAACCAATTCAAAAATGCTTTGCGTAGATGCATCGAGTTTGGAAATAACAAAATCAACCATTAACAAATCTTCCTGGACATCTTTTCTATGCATCAATGATGAATTCGTTATAACCGCTATTTTCTCATTCCTGATCTTTTTCAACGCCTTTATTGTCTGTCCCAGATTTTTTGCTAGGGTAGGTTCTCCTGTCCCGGAAAATGTCATATAATCTATTTCTATGTGTGGCAGGCTATCAATCTCTTCTATTATATCTCTAACCTTAACAAACACCTCTCGCTTATCAGTTAAAAGATCGGTCTTTCCAATCTGACAATATGCACAATCAAATGAACATATTTTTTTACTTTTTGAAAGGGGGTCTATCCCTAAGGAACTGCCTAGCCTCCAGGAGGGTACAGGTCCATAAATATACTTATAGTTTTTTCCGCTCATTTAAACCTTTTATAATTTTTACAAGTATTTGGCTCATAGCATCCGCTGTCTGTGTCTGACTTTGAAAATGAATATAAGGCCTACCTGAATCTCCAAACTTCACGATTTGAGGTTCGATGGGAATCCTCCCAAGAAATGGTACTTTTAAATCATGAGCTGATTTTTCACCTCCGCCGGTTCCGAATAAATCTATCTCTTTTCCGCAATGTGGGCACATAAAACCGCTCATGTTTTCAATAATACCTATAACAGGCATTTTAAGCTCTTTAGCAAATACAACGCTCTTTCGTGAATCTAAAATAGCCACATCCTGTGGCGTAGTTACAACTATCGCTCCGTTTATATCCGGAATGAGCTGGCATACACTCAATGGTTCATCTCCCGTGCCCGGAGGCGAATCCACTATCAAGTAATCTAACTCGCCCCAGTTTACATCAGCTAAAAACTGTTTTATTGTTATCATCTTAAGGGGCCCACGCCAAATAATCGGCTGATCTTTATTCTCAAATAACAAAGCAAGGCTTATTGCTTTTAGGTTAGGTAAAACCTTCATAGGTTCAATACCCGAATCAGAGCCAACAAGCCTTTTGCCTTCAATCCCCAGCATTTTGGCAATATTAGGCCCATGAATATCAACATCCAGAATACCTACCTTGTTTCCTCTAACAGCCAGTCCATAAGCCAAATTAACAGCAACCGTACTTTTGCCCACACCGCCTTTTCCGCTAATCACAATCACCTTATACTTTATCATAGACATGCGCTCTTTGAGCCGCTTATCCTGTTCTAGTCTTTCGTGCTCATCTGTTGTCTGCATACAATAATCCCTTAATCCAAAAATATTTTAAATAGTTTCTTTGGTATACCGACCGCCAAATTTTCTCTTCTCATATCTGCAAATTTACGCGAATCATCACAACCAAAAGAAAGGCATATCTTTTCTTCTAAATATGCCTTTACGGCTACGCCGCCGCAAACAGCCATTATAGTACACAAAGAAACGTCCAAGTTGCCGGCCTTTTTATTATTATATATCTTTATCAAACTCATAACTTCCTGAGGCGGAATATACGACATAACAAGATCGGGAACGCCATCTGTGTTTAAACCTATATATTTAAAAGATTTTTTGAAAAAAGGCACCCGAGAAACCATCGATTTTAGAGTATTCTCTCGCATATCCCGTTTGTCGCAACAACCTTGTAAGGATTCGTTTTTGAAAAGCGACTTCCATCCAAAGGCATGCTGCGCCCCCGGGCAGGTAATACTTTCTTTGTCCAATAAAATAGGGCCTACGATTGCCTTTCTTGTTGCCTCACAGAATCTAACATCTTTTAACCTTTTAGCATCATCCTTTGGTTTCTCCTGATAAAATTTTACCTTAATCCAGTGGCTGCTGAATTTATCGGAAAATCTTTGGTGAACTTTATTCATTTTTTCTCCTTCCTACACCAAGTTATTTGAGCTTATTTTGCAATACCTGCCAGGCATTTTTAATTTCTTCTTGAGCCTGTCCTGACTTGTATTCTATAATAGTTTTGCCTAAAACCATTGCTTCCACGAGACTTTTATCAAAAGATATTTTCCCGATTAGATCTATACTGTTATTTTTACAGTATTGTCCGATTTTTTCTGTCATATCTAAATTAAGATCATATTTATTTACGATTAATTTCGCTAAAATCCCAAAATGCTTAGCCACTTTTATAACTCTATCAGCATCATGCAGGCCTGAAAGTGTCGGCTCAGTCACAACCACAGCACAGTCTATACCTGAAAGGGATGCTATAACAGGGCAGCCTATGCCAGGAGCGCCGTCAATAATAACCCAATCAGCATTTTTTTTATCTGCCAGTTCTTTTGCCTGTTTTCTTACAAGGCTCACAAGCTTACCTGAATTCTCTTCTGCTATGCCTAATTTAGCGTGAACCATTGGGCCAAAACGTGTGTCAGAGACAAACCACTCGCCTGAAACATTCTCTTCCATCTTTATAGCACCTACAGGACAGGCGAAACTGCAAAAAGCGCATCCTTCGCAGGAAACCTCATCAACTAAAAAATCCTCGCTTATAGCACAGAAACGGCAGATTTCAATACACTTGCCGCATCTAATACATTTATCTTTGTCAATAACAGCAGTCTTACCGCTTCTGAACTCATGTCTTTCTTTGATAGACGGCTCCAATAAAAGATGGAGATCCGCCGCGTCTACATCACAGTCAGCCATAACTTTCTTCTTTGCTAACGCCGCGAACGCTCCCGTAATCACGGTCTTGCCTGTCCCGCCTTTTCCGCTTATAATAACTATTTGTCTCATGTAGTCTCTCTCATATTTTGTCCGAAGCATTTTGTGCCGCTGACACAATCGGATACATTGTCGGAGCGGATGTCAAGTACGGATGGGTTGCCATTTGCAATGTTTCCAACTCTGTTATGGAAACCCTCTGTTGAATAGCCATGCCGATAATATTAATTACTTCCCCCGCTGGTATACCACCGGCTACCTGCCCTCCCATAAGAATGCCTGATTGCTTTGAGAAAATAAGTTTTACTCTTATTTTGCTCGCTCCAGGAAGGCTTCCGGGGTGTTTATCAATACTCTCGGCATTTCCCGATACAATTTCAAACCCTTCTTTTTTGGCGCTCGTTTCAGTAAGGCCCGCAGATCCCAAAACTAAGCCATCCACATAAGTTGAATAAATGGCTATTGTTCCCTTATTTTCACGCACAACCTTTAGCTGGTAAAGGTTAGCCCCTGCGATTCTCGCCTCAGCCGTAGCAGTAGAAGCAAGCATAACAGGCGTATCTTTTCTGGTATAAAAATCTCTTTTCCCAGCACAATCCCCTACCGCAAAAATATCCGAGTCGGCAGTGCGCATATACTCATCCGCCCATATGCCCTTGCCTCTTCCTAAATCCAAGTCTGCTTCAGTCGCTAAAGCTGTATTAGGACGAGCGCCTATGCCTAAAATAACGCTGTCTATCTTGAGCTCTTTTCCATTTTCAAACCGCACACCTTCTATTCTTTCCTTCCCTAAAAGTTCCACCACCTTGGTGTTAATTAAAAGGGTAACGCCTCTGGACTTTAACTTCTCCTCAACCAATAAAGAAAATTCACCGTCAAAAGAATTCGCGAGTAAATGCGGAAGAACTTCCGCTAAATACACATTAACACCGTTTATTTTTGAGATCTCATCGGCAAACTCAACACCTATAAATCCTCCTCCAAGAACCAATACATCCTTAGCTTTCTTTAATTCAGCTACTGTTTTTTTCAAATAATCCATTTCTTTATATATAGGATAAATTCCTTCCTTATCAATCCCTGCTATAGCTGGTTTAATAGGCACTGAACCCAAAGCAAGAACCAGTTTCTCATATTCATATTCTTCGCCACTTTTAGCAATTACTTTTTTTACGCTGCGGTTTATCTTTACCGCCTCATCAATAACGATTTCTATGTTATTCTTCTTAAGGGCATCAAGGGCCAGCTTATTGTCATCAGGATTTTTAAGGCTCCAGAACATATAAGGAATGCCGCATGGAATACAACCGTTAACCACATTTTTCATAACTAAAACATTTTTATCCGGGTAATATCGCTTTGCCGTGATCGCGCTCACCAGCCCGGCCGGTCCACCGCCGATAATAAGGACATCCGCTTTTTTAGCCATACAGCACCTTTCTCCTTTACAAAGATTCCAACATTACACAAAGTCCGTGAATCACATTAATATTGTTATCATGGCAAAATTTTATCGCAGCTTCATTTTCAGCTCCAGGCTGAAGCCACACTCTTTTTATAGATTTCTTCCGGCATTCCTTTATTATTGTCTCGGTAACTGAAGGCGGGGTAACCACATTAACAACGTCTACATCAAAAGGAATATCGCTTACGCTTTTATAACATCTTACTCCGTCCACATCGCTGAAGCGCGGGTTAACCGGATAAACCTCGTACCCCTTTTTTATCAATGTCTTCAAAATTTTATACGCGTATTTGGTTTCATTTCTGAATGAACCAGCTACCGCAAATTTCTTCTGTCTTAAAAAATCCTTAACTAAGTTTTTCACCTTTAATCCTATTAAAAAGTTGCTTAAAATCTTTTCTGTATTCGGGAAACGTTTTTACAATAGGCTCACCTTTCGAATAAGCAACTGCTATCTCCTTTTTAAAGGGTATACGCATAAAAATAGGAATATTCTCCTTTTCGCAATACTCATCTGTTTTATTATTCCCCAAATCCGAGCGATTAATCACGACTCCAAAAGTCACTTGAAGCTTTCGCAAAACTTCCACAGCCAGCGTTAAATCGTTCAACCCAAACGGCGTCGGTTCTGTAACAAGCAGGCAAAAATCACTTTTCTTTATAGTCTCAACTACAGGACATGACGTACCCGGAGGAGCATCAATAATGACTGTACGCGTTGGATTAATATATTTTTTTATCTGCCTTATAACCGGCGGGGCCATCGCCTCACCTATATTCAATCTCCCGTGTATAAATTGAATGGCTCCAGAGGTGCCTATTTCAATTTCACCGACTTCCTTATTTACTTCCTTTATCGCGCCTTCCGGGCAAAAATAAGAACAGCTTCCGCACCCATGGCATAGATTTGAGAAGACCAATATACTGCCCTTTTTGCCCTCAGCTCCTTTTATGACAGCTATAGCATTGTAAGCACAAACTTCACGGCATCTGCCGCAATAAGTGCATTTTCCCTGATCTATTTCAGGGACAGGGATAAAAACCTTTTGAGTTTCATTTATTTCGGGTTTTAAAAATATGTGCGCGTTAGGCTCTTCTGCATCACAATCCAAAAATTGCACTTCTCCATCTATGGATAAAGCAAGATTCACTGCTATTGTAGTTTTGCCTGTTCCGCCCTTTCCGCTTGCCACTGAAATAATCATAATTTTATACCACCGGTCTATATGCTGTTAATATTTCCTGAAATTTACTTTCATATTGATCCACCATAAATCCTTTAACCCTAAGATATTCTTTGATGTCATATAAAGTAATGTTTGCCTTTTCATGTATCCTGCCATCGGCCGCATGAATTTTATCGAGTATCTCAAAACCTTCATTAGTAAAATCACTTATAATAATCTTCCCTTCAAAAGATATGATTCTTATAAATTCATCTATTACCTTAAAAGGACTCATAAGATGATGAATTGTATTTATTGAGAAGATGATGTCGAAGCTTTTGTTTTCAAAACTTAAATGTTCGGCATTTTCTATGCTAAAATCAACAGAATCTTCAAGCCTAAAGTACCGCAGGTTTAATCGTGCGATATTCTGTTCTTCTTCGGAGACATCAACGCTTGTAAACCGATACCCTTCTTTGGCGAGAATCAGCGCAAAATGACCTTTGCCGGTACCGACTTCCAGGATATCACCAAATAAAGGCTCGGCCTTATCAAGCACAAATTTTCGCTCTTTATCTATATCAAATCCGTGGCTTTGGTATAGTTTTTTTCGCTCTGAGTAGCGTTTGTGATTTTCTAAAACTTCTTTTTCCAAAATCAACCTTTTATGCTCTTGCCATTTTTGTTCCGCACTTTGGACAATTTACTGAGTAACAAGGCATTCCTTGCTGATGAGGCACTCTCTGGCCGCAACTTGGGCAAACACAGTCTCCGCTGGGCCCTGCCCCCGGGCGATTACCACCCACTCTTCCTCGACCGCCACCTCTGCCCATGCCTCTACCTGTCCCCGGTCCCCCTCC
>Ga0208325_1000196_pt1 | contig 16426 bp, 17 predicted proteins | sample PL_2010_330m_FD_185486 | JGI IMG/M metagenome (GOLD analysis project Ga0208325, IMG submission 185486) | Freshwater microbial communities from Powell Lake, British Columbia, Canada to study Microbial Dark Matter (Phase II) - PL_2010_330m... | ecosystem: Environmental > Aquatic > Freshwater >...
CTTCTGCTCTCCCCTATGCACTATGCACTCTGCGCCGTCCCGCGTTTCGTCTTGAAACACTCTTCGGCGATTTTTATTGAGCAGAATTCTGAGCACATTGTGCACACGTCTGATTCTTTTGGCTGTGAACTTTCTCTGACCTTGCGCGGCAGTTCGGGGTCAAGTGAAAGGGCGAATTGTTTTTTCCAGTCCCTTTTCGCCCTGGCTTTTGAGATATCCTCATCCCTCTTGCGGGCTGAAGGTATGCCTTTAACTATATCCGCCGCGTGCGCGGCGATCTTTGAAGCCATAACACCCCGGTGCACGTCGTCAATATCCGGCAGGCGCAAATGCTCTGCCGGAGTCACATAACACAAAAAGTCCGCGCCGTGCCATGCGGCAATGGCTCCGCCTATGGCGCCGACGATATGATCATACCCGGGAGCGGCATCCGTTACCAGCGGACCCAAAACATAAAACGGCGCTCCGTGACATATTTTTTTCTGCAGGCGCACGTTGGCTTCTATCTGGTCCAGCGGCACGTGTCCCGGGCCTTCAATTATCGTCTGAACACCCCGATTGAAAGCCCTCTGTTGAAGTTCGCCGAGAACAAGAAGCTCCTGTATCTGAAAACGATCCGTGGCATCCATGATCGTGCCCGGCCTCAGGCTATCCCCCAAACTCAGCACGATATCATACTCTTTCGCGATATCCATGACCTCGTCAAACCGCGAAAAAAACGGGTTTTCCCGATTGTTAGCCATCATCCACGACGCTAATAGCGCCCCGCCGCGGCTGACGATATCCAGAATGCGCCGGTCCCTGCCGCGGGCAGAATCCATCCCGCGCACTATCTCCAGCGTTATTCCCGAATGCACCGTAAAAAAATCTACTCCTTCGGCGGCCTGCTGGCGCAGAACGGAGATAAAATCTTCTTCTTTCAGCGACTCAAACGCGCCTCTCTTTTCACCGGTCAGCTCATAAACAGGAACAGTTCCCACCGGAACGGGACATAGCGCGAGTATCTTCCGCCGCAGTTCTCCCAGAAACGGACCCATTGAAAGATCCATCACGGCATCGGCGCCGGCCGCAACGGCGGCTTCCATTTTTTTCACTTCGTTATCAATGTCGGAACGGTCGGGAGATAACCCCACGTTCGCGTTAACCTTCGTGGCGAGGCCCCTTCCCACGACGCAGGGTTTTTCCATATCACGGCATCGGTTTTTTAAAACTACTGCCTCCCCTGAACGTATATATTTTTCCGTTGTCGCGATATCCGCGTCTTCGCGGCGCATGGCCGCTGCCAGAGATGTCTTTTCTATTTTCACAGTTTTTCTTTCGTTGTCATTATGCATCGTAATTCTTCAATTCTTTTTGCGGTATTTTTTTCTGTGTTTCCATACCGCAGAAACGCTACGGTCTTAACTCCCCGGGCGGCAACCTTACCCGCATTATTCTTGTTTATCCCGCCCACGGCAACCAGCGGTATTTTTATGCTTCCGAAAAACGCGCGTCCCAAAGAAGTCGGAACAGTTTTAAATCGCGGTTTTAAGGGCGTGCGAAAAAACGGCCCGATAGAAACATAATCCGCGCCTTCCTTCTGAGACCGCATGATATCCGCGCGATTTCTTACCGTTTTTCCTATAATCGCCTTACTGCCCAGCATTTTCCGTGCAACCGCTACCGAAATATCGCTTTTACCGAGATGCACGCCTTGCGCTCCCAGTGCCAGGGCGACTTCCGGCCGGTCATTTATTATCACGGGAATCCCGGTTTTTTCTGCCGCCGAAACCATCCGTTCCGCCGCGCGGTAAAGGGATTTATCCGCAAAATTCTCAAAACGAAGCTGCACGGCGTCTACCGGGCTTCCCAATAATTCATGAAATTTTTTTAAAAGGGTTTGCCTGTCCGGGAAGAAACCATCATCGAGAATCGCGTATGTTTTCCAGTTCTTTAACAGCTGCTTTTTCGATTCCATAAAGTTTGAAGCGTATTTTTTTGAACCGTTGAGACAGATCTCGATCAAACAATTTCAGCACTTCCTCCAGAACCCGCAGAGATTCCTTGCCGCGCTGAGTGTTCGCGAGAAAGAGATCCACGAGATTATCCCGTCTCTTCTCGGACTCTATTGACTTCAGCCCCACGTCGTTCAGATCGCGGGACGCGACAAGTTCTTTGAGATGCTCTTTCTGCAATTTTCTTATCGTTTCAAATACTTCATGCCGCAGGTTTTTAAGTTTACTTGTTAAATTTTCGTTGTTGGAGGAAAATCTGATTATGTCCTCCGAGACGCGTATCCCTTCCATTACACGGTTCAGGTTAGCGTCTATTATTCTGTAAACACCCTTGTCCATAAATTTAATCTTCCTTTATGCGCTTTACCAGATTTGTAGTGGAATATCCCCCAACATAGGGCATCACTTCAACCTTGCCTCCGCGCTCCGTGACATGTCCGGCTCCGGCGATGTCTTTGATTTTCCAGTCTCCCCCCTTAAAAAGAATGTCAGGGGTCAGGGTCTGGATTAATGCCTCCGGGGTGTCTTCCGTAAAAAACGTTAAAAAATCAACGCACTCAAGGGCCGCGAGAACTTCAATCCGGGCCTGCTGGTTATTAAACGGACGGCTCCTGCCCTTAAGCCGTCCCACAGAGGCATCATCGTTCACTCCCACAACTAAAATATCGCACTTCTGTTTCGCCTCAATCAGATACCGCACGTGCCCGAGATGCAGAATATCAAAACAGCCGTTCGTAAAACCAACGATCTTTCCCGAACTTTTTTTCTCCCGCACGAGCTCGGCCAACTCCGCTCGTGTTTTTATCTTATTCGCCGGCATATTGAACAATCATCTCCTCAACCGCCTTGCATATAGCATGTATCACGGTTATGTGGATTTCCTGGATACGGGCCGTATTTCCCTCTTTCGCCACTATGGCGACATCGGCCTCTTTAAGCAACTCGCCGCCGTCGCCGCCAGTCAGCACGATAACAGACATCTTTCTCACGCGCGCCGCGCGGACACCCTCAAGAACGTTGCGGGAATTACCGCTCGTTGATATGGCAAGGGCCACATCGCCCAGGCGGCCCAACGCCTCAACCTGACGGGCAAAAACCGCGGCAAACTCATAATCGTTGCCTGTTGCCGTTAGAATGGAACTGTCGGTTGTCAGGGCCACACACGGCAATGGGTCTCTCTCTTTTTCAAATCTTACGGTAAGTTCCGCGGCCATGTGCTGACTGTCGGCCGCGCTACCGCCATTGCCGAACACAAGAAGCTTCCCGCCCCGCAGGTAACATTCCGTAATAACTGAAACCGCTTCGGCAACCGCCTTGATGCATGCGTCATCGGAAACAAAAAGTTTCTTGCAGCGCAGGCTTTCTTCAAAAACATCTTTTATCTTACCTTTTATATCCATGCTCTCCATCGGCGGTCTTATCTGCTTTCCCTGTAGGGAATCATCTCTTCCTCGTCAGAAACAACTGAAGAGGGATTAACTTTAAACCCTTTCGTGATCTTCCGCACGTGCATCCTGATGTTGACATTTTCTTCCACCCCGAGCATGCCGTGTATCTTGCCTTTCACTTCCCGCTGAATCTTTTCCGTTATTTCGGGTATATTCGCTCCCGCCGTCAGGGAAACATCGGTTCTGATATCTACCCCTTTTCTGCTCATCCAAACATGCGGCCGGATATCTCTTATTCCCACGATATCTTTCGCGATTCTGCGAATATACTCTTCAATGGCGGAAAGCGAAACGGTAACCTCGCCGTCCGGATTCTGGAAAGCCAAAACCCTGTTTTTCTTAATGTTTCTTTCCAGGCGAAAAGGAGCGATTACTCCTAAAAAGACAAAAATACCACCAACGGCGCCAAGCGCGACCCGAATGGCAAATGTCCCGTTTATCGTCTCCATCGCTATTGTCCACTGATCAAGTGTAAACATGCGAATAGAGATCAAGGCCATTACCGCCCCCGCGGCTACCATTAACAGCACATAAACTAATGTTCCGAGCCTTTTTAAGAAAACCATCAGTTCCCCTCCTATGGTTATTTTTTCTCTTCCCGGATGGGAAAAAATTTCTCAACGAAATGCGTGGAAATTTTCCCTTTTTGGAAATCCGGATTTATCAGGATTTTTTTATGAAAATCAACCGTCGTCTTGATCGGTGTTATCAAAAACTCGTCAAGCGCCCTTCTCATCGTATTTATAGCTTCAGTTCTATCCGCGCCGTATGTTATGAGCTTGGCTATCATTGAATCATAAAACGGAGGAATATCATACCCCGCATAAACGTGGGTATCCACTCTCACCCCGGGACCGCCCGGTATATTCAACGCCGTTATCTTACCGGGTGAAGGCCGGAAATTATGTTCCGGATCTTCGGCGTTTATCCGGCATTCTATCGCGTGTCCTTTTATCTTTATGTCCTCCTGCCGAAAAGAAAGCGTCTGGCCGGCGGCGACTTTTATCTGTTCCTTTATCAGGTCAACCCCCGTAACCAGTTCCGTGACAGGATGTTCCACCTGAATGCGGGTGTTCATCTCCATAAAATAAAAATCTTTACCGTCAAGAAGGAATTCAACAGTTCCGGCGCCCTGGTATTTTACCGCTTTGGCCCCCTCAACGGCCAACTTGCCCATTTTTTTTCTCATTTCCTCATCCAATGAAACCGAGGGTGATTCCTCAATTAACTTCTGATGGCGGCGCTGTATGGTGCAATCCCTTTCTCCGAGATGAACAACATTCCCTTTTTCGTCCGCGAGAATCTGAAATTCAATATGCCGCGGCTCATCCACATATTTTTCCATGTAGACGTCCGAATTGCCGAATGCCGCTTCGGCTTCGTTTTGCGCCGTTATCATCGCCCCTATCAGCCTGACATCGTTATGGCAGACCCTCATTCCTTTTCCACCGCCGCCGGCCGACGCCTTAATAATAACAGGATACCCAATTCTCTTGGCCTCACGAAGCGCGTCTTCCTTGGTCTTGATAAGGCCTTCCGACCCCGGAACGACAGGGACACCCGCTTTCTTCATCGTGTGTTTTGCGGCCATCTTATCGCCCATCAGCCTCATGTTCTCGGGTGAAGGGCCGATAAGCTTTATCTGGCATGATTGGCAGATCTCCGCGAAATGCGGATCCTCGGCAAGAAATCCGTAACCCGGATGAATAGCATCAACGTCTGTTACCTCAGCGGCGCTTATCAGACGCGGTATATTAAGATAACTGTCAGCCGGTTTGGCCGGGCCGATACAAATAGCTTCATCGGCCAACCTGACATGCATTGAAGTCGCGTCGACCTTGGAATAGACCGCGACGGTCTTTATCCCAAGCTCTTTACAGGCCCGTATAATACGAAGGGCTATCTCGCCCCTATTAGCTATTAATATTTTGGAAAACATTTAAAACTCTTTACTATATCGGTTCCACTACGAACATTGTCTGTCCGTATTCAACCGACTCCGCATTCCCAACGGATATTTTTATTATTTTGCCCGCAATTTCCGCTTTAACCTCGTTCATCAGTTTCATCGCCTCAATAATACAAAGCACATCTCCCTTCTGAATAACGGTTCCAACCGCTACATAGGCCGGTTCCTCGGGCGCGGGCGAGCTGTAAAAAGTCCCTACCATCGGGGACTTGATCTCTTTTCCGATTACTTCCGGCTCTTGCGTAGAATCCGCCGGCGCTTGCTGCTCCGAAGCCGAACTTCTCTGCGGCACGAAAGATGTGATTTCCTGTTCTAGACTGCCGTTTGTCCTTTTCGTGAGCTTGACCTTCATGCCCTCTTCTTCAACTTCAAGTTCGTTCAGGTCGTTCTCATTCATCAACTCGATAAGTTCCTTTATCATCTTAATATTCATGAAGCTCCCCTTTTTCGCAGTCCGCAAACTTTTTGCTCCCGGACCATAGATCAAGCCCTTTCAATATATTCTCCCGTACGAGTGTCTACCCTGATTCGCTGGTGACGCTCCACAAATAGAGGCACCTTTACGATCTTACCTGTCTCAAGCGTGGCGGGTTTCGTCGCTCCGCTCACGGTATCTCCCTTGCAGCCCGGTTCGGTCTCCACAATCTCAAGCACGACGTGTACCGGCGGCTCAATCGTAAGTATCTCTCCGTTACAGAGTTTTGCCGTAATCGTCATGTTCTCTTTCAAATAACCGGCCTTCTCTCCAATTTTTTCTTCCTGAATATGGATCTGTTCGTATGTCGTCTCATCCATAAAGCAATATCCGTGCGCATCCTTATATAAATATTGCATCTGTTTTTGTTCCGTGTAGGCTTCGGCAAAAGTGTCTTCCGGACGAAGAGTTTCCGCCACAATAGACCCTGTGGAAAGATTTCTCAGCTTTGCCTTGATAATAGCGCCCCCTTTTCCCGGTTTATGATGCCGGGCTTCAAGCACTTCGCAAAGTTGTCCGTTATAAGTAATTATACCGCCCTGTCTCAACTGACCGGCTTTTATCATCTCGTTAAAACCTCACATCCTTTAGCAGTAACTAAAACCATATCCTCCAACCGAATCCCTCCCACCCCCGGCTTATACAGACCGGGTTCAACCGTGATAACCATGCCTTTAACCAGTTTTTCGCGGTTTGACCTATTTACAGAGGGTCTTTCATGAATATCTAATCCGACCCCATGCCCGAGCCCGTGCAGGATGTTACCTTCCGACCCCTCGTTTAGGAGCACCCTTTCCGCCCCTTCGACCAGCTCACAAATCCCTACGCCGGGCTTGATCCGTTTCATGGCAAAATCATGCGCTTTTTCAACAGATTTTCGGAAAAACTGGATTTGTCGGTCTATTCTACCGTTGTCATATATTCTTGTCAAGTCCGAACAATACCCCTGATACCTTATCCCGAAATCCACGAGCAGATGTTCGTCCTTTTTCAGGCGCCGGGAAGTGGGAACAGCATGCGGATATGCGGTGTTTATCCCTGCAGCGGCTATCGTGGGAAAAGAGTTTTCATATCCGAGGCGGCGCACGCATATATCCACCATGGCCGCAATCTCTTTTTCGCTCATCCCCGTTTTTATATTCCTGCTCACATCGCGCCAGATACGAATCGTTATCTGCCCGGCTTTGCGCAAAATCCGTATCTCCTCCGGAGATTTGATTTCTCTGACACACCCAAGAACGGAAGATATTCCCGTTGTGCCGACGCGCGTCACGAATTTCACCTTAGGCATGAGAGATACCAGTCGGTCATGAGCATCTATTGAAATTTTTTCGGGATTGATGCCAAGTTTTTTTATTTTTCTACCGGCGATATATTCCGCAAGCGCGGCAATGGGAGTTTTTTGGGCAGTGATGACAGTTATTTTAGTTTTACCAAGCAATTTTACGGCCTGGGAAGCATTCATGGAATTTACAAAATAAAGCGGATTAGTTTTTCCGGCATCAATGAGTAACACACCCGAAAAATGAAAACCCGTTAAATACCGGATATTCTGCTCGTCACTAAGCAGGAGCCCGTCAATACCGATACGAGCCATTTTTGCTCTTATCTTGCGAATGATAAGGCTCTTCCCGCGCAATGCCTGCGTGTTCTTTTTACCCGCCATTTATAATCCCCAGGAGAGCCTTAAATCCGAGAATATAGCTATTTTTTCCGAACCCGCTTACCTGGCCGCTAACTACGGGCGCTATCAGAGACTTGTGCCGGAACTCTTCTCTGGCGTAAATATTTGACAGATGAACCTCAACCACGGGCACTTTTTTTGCCTTGAGAGCGTCATGTATCGCCACGCTGGTGTGCGTATACGCTGCCGGGTTTATCAATATTCCGGAGGCTTTCGTCTTATTTATTTTATCAACTATATCCCCCTCGTGATTGGACTGATAAAACTCCAGTTTTACTTTTCCGCGGGGAGCACTTTTTTCTATCGCGGCATTTATGGACTTTATAGTTTCTTTTCCGTAAATATCTGTCTCTCTTTTTCCCAAGAGATCCAGATTCGGACCATGTATCACCAGTATCTTAGTCATGATATTCCTCCGTTATATTATAGTGAACTGTAATCTGTGAACTGTGCTGTTTGCCGTTAGTTGTTTTTCATTCCCGCCTGTCCCGAGCGAAGTCGAGGGGCGCAAGCGGGAATCTATCTGGACATTCTGGATCCCCGCTTCCGCGGGGATGACAGACTTATAACCTAATCACTGTTCACTGTTAACAACACTTCCTGCGCCTCTATGAGAGATTCCCCACCAAAGGTAAACCACGCCGCCTATTACACTTAAGAAAAGATAACCGGAGAGCAAAAGAAGGCTTACTGCGAACGCGGATTCCTTCCCCACTAAAGGCGTAAAAAACATTACAATGGCGCTTTCTCTGACTCCCATCCCTCCCATGGAAGGCGCCATGCTGACACAGGAAACAACCGGCATTATCAAGAGCACATTTCCGAAATTCACTTTCGTCCCCACGGAAATAAAAACCAGATATACCGCTATAAAATATATGCACTGCCCAATCAGGGATATCACAAAGGACTTCGCTACAATGGTTCGCCTGTTCCTGTAATCATGTATTATCCCGTACACGGTTTCAAGTTTCTGGGCAAATCCCGACATCTTAAAACGCGCGAAAAAACGCTCCATGAACCTGGCTATCCTTTTGTTCACAGCAACCACGAATGCGACAACACCGATAAAAAGAATAGCATACACGACCACTCTGACCGCCGCCCCTTCAAACTTGCCCCGGTCAATGATAAGCGCCACAGCCGCCACCAGCATAAACGCGTAAAGGCCTATGAAACGATCCATGAACACGCTGGCATATGATTTTATACGTTCGTTGTTATGGCGGGCGGCGTAGTGCGCCTTGACAACGTCACCGCCGATAGCGGTCGGCATGAAATTGTTGAAATAATACCCGATATACGTGAGCTGAATAGACTCCCAAAGAGAAATCTTGAGATCTTCCCCCTCAAAAACAACTTTCATGCGAAGGGCGGCAAGTCCAACATTTACAAGAAGCAATATAAGCGCAGCACTGAGAACCTTCAAGTTACTGCTGCGTACGGTGCCCCATATGCCTCCAATCTCACGCCGCATGAGCCAAAACAATAACGCAAGCAACCCTACACTTACAACAATCCGTCCGTACGATAAAAGTTTTTTCTTCATTCGTTCTGTCCTAAAACGTTTTTTCTACCACGGACGATTCAGTCTCTTTTTTAAACCTTTTATTATCTTTTCAGCCGCGAGTTCGCCTTCCCTTATGATCATGGCCCCTTTATCAAATCCGAATTGGTCCACGCCTTTAAGGTCAGGTTTTATTACCATATCCGCGGCCGCGGACTGATACTCATTCAGTTCCTCGCCCATGATCTGCATGGACTGAACCATTGCCTTCAGAACATTATTTCCTTTATCGCCCTTCTGGTTCCGAACGGCAAAACCGGGATTCACAGCAAGAATAAAAGACGCCCCGGCTTCAATCGCGGCTTTTGTCGGAATACTGTTTCGCGCTCCGCCGTCTACGAGCAATCGCCCCTCAATCTCCACCGCCGAGAATATGCCGGGCCAGGAACAGCTGGCTCTTATCAGCCTTATCAGGTCACCGGAAGTATGGGTCAGTTCTTCACCGGTCTCTATGTCTGTCGTGAGCAGGGCAAAAGGTATCCGCATGTCACTGAAAGTTTTCCCGTCAATCATTTCAAAAACTATTTTTTCAAGTTTGTCTCCCTTGATAAGGCCCGTGGGATAAATTCCGAAATCCACGAGGTTCTGCCAGCTAAAACCAAGGGCTTTGGCTTCCATTTCTTCCGGAGATAGTCCGGTAGAATAAGCGGCCCCTATCAGACTTCCTATGCTGGTGCCTATAATCATGTCAAAAGGCAAATTCCCCCGGCCAAAATGCTTCTCCAGTACTTTCAGAACACCGATATTAGATAATCCCCTGGCCGCGCCTCCGCCGAGGGCGAGAATCCTTTTTCTTTTCTTAAATAATCCCATTGCCCCTCCTTCATTAAATAACCAAGTTACAAGATACAAATAATGTCAAATGATAAAATTCAAAGCACAAAATAAGCACAAATAACAAAATTCAAAACACAAATAAAGGTTTTGTTCTTTGGATTTGAGATTTTGGATTTATTTTGGATTTTGTGCTTTGTCATTTGAATTTTACTGATCACTACATTCTTGTTTTTTGTGTCTTTCGCCTTGAACGTCATCACCTATCAACTCACTATCACACCCGCATAGCCAACTACCTCGTCAGTATCTCCGGAGACGTCTCCGCTGTCACAATATTTTATAAGTTCACTTTTTTTCGCGCCTATTTTTTTCGCGCACATGAGCATTATCGCAACGGGAATGTATCCGCACATAGAAATATTGCGCTCCTTAACAATCTTTACCAACCCTTCGCCGTCAAGATTGAGTATCGCCTGAATAGCCGCATGGTCTTTTTCCCGGGCGGCTTCGCGACTCTCGTAATGCGTCATATCGCTTGACGCTATAATAACAACATCGGCGTTTTCTTCCCTTATCGCGGAAACAATCGCAGCGGATATTTCCTGTAACGCGGGAATACGCCCTTCGCGTAAAGTCAGGGCAACTATTCCCGCATCCGGCGCCGTTTGCTGTATGAACGGCAACTGGACTTCTATGGAATGCTCGCTGAGATGCGCTGACGGATCTTCGGTTATATGAGAGGTGTTGCGCATTATCGTCGTTAAAAGGCCCTCATCCGTGCCCATTATTCCCAAAGGAGTTCTCCATAATCCCCGGTAGGCGGCAAAATATTCCCCGTTTCCGGTATGATTCGGCCCCAGAATAATGTATGTTTTTCGCGCCTCCAACCTTGCATAAACCGCTCCGGCCACGGCTCCGGAATAGGGATATCCGGCATGAGGCACAACAGCCCCGATAGCCTTAGTTTTCTCAAGACCGGCGGGATTCATCCCGTTCAGCTCTTTGATAAGCTCTTCCCTGTCAGACGGATAAAACTGCCCCGCCACCACCGGTTCTCTGGTCAAACGCCCCTCCCTAATCTTCGCTTCATCAGGTATTATACGTCATGGACCTACCAAGGTAAAGCCGCAATGTAAAGAAATAGGGACGTCACCCATTTATTAAAAATTAAATAGCTATTTAAATGGGTGACGTCCCTATTTACGCGGTTTCTTCGGGTTTTTTGCGATATCGGCTTAGTAGTGGGTGATGAACCACTTTTACGGCCATGTCGTCCATGATTGAATAGATACACGGTATAATAACAAGAGTAAGAACCGTCGCGAACATCAATCCCCAGCAAAGGGCCACCGCCATCGGAACAAGAAAAGGATCTTTTCCGCCGATACCGTATGCAACGGTTGAAAGCCCTCCCACGGTCGTGATGGTCGTCAGGATAACCGGCCTCAACCTCATCTGCCCGCCTTTTATTATTGAATCGTGCCTGTTTATCCCGGTTAAACGCAGTTTGTTAATAAAATCCACCAATACAATAGAATCATTAACGACTATGCCGTTGAGGCTCACTATCCCCAGAATGGCCATGAACGACATGGGCAAACCGTGCAGCAGAAAGGCCAGGATCACGCCTATAATACCGAACGGTATCGCGAGCATCACGACAAACGGCTGTATAATGGATTTAAAAAAGGATGCCAGAATGAGATATACTATAAGAAACGCGAAGAAAAACGCCCTCAGCAAGTTTCTCAGCGAGTCCATCGTTTCTTCCTGTTCTCCCCCGTATTTCACGCTGTAGCCGATATATTTTTCCGGTATATTTCGGAATTTTTTAGCGAGCTGCCTGTTCACGATCAATGAAGTCGTTTTATCCGAATCCACATTGCAGGAAGCGGTAACAACACGTTTCCCGTCCAGATGATGTATTGAGGTCGTCCCCGCTACCTTTTTGATCGTCGCTACTTTTCCGAGCGAAATAAGTTTGCCGGACTTATTGGAAATGAGAATGTCGTTAAAGACATCAATATCAACAACCTTATCCTTGTCAAACATAACGGTGACGTCCGTTTCCTCTTCGGCTTGCACGGGTTTTATCGTGGTGGCTATGCCGCCTTCAAAAACGTCTCTCACGGTCTTCGCTATACGCCCTATGGAAAGGCCGGCCCTTGTCGCCATCGCGTGATTAACCTCAACCCGTATCTCTTCTCTGCCCGGTTTGTGATCCCACGTGATATCCGTGGCCCCGTCAACTGTCTTGAGATAATTCATGTATTCCCCGGAAATCTGATCAAGAACATCAAAATCCTCGCCCCTGATTCTGGCTTCCACGGCCTTCCCCACGGGAGGTCCGCTCTGCGGCTGGTCAAACCTCAACTCCGTAAATCCTTCAACATTTTTCGCCTTTTCGCGAAGTTCCGCTATGATCTGATCCACTTTTCTTTTTCTGTCTTGCTCAGGCGTCAGATAAACGGTTATCTGGGCAAAGTTGCTCGCCTGGCCGGAAAACGGGTCTTGCCGGTTCTCCTGAGTTCTGCCGACACTCGTAACGTATGAATCAAGCTCGTTCGCAGGCAAAGTTGCGACTATATCTTCAATAGGCGCAACAAGCGCATTTGTAACTTCCAGAGGCGTTCCCACGGGGGTTTCCATCTTTACAAAAAAATAGTTCACTCCCGCGTCCGGAAACAGAACGAATTTAAGAACCGTCACGGCCAAAACCGTGCTTATAACAAGAACGGCCGCGAACCCGGCAACAACACGGTATTTGTGTTCAATAGCTGCCGTAACCAGCCAGGTGTATCCTTTTACCAGTTTTTTGAACCATGGAATATCTTTCGCAAGGGCCACCGGTTTACCCTTTTTGTCCACCTTTATCTTTACAAAATCCGCGAGATGACTCGGAAGAATGATAAGCGCCTCACCGAGCGAGGCCAAAAGCGCCACTATTATCACGGCCGGCATATCGCGCATGAATTTTCCGATTATACCCGTCATGAACAAGAGAGGCGAAAAAGCCGCTACCGTGGTAAGAATAGCGGTAACAACGGCGCCCATGACCTCTTCGGCCCCCTTGACCGCGGCCTCTCTCGGCGGAACGCCTTCTTCCATATAACGGTACGCGTTTTCGGCGACAATGATACCGTCATCAACCAGCATGCCGAGAACCACGACCAGGGCGAATAGACTGATCATGTTGATCGTTATGCCTAAGGCACCCATGACTATAAATGTGGCGAAAAAAGCAATAGGGATCCCCAGAACGGTCATAAGCGCGACCCGCCGCTGAAGAAATACCAGCATTATACCTATAACAAGAATGAGAGCGACCCAGATATTGTTTTTAAGAACATTAAGCCGTCTTTTCAAAAAGAAAGAATAATCATTGATAAACGAGATCTTGAGCCCGTCCGTTGTTCTTTTCTGAAAATTACCGCATATTTTTTTCACTCCCGCAACTATTTTTACCGCATCGCCTGATTCTTTTTTCATCACAACGAGATTAATTGAACGTGAGCCCATCGTCTTCGTGATGACATTCTCTTCTTTAAATGTGTCCTCAACATGTCCGACATCCTTAATCCTCAACCAGTTTCCCGAGTCATTGGCCCGGATAATAACCTCTCCAATCTCATCGGCGGTCATGAATTCGCCTGTCGTGCGTATACTGTATTCCGTCAACGCCGTATCTATTTTCCCCGCCGGAGAGCTCACGTTTCGGGAGGCAAGAGCCGCTTGCACCTCATCCAGCGAGACGTAATACTCTCTCAGCTTCACCGGATCGAGAAGTATCTGCACTTCTCTGTCGCGATAACCGTCTTTACTCACGCGTCCGACGCCTTTTATATCCTCCAGTTCATCCGTAAGCGCATCGGCGTATTTCCGGAGCTCATTCTCGGACATGCCTCCGGAAAGCGATACTTCTATTATCGGATATCGTTTGCTGGTAATTTCTGTTACGACAGGGTCGGCATCAATCTCACGAGGCAAATTACTAACTCTCCGAACCGCCGTCTGGATATCCCGCACGACTTTTTGTTTGTCCGATTCATCGGGGTCTATCTTTACATGTATAAGAGACATCCTGTCCGCGGACGTAGAGCTTATCTCTTTTATTCCGTCCACTTCCTTGATTTCCTTTTCAATCGGAACAGTTACGAGTTTCTCAACGTCTTCGGGGGTGGCTCCCGGATACACGGTCGTTACGGTCACCCTGTCAAAAGCGACATTGGGAAATATCTCCTTGTTTATCCCGGAGACCACGATCGCTCCTATAATCAGGATAATCACGGATACCAGGTTTACAAAAAGAGAACGGTTTACACTAAATCTGGGCAGACTCATATTACCCCTTCATAACTCTCAAGAATAACATTCATTCTTCTTGCCAGTTCTACCGCCGCTACGACATGTTTAAGAAGAAAACGCGCATTTTCCAGCTGCGCAAGCAGAAGATCCCGCTGATAATCAACGACCATTTTAGTGTAAGACCTGCCGCGCATGAATCGTTTTACTTCCTCTTTGAGTTTTTCGTCTTCCAAATCCACGGCATTCTGCATGTATGCGATACTGATTTCATATGCGACCACATCGCGAAAGGCGTTCCCGACTTCCGTGATTATGTTCCTCTCAACCTCTTTCAGATTCACGATCGTTTTGCCTTTTTCGTATGTCGCCTTCATATATTCGCTTTTTGCCTCTTTGTTCTCCAGTGACACTTTCATCTCAACACCTATGTAATAATCAACATGATCCTTTTCCGTGATCTGGCTTGCGGCTTTTTTAAAGTCCGGGTCAATACCGTTTTTTGCCATGCTGGCCGTGATGTCTATCTCGGGCCACTGCATGTTCTGCTTAATCGCGACTTCAAGCCCTTCCATCTCAACATCCCTTTTCTTCATTTTGTAATCCCGCCTTTTAGCAAAGGCAGTCTTCAGGCAATCAGGAAGACTTTTTTTCATAAGGCTCGGCGTGAGATCCTCGGTGGGAACAATGCGCCTCGCCTCGTCCATATTCATAATAAGTTTAAGGTCTTCTTCCGCGCGCCTGTAACTATTGGCAACAATAATTACTTCCGCTTCTGTGGTAACGACATTTGACTGTGAAGCCAACAGATCCACCTTTTCAACGAGGCCCATATCAAAATTTTTCTTATCCGTTTCATATAGTTTTTCGGCCCTCTCCAGCATCCCTTCGTATATCTCAAGCGCGCGTTTCGCGAAGACAAAGTCCCAGTATGCCTTTTCTACCCGTGCGATAACGCCTTCTATCTTGTCTTTCATTTCCAGAGACGCATTCTCAATGGCCAGTTGCGCGAGAGTCACTTCCGTTCTGTCTACAAATCCGAACGCGTTTTTTCCAAGCGGCTGCACCGCCGTAAGGGTCAATTGCGCGGTATGCGCGAATTCTATCGGCATGAGGGTTGTCCACATTCTCTGTCTGTTATCATCCAACTCTATGGTAATATCGGTACCCACGGGCAGTCTGTTCTCTACGCCGGCATTCCATATATTTATGTAATTGTAATCGGAAAGAAATCTAGAGACCTGCTGACGTTTATCCTGGTCATAGCTTTTCCCGCCAAAAAGAAACATGTCAAAAACGGCTTCCGAGTACATGAGCCCCGTTTCGGTGATATAAAGATCAAGTTTCGCCAATTTTACTTCAAAACTGTTATTCACGGCAAACCTTACACAATAGTTCAGGGAAACGGGCTCAAAATCAACCATAACGGAAACTTCCGTCTTTGCGTCGGCGGCCTCTATCCGCCCCCACGAACCGTATACCGCAATGGCCATTATCATCGCCCACGTAACGGCGGATTTAAAAATTCTCTTCAGCTGCCCCATCTTTACCTCTTTATCCCCTTATATACCTTCTTCAGCAATCTCAGATATTCTTTCTTTTCGCCCGCGGTGAAAACGGAAAAAAGGTCGGCCGACATGTTCCTTCTCATTTCTTCCACGCGTTTGACCGTCTGTTTTCCCTTTTTTAGGATTGAAACCCGAACCACGCGCCTGTCCTTGTGCGAACGCTCTCTTTTGACAAGGCCAAGTCCTATCATTTTATCAACAAGGCCGGTCACCGCGCTCATCGTTATATTCAGCACCTTCGCCAGCTCGCCCATCTTGCATGATGTTTTTTCTTCAAGAAGATCCAGGATGACCACGTGCGGAACAGACAGCGTTCCTTTGGAAAAGAGCGACATCTGTTTTTTGCTTACCTCGCGCAGAATAAGCGGAAGTATTTTCGCGACTTCGCTGCCGAAATTATCCTTTTCGCGAACTGCCATGACAACTCCTTTCTACCCCGAATATTCAATTGAAAAAATAGTTCATTTACTTAACTATTCGCAGTTTAAAGTATATTCTACCGGAGGGAATTAGTCAACTATTATTGGACTAACGGGGAGCGAGGACGACGGACTGTGTGTAGAATCGGCTGGGGGCCTTACTCTCGGGGCTTACCGTGTAAATAACCAATAACCAAGATACAAATAATATCCAAACACCAAT
>Ga0208325_1000199_pt1 | contig 16289 bp, 16 predicted proteins | sample PL_2010_330m_FD_185486 | JGI IMG/M metagenome (GOLD analysis project Ga0208325, IMG submission 185486) | Freshwater microbial communities from Powell Lake, British Columbia, Canada to study Microbial Dark Matter (Phase II) - PL_2010_330m... | ecosystem: Environmental > Aquatic > Freshwater >...
AGCAAAGCGAACGAGTCGAGGGACCAAGCAAAACAAAATTTGATCCCGAGCGAGAGAGCAAAGCGAACGAGTCGAGGGACCAAGCAAAACAAAATTTGATCCCGAGGCAAAGATTTTCCCAAAAAAAATCTTTGCCGAGGGACCAAACGCAAAGGACCAAACGCAAAGGACCAAACGCAAAGGACCAAACGCAAAGGACCAAACGCAAAGGACCAAACGAGAGGGACCAAGCAAAACAAAATTTGATAGAGCAATAGAAAATAGAAGAAAATAGAACGAGATTGCGCCCGAATCTCGATTTTTTCCTGTCATTCCCGCCTGCCCCGAGCGAAGTCGAGGGCCGAAAGCGGGAATCCAGAATGGATTCCCATTGTCATGGGGATGACAGCAGAGCGCGAAAGTAAAATATGACAAAACCCGACAAAAATCTTGAAAAGATGCGGCACAGCGCGGCGCACGTGATGGCCGATGCGGTGAAACGGCTTTACCCGGGAGTAAAACTTGGAATAGGTCCGGCGATAGAGAACGGGTTCTATTACGATTTTGATTTTTCGGAGTGTAAAAACGCTCCCGGCGGGAAAACGACCGGCGCGTTCCTCGTGCCGGAAGATCTCCCGGAAATCGAAAAGACGATGGAGAGCATCATAAAAGAGAACCTTCCTTTTGCGAAAAAATCCGTAACCGTGAAAGAAGCGGAAAAAATATTCGCGAAGAACAAAGAGACATACAAGCTTGAAATCCTGAGAGACCTTGACGTGAAAAATGTATCACTATATGAGCATGGTTCTTTCACAGATCTGTGCAAAGGCCCGCATCTTGAGAGCACCGGCGGGATAGGCGCGGTCAAGCTGTTATCCATAGCCGGCGCATACTGGCGAGGAAGCGAAAACAACGCGATGCTGCAGCGGATATACGGCACTGCGTTCGCTGACAGAAAAGAACTCAGAAAGTATCTCGCGCTCGTTGAAGAAGCGCGCAAACGCGATCACAGAAAACTCGGAAAAGCGTTAGACCTTTTCAGTTTTAACGAGTTGATGGGGCCCGGGCTTGTTCTGTTTCATCCCAAGGGCGCCATGCTTCGGCAGATTATCGCCAATTACATAACGGCAAAACATACAGAAAAAGGATATCAGCTGATCTCAAGCCCGCATATCCTTAAAGGCGATATTTGGGTTAAGTCGGGGCACTACGACTATTATAAAGAGAACATGTATACTTTTAAGAGCGATGGACAGGAATATGCCGTCAAGCCGATGAACTGTCCCGGGCACATACTGGCTTATTTGTCCCGAAAGAGAAGCTACAGGGAATTCCCGATAAGATATTTTGAACTGGGCAGTGTTTATAGGCGCGAAAAATCCGGCGTGCTTCACGGTCTTCTCAGGGTCAGAGGTTTTACTCAGGACGATGCGCATATTTTTTGTCTGCGAGAGCAGGCAGAACAAGAGATTGCGGGCGTGATAGATTTCGTGGACGAAACGCTGAAGACATTCGGTTTTAATGAGTTTGAGGTTGAGCTGAGCACCAGGCCGCCGAAACATATCGGCACCGACCAAGATTGGAAAGACGCCACGGATGCTCTTGCGAACGCTCTTCAGGCGAAAGGCGTTAAATACGAAGTTAATGAAGGTGACGGCGCGTTTTACGGCCCGAAAATAGACATAAAACTTAAAGATGCTCTCGGAAGGGCCTGGCAATGCGCGACGATACAATGCGATTTCGCCCTGCCCGAACGGTTTGACATGAAGTACACCGATCGGGACGGCAGTGAGAAACGCCCGATCGTGTTACACCGTGTGATACTGGGCAGCCTGGAGCGTTTCATAGGCGCGCTGATCGAGCATTATGGCGGCGCTTTTCCGCTATGGCTGGCGCCGGTACAGGTGATGATCGTTCCCATTGCGGAAGCGCACCTTGAGTATGCGCGTCAGGCGGAAAAAGAACTGCGCGACGCCGGGTTTCGCGTGGAAACGGATTCAAGAAATGAAAAAATGCAGAAAAAAATAAGGGACGCCGAATTGGCCAAAATCCCTTATATGGTTGTTATAGGGGATAAAGAGGCGGAAAGCGGCACGGTTTCTGTCAGAGACAGAAAACAGCGCGGCGATACGGGTTCGGTGAATCTCGAGGATTTCATCACCCGGCTGAGGCGTGCCGTTGATGAGTTTTGTTAAAAAAGGAGGAAGATCATCGCATATAAACCTGGTTTTGGAAAAGGACGACCGAAGAGATTTGAGGACCGTACGCGAATCAACAGCAAAATACGGGCGTTGAAAGTGCGGTTGGTGGACGACGATGGCACTCAACTGGGCGTTGTGGGCATTCGGGAGGCAATTGACAAGGCCGTGGAAAACGGGATGGATCTTGTTGAAGTGGCGCCGAACGTAGATCCACCGGTATGTCGCATCATGGATTACAGCAGGTTCAAGTACGAACAGAAGAAAAAACAGAAAATGGCCAAGAAAAAACAGCATGTAACTCACTTAAAAGAGGTGCGTTTCAAGCCAAAAATTGAGGAACATGATTATCAGGTAAAACTGAAACAGATAAAAGAATTCCTGTCCGCCAAAGACAAGGTGCGGGTTTCGCTGCGGTTCAGGGGCAGGGAAAACGCCCACAAGGATTTGGGAATGAACCTTTTAAACAAGATAGCAACAGACGTATCTGCCATAGGGGAGATGGAAGAAAGACCGAAAACCATGGGCAGGACAATGATGATGACGCTGATACCGAAAAGTGTAGAAAAAGAATAAGCGGAAGGGAATGGGGACACGAGATGCCAAAACTAAAAACAAAAAAAGGCGTGAAGAAACGGTTTAAACTGACCGCCAAAGGCAAAGTGAAAAGGTCAAAAGAGGGAAAGAGGCACATCCTCGCTAAAAAAAGCCGAAAACGCAAACGCGGCCTGACGAAAGCAACGGTAGTGCACAAGACCTTTGAGAAAAAAATAAAAAAACTGCTGCCGTATGGATGAGCACGTAGGGGCGGGCCTTGTGCCCGCCCGAAACGGTGGAAAGCAGGGCACCCACAAGGGGTGCCCCTACGAATTTCATTTTTCGGCGAAAATAAAGACAGACGCACATAAAGGGAAGGAAACAACATGACAAGAGTTAAACACGCACCAAGTTCGCTCAAGAGGAGAAAACGCGTTCTCAAGGCCACAAAAGGACAGCGCGGCCCGAGATCCAAATTGAGTAAATTGGCAAAAGAAGCCCTCCGGAAGAGTTTGATCTACAACTACGCGGGACGCAAGAACAAAAAACGCGACTTCCGCGCGCTGTGGATAAACCGCATCACGGCGGCATGCAAGGCAGAAGGGATTTCCTACAGCAAGTTCATCGCGGGATTGAAAAAGAACGAGATAGTGCTCAACAGGAAGGTCCTGGCGGATATCGCGGCATGCGATAACCGCGGATTCAAGACGTTGGTGAAAAAGATCAAGGGGTAAAAACATGGGAAGGTTACGGCCCCCGCAATTATTGATAGCGAGTTTTCTGTGCGCTATTGTTATCGGCACGGTTCTGTTGTCGCTTCCGGCGGCGACTCCGGGGCCGGGCAGGCTTCCCCTGGTAGACAGCCTGTTTACCGCGACAAGCGCTACCTGTGTTACGGGTCTGGTTGTCAGAGACACGGGAACGTATTTTTCCCCGTTCGGCAGATGGGTTATCTTTGCGCTTTTCCAGGCAGGCGGACTGGGCATAATGACCTTCTCAACCCTGTTCGCCGTCATGCTGGGCCGGCGAATCGGTTTCAGTGAAACGGATGTTGTAACCGCCACGCTGGATCGGCAGAACGTACTTGGCCTTAAAAAACTAATCCTGTATATCCTTACAATCACCGTTGCGGCCGAAGCAATAGGCGCGTCTTTTCTTTTCTGGCGATGGCAGCGAATAACGGACTGGGGCATCATGGAAACACTGGAGACGTCAGTGTTTCACGCTGTCTCGGGATTCTGCAACGCCGGTTTTTCACTTTTCCGCGATAGCTTAACGCGTTTTGAGGCCGACCCGTATATCAATCTCACGATGATAGGTCTTATTTTTCTGGGCGGCATCGGATTTATTGTTATTCTGGATCTCATGGGTCTTTTTTGGAAGCGAGGCGTTTCCAGAAGATTGAGTTTGCAGTCAAAGATCGTGCTCGCCGTTTCATTCGCGCTGATTGCTTTCGGCGCGGCGGCGCTGCTTTTATTTGAGAAGAACAACGTCATGACTGCGATGTCATGGCCGCAGCGTCTATGGGGTTCGGTGTTCCAGTCGGTAACGGCCAGAACCGCCGGGTTTAACACTCTGCCCATCGGAGGTCTTTCCGTGCCTTCGGTCGTAGTGCTGACACTTCTTATGTTTATCGGCGCGTCTCCCGGTTCCACGGGCGGCGGCATAAAAACCTGCACGTTCGCGGTGGTAATAATGTCGGTAATCGCGGCGCTGAAGAACAAACGGCGTGTTATGGCGTTCGGCCGTTCGGTTCCCCAACAGATCGTCAAAGAATCATTTGTCATATTTTTTCTGGCGCTTGCATGGATATTCGTTTTTACCGTGCTTCTGTCGTTCTTTCGGGGCGAACAGACGCAAATGAACGGTTCGTTGATGCGGTCTTTATTTGAGGTTGTTTCCGCTTTCGGAACGGTCGGGCTGACCACAGGGATAACCGCCGACATGAACTCCGCTTCCAAGCTCTGCATAATCGCGACAATGTTCGCCGGCAGGGTAGGCCCGTTAACACTGGCGTTGGCGGTGGCGTTCAAAGAGAGAAAACACTCTTACACTTATCCCGAAGAGAACGTTATGGTCGGGTAAGGGCGTAGAGCAGGGGCGAATAATTATTCGCCCGTACGAATTTCATTTTCGTTTTCACTCGGGGATGAAATTACACATAAAAATCGTAGGGGCGAATAATTATTCGCCCTGCCAACAGGAGGATAAAAATGAAACAGTTTGCTGTTATAGGTCTGGGACGATTCGGGGCGAGTGTCGCGCTGACGCTTGCGGAAAAAGGGCAGCAAGTCATTGCCATAGACAAAGACGAGGATTTAGTTCACGACGTCATGGACATTGTCACAAAGGCGGTTTGTCTGGACTGCACGGAGGAAAGAGCCGCGAAGTCCGTAGGTCTTGACAAGGTTGACGTCGCCGTTTGTGCTATCGGGTCGGATCTGGAATCCAGCATTCTCGTCACGCTGCTCCTTAAAGACCTCGGAGTGCCGGTAATAGTATGCAAGGCAACCAACATGGAACATAAGAAAGTGCTTGAAAAAGTGGGGGCGACAAGAGTGATTCTGCCGGAAAAAGACACCGGAGTCCGGGTGGCAGAAACACTTATTTCCACATCAGGCATGGTGCTGGACCAGATAGGTCTATCCGGCAACTCAAGCATAATTGAAATCCTTACCCCGCAGAAGTTTGCCGGGAAAACCCTGCGGGAGATAGGAATAAGGGCGAGATACGGCCTTAACGTGATAGCCATAAAGAAAAAAACCACGACCACGAAGAATGGTGAAGAACACACGGAAGAGCAGACCAACGTTACTCCGCAGGCCGATGATATCCTCACGAAAGAAGATGTCCTCGTAGTTTTCGGCGAGAACTCCAGGATAGAAGAGCTCAAAAAAAGAAAGAGCTGACACGAAAAATGGATGTCCTGACGGAACTTGAAAAAATAAGAACGGCGTTTGAGACGGAAGCGGCCTCATGCGATGATGCGGCCGGCGCGGAACGTCTCAGGGTAAAATACCTCGGCCGCAAAGGCGCGTTAACGGGTATTCTGCGCGCGCTTTCCGGCCTTGACGCCGGCGCGAAACGCGAGGCCGGCCAAAAGGCCAACGAGCTGAAACAGTTTTTTGGCGAAACCCTGAAAGAGATAAATGCGTGTCTCGCGTACAACCTGAGGAACAGCAAGCAAAACGCGCCGGACATGACCTTACCGGGAATAAAACCCGGCATAGGAACGCTTCATCCGATAACGCGCGTCATGGCGAGGATAAACGAGATTTTCGTCTCACTCGGATTCAGTATCGCGGACGGACCGGAAGTAGAGACCGAGTTTTATAACTTTGAGGCGCTGAACATCCCGCTGGACCATCCTTCGCGCGACGCGTTTGACACGTTTTATGTTGACGATAAGTATCTGTTGCGCAGCCACACTTCAAACGTCCAGATTCGTGTGATGCAGAACAAGCGACCGCCGATACGAGTTATCATGCCGGGCCGCGTGTATAGGCCCGACGCGGTAGACGCGTCACATTCATTTATGTTCCATCAGGTAGAGGGGCTTGCAGTCGCCGAAGGCGTGCGGTTTTCCGATCTCAAAGGCGTGCTTTCCGTTTTCTGCCGGAGCATGTTCGGCCCCGACATTAAGATGCGGATCCGCCCGCATTTTTTCCCGTTCACCGAACCCAGCGTTGAAGTGGACATCTCGTGCATAATTTGCGGAGGAGCCGGATGCCGTGTGTGTTCGGGAGGCGGATGGCTTGAGATAATGGGCGCCGGCATGGTGAATCCTAAAGTGTTCAAGGCCGTTAAGGTTGATCCCGGAAAGTATACGGGGTTTGCGTTTGGTATGGGTGTTGAGCGGATCGCAATGCTGCTTTACGGCATTGAAGATATCCGTCTTTTTTACGAAAACGATACAAGATTTCTGGAACAGTTCACATGAAACTTAGTTACGCATGGCTAAAAAAATACATTGACCTCAAGAGCTCGCCCGCGCGTGTAGCGGAACTCCTGACGATGTCGGGTTCAGAAGTGGAAGAAGTTAAGAAGGTCGGATCCGATAGCGTGATGTCAATGGAGATAACCTCCAACAGGCCGGATTGCCTGAATATTATCGGCCTGGCGCGGGAAGTCGCCGCGGTAACCGCCGCCAAGCTGCGTTTGCCGGACATGAAAGCTCCGCGAAATACGGGTAAAGGACCGGAAATAAAATGCGCGATAAAAAATAAAAAATTATGTCCGCGATACACGGCGCGTGTTATCACGGATACGCACATCACGGCGACTGCCGGAGAAATGACCGAAAAAATACTCGCTCTGGGCATGCGCGCGGTCAACGGTGTCGTGGACGTGACAAATTTCTGTTTAATGGAGACGGGCCAGCCGATGCATGCATTTGACCTGGATAAAATTAAAGGCAACCGGATTATTGTCAGAGAAGCGGTGAAGGGCGAGAAGATAACCACGATTGACGGCACCCAACGAGAGCTTGCGCCGGGCATGCTGGTAATCGCGGACGACGCGCGGCCGATAGCCATCGCCGGCATCATGGGGGGGGTCGATACGGAAGTTACCGGTGCCACGAAAAACATACTGCTGGAAAGCGCGTATTTTGATCCGGCATCCATCCGGCGCACAGCGCGGCTGTTGGGTTTATCAAGCGAGTCCGGTTACCGTTTCGAACGCGGCGTGGATAAAGACATGGTGAAACCGGCATCGGATCGGGCCGCCCGGCTTATCGGCGATGAGACCGGCGGCAGAATATGCGCCTTTTACGATACGGGAAAACTTAGCGCAAAGAAAACTTCCGTGAAACTTGATGTGGAAAAGGCTGCGGAGATACTCGGTGTTCCCTTGCGGAAAGACAAGGTAAAAAGTCTGTTCCGCCGTCTCGGAATGACCGTTACTATTGCCAAAAGCGGCAGCATGTCAGTGTCTGTTCCGTCTTTCAGAGAAGACATCACTCAGGAAGTGGACCTGGTGGAAGAGATTGCCAGAGTACAGGGATACGACAGCATGCCCATGACGATGGCAAACTTTATTCCGGAGACCGGAAGAAAAACACATGACCGTCGGGTCGCGGAAAAACTAAAGGATATGCTTTGCGGTCTGGGGCTTTCCGAAATCATGACATACAGCTTGATAAGCAGGCCGGATGCGGAACGTTTTCCGGACACCACTGTCGGCGTTCCAATCGGTCTCAAGAACCCGCTATCCGAGGAACATGCGGTACTTACGCCGCATCTGCTTGACGGCATGCTGAGGACGATTGCGTGGAACCTGAACAGAAAAAACACGGATCTCGCTCTTTTTGAGATAGGCAAGATTTATATGCGCGAGGGCGAAGGGAAAAAGATTTCCGAGATACCCGCGCTGTGCGTGGGCATGACAGGTGTTTTGCGCAGAGACTGGCGGGAAGGCAAAAAACAGGCGGATCTCTACGACCTGAAAGGCGCCGTGGAGATGTTCCTGAAAAGGTTAAAAATCCCGGTGACGTTTCATGAAGCAGCACTTTCGGGAATGGAAACGTGCGCTGGTGTAAAACTCTTTGAGCAGACGGAAGATGCCGGTTTTCTTGGAACAGCAGGCGCGGACATGCTAAACGCGTATGATATCGGCCAGCCGGTATTCGTGTGCCAGCTGCGTCTGGACAAGATCATGAAAAAAGCCGTTCTGTTGAGCCGTTACCGTGCCGTTCCGCGTTTCCCGTCGTCATCGCGGGATATTTCCGTTCTTTGTGAGGCGGATCTTCCCGCCGGCAAGATTCGGGAAGTGATCCGGTCGGTCGGCGAGGACATAATACAGGAAATAGAGCTCGTGGATGTATATAAAGGTAAGCAGGTCCCCTCAGGCAAAAAAAGTCTTTCTTTCAGCATCACATACGGCCTCGGCATGCGGACCCTAACCGACAAAGAAATCGAGTCCGTCCACACGCGAATCAAAACCGCTCTCACCGAGAAATTCAACGTTGCGTTTCGGTGACAAACAACCGCAAGGGCGAATGATTATTCGCCCGTACGAATTCTATTTTCATCTTTTCTTCGGGGACGAAATTAAAAGTAAAAGACGTATGGGCGAATAATCATTCGCCCTTGCGTCTTTCGTCACCAACAAAAGATATTGCTCCGCGCCCGTCACGGTGTTACAATAAATCATAATTTCTGTCGGGTTCGTGACGAGCGGTTAAGGATTGTGCCAACACTAAGAAATCGGGAGCTTACCTTCGGCGGTTCTTAGGAATCGTTGAGACGGCACCCACCTGGATTACCAGGCAACCAATTCTTTTCAGCACACGGCTTGATGGCGCGGGGTCGGGTCAAACCGGCCCCGTTTGTTTCGTAGGGGGCGAAGATCGAACTCGCCTCGTAATTTGTGGTTGTTTGTGCAGGACACGTTGGGAGTATTTCTACCGGACATAGTCCGTACGAAACACTCCCAACGCGTCTTTTGCGGAAAAAAAACAGTGCATTGGAGAGGTTGTTGTTTTCGGTCGTCGGGGGACGACAGACGGGGCGGGTTGGCCCTAAGAGAAGCAAATAAAATTCGTGGGGGCGAATTGAAAATCGCCCTTGCAGATTGAGGTTATTTGTGCAGGACACATTGGGAGTATTTCTACCGGACATAGTCCGTACGAAACACTCCCAACGCGTCTTTTGCGGAAAAAAAACAGTGCATTGGAGAGGTTGTTGTTTTCGGTCGTCGGGGGACGACAGACGGGGCGGGTTGGCCGTAGGGGCAGGTTCCAAACCTGCCCTGGACGTACGGCCCGAAGGGCGGGTTTAGAACCCGCCCCTACGTTTTTCATTTTTATTGGGCGACATAGAAGGGTACAACATGAACAAAAAAGCGATTGCGTTGATATCCGGCGGGTTGGACAGTGTTCTCGCCGCAAAAGTGATAATGGACCAGGGCATAGAAGTTGTCGGCGTGTGTTTTGTTATGCCGTTTGCTTCTCGTGACGTTGACGCGTTTCAACGGCGTGTTAAGGTGGCGGCCGAAGACGCCGGCGTTCGTGCCAGGTTTGTTGACATCTCTGATATTTTTCTAAAGATGCTTCAGGATCCGCAGCACGGGTACGGAGCGAACATCAATCCGTGTATTGACTGCAAGATACTTATGTTGCGTCGCGCGAAAGAAATGATGAGCGCCCTGGGCGCAGGGTTCGTAGTTACAGGTGAGGTTTTGGGGGAACGCCCGATGTCGCAGGGAAGAGGCGCTCTTTTGGAGATAGAAAAACAGTCGGGATTAGAAGGTCTTCTTTTGCGGCCGCTTACCGCGAAGAACCTGGAAGAGACCCTTCCCGAGAAAGAAGGCGTCGTAGACAGGCAGCGCCTGCTGGACATCTCGGGGCGTTCGCGTAAGAGGCAGTACTTGCTTGCCGAAAAATATAACATTCGCAAGTTTTTTGCGCCGGCGGGGGGATGTCTTCTTACCGATCCGGTTTTTGCGCGGAAACTGAAAGACCTGATGCGCGCCGGCGCGCTGGAGATGAACGATGTGACGCTTCTAAAACACGGCAGACATTTCCGCCTTGACGAACGTACCAAGGTTGTAATAGGACGGGATGAAAAAGACAACGAGAATATCCTGAATACCGGAAAAGACGGCGACGTGATGATGTGGATCAGAGACGAGGTCGGCCCGCAAGTTCTTCTCAGGGGAGACACGAGCCCTGAGAGCATAAAAAAAGCCGCAGGTTTACTCATAGGCCATTCCAAGATGAGAGACGCGGAAGAAACGGTCGTGGAATTCTGGATGCATGGAACGGACGAAAAACAAACGATAACAGCGCGAGCGATCCCGCGTGAAGAAATAGAAAAACTGCGGATATAAAAGGAACGAATGAAAGAAAAAGGCGTGGTAACGGAAAGATCCGGCGAAAAAGCGGTCATAACCGTGGATAAACGCGAGGCGTGCGCCAAGTGTTCTGCCTGCCGAGCCGGGGAAGAGCGCCGTGTTTCCATAACCGGCGCGGATGCGGCGCCTCTGGAACCGGGCGATCGGGTGGAAGTGACAGTGGAAGGCCCGGTGATGATGGCTGCATATATTCTTCTGTATATCGTGCCGCTTCTGGCGTTTGTGGCCGCCATATTTTTAACGTATCTCCTTTCTCGGTCGCCACTTACATCATTTGCCGCAGCCGTTGCGGCCACGGTTATCGCATATATCGGCGTCGGGATCTATATACGGAGAAAACGCTCTCTCGTCTCGGTAATTACCGTGAAAAAGGTGCCGTAGAAGCTCCCCTCGACAAGCCGGACCGCCTGTGTTAAAATCTACCCTCAAATCATGAAAACATACATAAGGTTCATAAAGCTTCTACTTCCGCACAGCGGTGTTTTTATCCTTGCGCTCGCGTGCATGATACTCACGACGCTTTTCAGCGCATCGCCGCTGGCGTTGATAATTCCCCTCGTGGATATTGTCATATCGGGGAAAGAGATCGTGGTTCCGCAGCAGATAGCATCATTCGGGGCGATTACGAACGCCGTGAACTGGTTCAACTCCATGCCGCCGCTACATCTTCTCAAGATAATGAGCGCCATGGTGGTGGTGATGTTTTTCCTGAAGAACCTTTTTGAGTATCTGCAGACATATTTCATGAGCGATGTAAGCCAGCGTGTTATCCGCGACGTCAAAAACTCCATATATGGCAAACTGCAGGATCTTTCAATGGATTTTTACAGTTCGAATCCCACGGGCCGGCTGATGTCGCGCATCACTTACGACGCGGCGGTTATTCGTGACGCTATAAGCACCGCTATCGCTGATACCTTTTACCAGCCGATTCAGATTATTGCATATACTTGCCTTATTATCGGCACGATATATCTCGGCGTTCCGTGGCGCCTGATATTAATAAGTTTTATACTGTTCCCCGTTATTCTTTATCCCGTTATAAGAATAGGCAAACATCTGCGCAAGATTAGCAAAACCTCCCAGGAAAAGATCGGCGACATCAACAACATGCTTTTGGAAACAATAACGGGCATAAAACTGGTTAAATCCTTTTGCATGCAGGATTATGAAGAGAAACGGTTTAAGGAACACAATCAGACATTCTATAAATTGAACATGAAATCCGTCAAGAAAATGAAGATCGTCAGCCCGATGACCGAAGTCATGGGCGTAATCTGTGTGGCGGCAATACTGTGGATAGCCGGCAGCAGGATAATCACGGGCGAACTTTCCGCGGGCGTATTCACGGCATTCATCGCGGCGGTTTTTTCCATGATGAAACCCGTCAAGAAACTGAGCAACGTTTACGGTATAAATCAGCAGGCGCTTGCCGCCGCGGAACGCATATTTCATCTGTTAGACGAACCCGTGACAATCAGGGAAAAATCCTCTCCCATACGGATAAAATTGTTTAACGACAGCGTGACATTTGATAATGTTTCGTTCGCGTATGAGAAAGACCTCATTCTAAGCGACATTAACCTCACGATAAAAAAAGGTGAAATAGTTGCGCTGGTTGGTCCGTCCGGCGGCGGAAAAAGCACGATGGCAAGCTTGATTCCGCGGTTTTACGATCCCGGGAAGGGCGTGGTTAGCATAGACGGAGAGGATCTCCGTAACGTTTCCGTTGATGACCTCCGCGAAAATATCGGCCTTGTATCTCAGGAGACGCTTCTTTTCAACGATACCGTGAAAGCTAACATCTGTTACGGCCATGAAGACGTGGATGAACAGCAGCTTGTTCGTGTGGCTAAAGCCGCCAACGCGCACCGGTTCATAAAAGATTTCCCCAAAGGGTACGATACCGTGATAGGAGAACGAGGCCTGAAGGTTTCCGGGGGTCAGCGCCAGCGTATTGCCATTGCCAGGGCGGTATATAAAAACCCGCCGATACTTATTTTTGACGAAGCGACTTCGCAGCTGGACACGGAAAGCGAACAGCTGGTTCAGGAAGCGATAAACAACCTGATGAAGGGCCGCACTGTATTGGTGATTGCACACCGTTTAAGCACGATAAAGAATGCCAACAAGATCGTGGTAGTTGACAAGGGCCGAATCACAGATTCCGGCACTCACGAAGAACTGCTCACCCGAAGTGCCCTTTACAAGCGCCTCTACGAGATGCAGTTCGCGAACCACGTCGCGTAAAAGCGGCTAAGTAGGGGCGGGCCTTGTGCCCGCCCGAAACGTGGAAAAGAAACGTGGGAAAGAAACGTGGAAAGCAGGGCACCCACAAGGGGTGCCTCTACGAATTTTATTTTCCACTTGAAATTACGGCAAGTTCATATATAATGGTCAATTGCGATTGAGACGAGTAGAGGAAGAGAACAGTATTAACAACGCCGGTTTCCGCGGCGCGCAATGCCCCGAAAGGGTTAATAATTGCGCAAAAATACGCGGATCAGACCGGGAGAAGGAGGAAAGAGAAGAATGGGCGTGGAATCAATAGTAATACGGGAACTTCTGGAAAACGGAGTGCATTTCGGGCATCAAACCAACCGCTGGAACCCGAAAATGAAGAAATACATTTTTGGAGCGAAAAGCGGTATCTATATTATAGATCTCCAGAAAACGGAAGTGGCTTTAGCCAATGCGGTGCGGTTTTTGCAGGAGATGGGTTCAACCGGGAAAAGAGTTCTTTTTGTCGGCACGAAGAAACAGGCAAAACAGACGGTAAAAGACGAAGCCCAGCGATGCGGCCAATTTTTCGTGGACGAACGATGGCTTGGCGGATGTCTTACCAACTTCGCGACTATCCGTAAAAGTGTAGAGCGGCTCAACCATCTTCAGAAAATGAAAGAAGGCGAAGTATACGAAACGCTCGCAAAGAAGGAGAAAGCCGGGATAGACAGAGAAGAACACAAGTTGCTCAAGAACCTTGCAGGTATACGCGACATGCATGAGCTACCGAGCTGTATGGTCGTGATAGACGCCGAAGCCGAGAACATCGCGATAAAAGAAGCGCAAAGGGTAAAAATTCCCATAATCGCGCTCGTGGACACCAACTGTAATCCGGATGTTATTGATTTCCCGATCCCAGGCAATGACGACGCCATCCGGTCTATAAGATACATTATTTCCGTTCTCGCAGGCGCGGTAGAGAAGGGTTGCCAGGAAGAGGCGGCCAACAGGCCTCCGGAGAAGGAGATGTCCGAGACAGAACAACCCGCAGAAAAATCTGCGACCGAAGTTGATACCGAAGACATCCGGGAAGAACAGCCAAAAACAGAGAACCCCATTCCCGAAAAAGAACCCGCAGAAGACATCGCGCCTGAGCCGAAAGAAGAAGACGAAGAAGACGAAGACGAACCTCTGGAAGGCGACATCAAACTGAACGGTTCCGAGGGATAATTAAGGAGAAAGACTGATGAGCATGATGGACAAAATAAAAAAACTGAGATTCAAGGCCGGCATGATGGAGTGCAAGAGCGCCCTTAAAGAAGCCGATGGCGATATTGAAAAAGCGATAGATGTCCTGCGCAAGAAAGGCGCAGCTAAAGCCGCGAAAAAAGCTTCGCGTGTCGCGGGCCAGGGCATGATTGAAAGTTACATTCATACGGGCAACCGCATAGGTGTGATGCTTGAGCTGAACTGCGAGACGGATTTTGTCGCAAGAAACGCCGAGTTCAAATCCACCGCGAGGGAGCTTGCGATGCAGGTAGCGGCCGCCAGCCCCGCATACGTGTCCAGAGACGAAGTTCCCGCCGACATCGTTGAAAAAGAAAAAGACATATACCGCAGCCACACAAAGGGCAAGCCGGCCGAGGTAACAGAAAAAATAGTCAACGGGAAATTGGAAAAATATTTCGCGGAAACATGTCTTCTGGAACAACCCTTCATCAAGGATCCGAATGTGAAGGTAAATGAACTCATTACGCAGCTCGTGTCCAAGCTGGGCGAGAACATAATGGTGAAAAGGTTCGCGCGATTCGAGGTCGGCGAAGAATTCTAAATGAGCACATGGTTTACAAACGCGGTAGCGTTTGTAAACCATAAGTGCGAATTTATCCCGAGCGAAGGAGCGACAACGACTGAGTCGAGGGATTCCATGCCTGCAAAAAGTCAAAAAAAGAACAAGAGAGTGCTACTGAAGATAAGCGGCGAAGCGTTGCTGGGCAAATGCGGTTTCGGCATTGACGCGTCAGTAAACGACTCAATCGCCCGGCAGATAAAAGAAGTGCACGCATCCGGCGTAGAGACCGCCGTGGTGATAGGGGGAGGCAACATTTTTCGCGGCCTCTCTGCCGCAAGCTCCGGCATGGACCGCGCGACTGCCGATTACATGGGCATGCTGGCGACGATGCTGAACGGCCTCGCGCTGCAAGACGCCCTGGAACGCTGCGGCGCGCACACGCGAGTAATGACAGCGATAGAGATGCAGGCACTCGCCGAACCGTATATCCGGCGCCGCGCAGTGAGGCATCTTGAAAAAGGACGTGTTGTGATATTCGTATGCGGCACGGGCAGCCCGTATTTTACCACGGATACCGCTGCGGCTCTGCGCGCGATAGAGATTGGCGCCGACATAATACTCAAGGCAACAAAAGTTGACGGTGTGTATTCCAAAGATCCGATGAAACACAGCGATGCCAAAAAATATAATAAACTTACTTATTTGGAAGCGCTGAACAAAAAACTCAAGGTCATGGACGCTACAGCCATAAGTTTGTGCATGGACAATAATCTGCCGATAGTAGTATTTAATATGAATAAGAAAGGCAATATTAGCCGCGCTGTCAAAGGCGACAAAATAGGAACAGTAATAAATTAACATTTTGAAAGAGGGGGGTGGTAGCCGTGATTAGAACAGAAATTGACAGGATCGTTAAAGAATGCGAGAACGGGATGCAAGCGGCAATAGAAGCCATCAAGAAACAGTTTACGAACGTGCGTACCGGCCGCGCTCATCCGGGTCTTGTAGAAAACATCAGGGTGGACTATTATGGCACGAAGACCCCGCTGAAACAATTGGCCGGCGTGACCACACCGGAGCCGCGTCTCATAGTGATACAGCCGTGGGACAAAGCCTCGCTTGCGGAAGTAGAGAAAGCAGTGATTGCTTCAGATGTCGGGATAATGCCCGTGAACGACGGCAGGGTGCTGCGCCTTTCAATGCCGCAGCTTACGCAAGAACGCCGCGGGGAACTCACGAAAGTATTACACAGGATAGCGGAAGAAAGCAGAATATCCGTGCGCAACAGCCGTCACCACGCAAACGAAGAATCCAACAAGCTTGAAAAAGAAAACAAGATGACGGAAGACGATAAATTCACGACAAAAGATCTTGTCCAGAAACTCACAGACAAGAGAATAAAAGAAATTGATGCCATTCTGGCCGAGAAAGAAAAAGAGATACTCGGATAGGACGCGCATAAAAAATCACGGGCCGCTAGCTCATCAGGTAGAGCACCGCCCTTTTAAGGCGGTTGTGCTTGGTTCGAGACCAAGGCGGCTCACCAATTATAAAAAACCCCGAGGAGAAATCCTCGGGGTTTTTTATAATTGACCCCGAGCGAACAAAAAGGCCAAAGGCCTTTTTGCGAGCCGAGGGGCCACCACCTTTAAAAACGTGGTATACTAAACCCATGTGGCACCTCTACATCCTAAAATGCGCCGACA
>Ga0208325_1000202_pt1 | contig 16196 bp, 16 predicted proteins | sample PL_2010_330m_FD_185486 | JGI IMG/M metagenome (GOLD analysis project Ga0208325, IMG submission 185486) | Freshwater microbial communities from Powell Lake, British Columbia, Canada to study Microbial Dark Matter (Phase II) - PL_2010_330m... | ecosystem: Environmental > Aquatic > Freshwater >...
TGCCGTGTCCTCTTCAATGGCGTCCCATATTTCCTTCCCATTCTCTTCGTAGAAGGCAGTTGGCATTCCCTTTTCAAAGCTTGTCCTTCGGGGAATCTCTCCTAAAAACAAGACGTCTTCATCCAGTAAAGAGTATGGTTCCTTTGTTTCCACAATTCGAAACCCCGCCTCTTCTATTTTTCCTTTTTCAGGCGAAGGCATCCCAATTTTGAAGCCCGGGACGGGTAGAAGGTATCGGTTTGGCTTGAATGCGGCAGGATGGACGACCAGTTCAAGTCCCCTTTTCCCAATCTTTGCTGCCATCTCAGTCAGTCCCCCGAAGTGGTCTATATGGCCGTGAGATAGGACTGCTGTCTCAACCTCGGCTAAATCAACATTCAAGGCATCAGCGTTCCGTGCGGCAATATCCCGGGAAAAACCAAAGTCGAAAAGCATTGTTCTTGTTCGGTCTTTCGTTGTGCAGCTAACGAGGGCGGAAAAGCCGTGTTCGGCTAAGATTGAGTTTGCCAGTTGCATGTCCTTTAGAGGGGCTGGCCTTGAGACTATAGCTGAATTGTCTCCCGATGCTATATCAATGTAGTTGTCTTCGAGGGTCAATATCTCAATCTTGTCTATCTCATTTACTTTAAACCTGTCCATAATGAATTACCCTCCTTTCGTTTTTGCTGGTTATCGATTGTTTCGTATATTGTAGGTTCAATATAACCCTGCCGGGGGACTCTGTCAACAGTACTATATCATCAATCGCATTGACAATCGTCTAAGCAGTAATTAAACTCAAACTTGCAGGAAAAGTAAGCCTTTATTAACGGAGATAGCAATAGGAGGAGGATAAAATGCCTACAGTTAAGGTTGGCGACGTCAGTATCTATTATGAAGTCCATGGGGAGGGGGAGCCGCTGCTGCTTATTATGGGCTATGGCCATAACTCGGGGCACTGGTTCAGCCAGATTCCCAGCCTCTCCCAGGAATACGGGGTGATTGCCTTCGATAACAGGGGCACCGGCCGAAGCGACAAGCCGGATATCCCGTACACAATAGAGATGATGGCGAGGGATGCCGCGGGGCTGCTTGAGGCGCTGGGCATTGATGCTGCCCATATCTATGGCGTTTCCATGGGTGGTATGATTGCCCAGGAGTTTGCCCTCCGCTATCCAGATAAGGTGATAAGCCTCATCCTGGGGTGCACTACCCCAGGAGGGCGAAACGGCATCATGCCCGATGCAGAGGCGATGTTGCTCTTCGACACGGAGCGTATGAAGCGACTGACACCGGAACAGGGAGCCAGGGAAACGCTTCCCTTCCTGTGCAATCAGGAGTTCATCGATAACAACCCGGATGTTGTTGAAGAGTATGTATCAAAGACTGTGGAATATGTCACCCCCCTTCGGGGCTTTATGAGGCAAGCAGAGGCGATAACAGCACATGATACCTATGACCGTTTGCCTCAAATCAAGGCTCCCACTTTGGTCATAGCGGGGACTGCTGATAGGCTGGTTCCGGTCGAAAACTCGAGGATTCTTGCCTCCAGAATACCCAATGCCGAACTGGTCATCCTGGAAAATATGGGGCATTTCTTCTTTATGGAGGCGCTAGAGGAGGCGAACAAGGCAATCCTTGATTTCCTGGGTCGTCACCACCGCTTCCACTAGCCTGCCAAATAATTTTGGCAGGTGAGATTTTCCCCTAAATAACAAATGCCCTGATATAAAATACCATTTTGCCTGCGTGAAACAAAACGCAGAGATGGCTACAGTTTATATGATGTATCTACAGGCGGCAGCTTCGACTCTACGAGAGATGAGTAATCCTTTAACTTGCCGACTTCAGTATGTTTTTCCCATCCTGGAATCCCGGCATCTCTTTTTGCCGTTGCTTTATACAGTTCCCAGTCAGCATTAGTGTAAAACATCATCTGTTGCGCTGCTAAAGACCCCTCAGCGTGGATAGTGTGGGTATCATGCCGCCCGTTCGTGATATCGAGCAATAGCCTTATGGCCCGGAGCCGATGCTCTGTGGGTATACCGGCTTTGCCACTGAGATACTTGTCTAGATAGAGATTCTCTTCAGGGTTCATCCAGTCTTTATATGGGATGGGGTCGGCTGCAATACCTCCGCAAATGTCTTGTACTGCCTTCGTAGCCTGGTGAAAGTTCTCGGCATACATATATTTGGCTATATTGGTGTACATGCCATTGGGATTAGCTAAATCCATGCCTGGCTCTTTCTCGGGGAACATGCAGGCGGCTTTGCTCATGATTTTGAAGCCCTCGGTAAGCTGCACCAGCCATGCTAATTTAGTCCGAATGTGAGAATATTTCTCCAAACCATTATATTCAGCCATCAGGGCAGCTACACCGGTAAGGCTCTCCAGTACCGGCACCATGCGGCAACAAGCAAAAAGACGGTGAAAAGTGCCGAAGAGATAGGCAATATCTCTGGAGAATTGCCATTCGCCGCACATAAATACCTTTTCCCAGGGAACAAAGACGTCATCAAAGATAATCATGCACTCGCCGTCGCCAACGCCGAGAATCGAGGCGGTGGGATAGTCCCACTTCGTTTCTTCAGTGGTTAGCCCCCTGATTTCAGGCTCTGAAGATATAAGGGTAATACCCTTGGCATTTAGAGGTGTGGCGAATACCACTGCATAGTCTTTGTCTTCCTCCCGGTGAGTCCGACATGGCAGGACAATCGCTTCATTCGCACATGGTGTAGAGCTTATGTGGTACTTGGCTCCCCTTACCACTATGCCGTCCTTTTGCTTGTCAACAACCCTGACATAGTAGTCCTTATGCTGTACCTGCTCCGAGGGATGGAGACTCCTGTCCCCCTTAACATCTGTCTGAGCCCCGGTAATGCCAAGGTCTGTCGTCTGTATATATTTGCGATAAGCCTCAACTCGTTCAACATAATTAGTGCCTAATTTCTTATCCATTCTTCCTGCGAGTACCCTCGATGCTGCCAGGGAATCAACACCCATGCTATGCAGCCCCATTCCGTAATATCTGGTACCTTCTATATAAGCTTCTCTCTTACGCAGGAGGTCTTCAGCATTCCTCGGCGCTGTCCATAAAAAGTTAACTTCTTCTCCATCCTCATTCTTGGTCACAAAGAGCGAGCGGCGCTCAGGGTCATTGGCCAGAACCCAATCTATAGCGCCATGCTCAATGACTCTTCTCAGTACAGGGTGCGTTGTTACATCCTTTACCCTCTCTCCCAGGCTATAAATCACCCTTCCGTCTCTCAGGCTCTCCAGATATTGCTCAACTGTTCTAATCATGATGACCTCCTTTGCGTGCAAATTTTTAACTATTAGCAGTATAATTCAACCCAGCAGACCTTTAAGCTGGTGAAATCTTCTGCAGTGACGCCAGCAATTTGGATTATAGCACAAAGTTGCTGGCCTTGGGGATGCTTTCTAGTCAAACTTAGCTAAGCTCTGCTGAATGTATTGCTTTACTTCAAGTCAGGCATTGTCTTGCTTGAGGTATTCGCTGTACTGAGCCAGGCTGGCGAGAGCCGCAGCCGCCTCGTGTGGCATGTCATAGCATACAGCGTTCATACCTCCCAGGGCATAGGTTAGCCTTGCCTTGGTGCGAGCGCTGTTGAAAAGCGGGTCGGAGGCGATAACAACTGGTTTTTGATATGTGTTGACTAGCCCGTTTACTTCCTCAAAGATATGAGCTATGGCTGCAATCATGTCTTTCCGCCTCTTCTCTATCTCCTCCTCGCCGGTAGGTGGGTGGAAAAATTCTTCAGGAACGGAAGGCATTAATCCCATCATGATAACCCCGTCCACTACAGGACAGCGCATTATCACTTCAACGGATTTCATCATGGCGTTTCCGAAAGCACCAGCTACCAGGTCAACTGGGTTGCCCCGGTTCCACCAGGCTGGCAGGAAGCTATCAAGCTCCCTGAGCGTATCATCAGGTAATGGGACGACGTCGAGTCCCAGTTTGGCGCAGGCATCAGCGGCTAGAACTCCCCAGCCTCCTCCAGCGGTGACTATGCCCACCCTTCGGCCTTGGGGTAGGGGGTGACAGAGAAAGGCGAAACCGGCATTCACCAGTTCATCTAAATTTCTCACCCTTATGACTCCAGCCTGCTTACACATGGCGTCAAATACTGTGTCTGAGCCAGCTAGAGATGCAGTATGCGACTTGGCAGCCCTGGCTCCAGCCGGCGTTTCGCCTGCCTTAAGCATGATAACTGGCTTCTTCTTGGTCACCTTCTTTGCTGTCTCAAAGAACTGGTGACCGTCCTTTAAGCCTTCAATATAGCTCAGGATGACCTTGGTCTGTGGGTCCTCGGCCAGATATTCGAGGTAGTCCTCGGAGTGGAGAGCTGCCTCGTTGCCGCTGCTGATGCCCTTGCTATAGCCAAAACCTCTTGCTATAACCATGCGCGCTACTGTGGCGACCAAATTGCCACTTTGGGACACAACGGCAATAGGACCTGGGGGAGGGAAGATAGGCGGCATCTGTGAATGGAGCTTGCTTGAGGGATTGATGATTCCAAAGGAATTAGGACCTACCAGCACCATCCCGCCACTGCGGGCAGTCTCAACGATTTCTTGTTGAACTTTCTCGCCCTCTTTGCCAATTTCAGCGAAGCCCGCGGTTATGACTACGCCGGCTTTTATCCCTTTGCTGATACACTCTTTTACCGCGTCGACTACGCTTGTGGGGGGTACCACGATGACGGCGAGGTCAGGGGTTTCAGGGATGTCCCCAACGCTACCGTATACCTTTAGTCCCAGTACCTCTCCTTTTTTGGGGTTAACCGGGTAGACTCTCCCCTGAAATCCACCCATCATGAGGTTGCCCAGGATGCGAAAGCCCCACTTTTGGGGGTCACGTGAGGCTCCTAGAAAGGCGATGGAACGGGGCTCAAATAGAAGTTTGAATTTTTCCTTTATGTCAGGTTTATATTCCAAGATGAGTTTCTTAGCTTCTTTCTTACTGCCTACGAGTTTGCCTTGAGGGCTTATTATTATAGCAGCTAAGTCTCCATTAGACAAATTGGGTTGTGTGTGGTATCCATCAAGGCAAATTGGCGGCTCGGCTCTTGCCTGATATGCTAAAATAGCTTAAGATAGCAAGTAGGAGGATAAAAATGAAGGACTCACGTTCTCTGACTAGCAGAATGATACGAGCGGCAAAGCTGGAGGTCAACCTTTATGAAGAAGTTGAGGCTGATTCAACAGCCACATCGCAAGCCTTGATTGCGGTGATTGTGGTCAGCCTGGCCAGCGGCATTGGCACTGGCATCGCCGGACTAGGTGCAATGGGAGGCCTGGGGTTCTTCTGGGGGTTGCTTATAGGCCTTGCTGCTTCCTTAGCTGGCTGGCTTGCCTGGGCATACCTCTCTTATATTCTAGGCACCACCATATTTAAAGGTCCAAAGACATCAGCTACATGGGGAGAGTTGCTTCGGACTATAGGCTTTGCACATTCCCCAGGAGTACTGCGGATTTTCTCCTTTGTTCCTTTTATAGGAGGCGTTATCACCTTTGGAGCCTCTATATGGTTTCTAATTGCCGGTGTCATTGGTGTTAGACAAGCCCTGGACTTCTCTACCGGCCGTGCCATCGCTACTTGTATTGTAGGCTGGCTTATTTATATGGTGCTTGTATTTTTAGTCCAGTTCTTGCTGTTGCGGTTGGGGGCTACAGCATTTTTCTAGTAGCTTTATTGGTGACTTTTTATAATGTTTGTTCTCTTTTGTTGAGCACTATGGTGTATTGTGAGTTCGGTATATGGCTATGAATTTTCAGTCTGCTATACGCAGGCGAATAAGCGTACGTCACTATGAGACGAGGCCTGTCCCTGAGGAAGTCTTGCAAGCTGTGGTCAGTTCTGGGGAGAGTTCTATGGCTCTGGACGAGAGCATCCGGATTCGTTTCCACCTTGTCAGGGAAGGGAGGTTGGTTGCTGAGCGAATGACCTTATTGACCGGGACGAAGATACTCTTCGGCTCAGCGCCACACTTTATCATAGCCACATCGGAGGAGAGGCCATTATTTATGTTGAATATGGGCTTCAGGATGGAACAGATGATACTTTTTGCCACCCAGGAGGGCCTCGGCACCTGCTGGATTGGCGGCATGTTTGCCGAGGAACGAATCAGCGCCTTCCTGGGTTTGGGAAAGGGTGAGCGTGTAATCGCATTGACCCCGATTGGCTATCCGGACACTTCGTTTCACGGCAGGTTGGCGCATGATGCTGTTGAGCTGGTGGCGGTGAATTTCGGGCGAAGGAAACCATTGCGACAAATAGCGTTTGGCTCTGGTTGGGAGTCACCTCTTGAGACCAAAGATAGTGAACTGCTCGAAGCTCTGGAATGTGCACGTTTGGCTCCCTCCTGGGTTAATGCTCAACCATGGCGTTTTTTGGCAGGTCAAAGAGAAGTGATAGCTGTTGCCGATGCAAGGGGAAGGTATCGCAGCATTCGCCAGGGCAGGCACTACTACCGCCTCGATGCGGGGATTGCGATGGCACATTTCTATCTGGCGGCAAGGGAAATGGGGTGGAGCGGGAAGTGGCATGTAACTGGATTTGACCCGGCAAGGGTTGCAATGGAGCATGCCATTCCAAAAGACTATGAAGTACTCGGAATATACAAGAGGTAGAAATGCATAATCTGATTATGAAGCGGTTATCATTTTTAATAGCTGCTGTGCTTTGCCTTCAGCTTGGCTTTGCTGGGCCAGTCCAATCGGCGGCAGAAGGCCCAGTTGAGGTCAAGGAGTTAAATTTCGTTTTTCTGCATGGCGCAGGCGGCAACTCCTGCACTCAGCAGCTCCTGGCTGATACTATCGTTGAGCAGATACCGAAGTATATCCTTGTCTATGAACAGTCACATCCTGGTATTAAGGTTCGCGTGGACACCTTGAATAGATGTTACCCAGACGATGTGGGTATCGATATCTGGGCTCGTAACATTGTTAGTAGTATCAACAAGTATTTGCCTGGCAAGGGAAGCGTAATCTTGATTGGACATAGCATGGGTGGCAAATCAGCTATCTATGCGGTGGCTCGCAATGTGGGCAACATAGCTGAGAGAGTGCCGCTGGTAGTTACTATCGACAGCCCGATTAAGAGTCTGGACAAGTATCAGGTTACTGGCGGTGGGTCATTTCTTAACTATTGCCGGGCTCGGTGGTTAGGTTCTACCCGCGGAGTCTGCTCTTCGGTTGCTTATTACGATAGCTCTGAAGAAGCCATGTGGGTAGGTCATAGCAAACACTGGTTGGCCTTTGTGGCGAGTGAAAACACGCCGCTCAGTCAGCAGTTTGATTATGGCGGGGTTGACCCTTATCCCAGAGATATGGATGACGGTGCCCTGCCGCTATCAGCTCAATACTCTGATGGAGCTGATGTAGTTTACTATGGAGAGCATGGCCACAGCGATTTTGGAGTCTCGAAAGGCGTGGGCAACTTCATGGCAAAGCAGATTCTGCAGTATATTTTTGGCGGCTCTATAGAGTGCTCTGTCCTTGCTGGGAGTGGTGACTTTGAGCATAGGGCTGGCGGGCTGCTGCTGGGAACAGATTACTGGCAGGACCTTGTTGGTGATGTTCTTGCCAGGAATGGCACGCTATGGCATTGGAATCAGTCCTACACGAAATGGCAGGAATGGGAGGATGTAGTAGAGTATTGTCCTCCCACATACGAGAAATATAAGCGGAGCCGCTACGAAGTTAGCCGGGTGAGGTCATCGGCGCTTTTTACCAGCATTAAGGAGTTGCACTGGCTGGAGCCTGATAATCCCGAGGATTTTCGCCTCTATGTACGAACCGAAACTGCCCCTCGAAATTACCTACAGGTAGATTGGGAAATCTATCGACAGGATTCGTTGCCCGCGGGAACAGTGCGCGACCATTATGAGGTCGAAATAGTCGCTGGCACACCTTTGACTGGGATCGAGCGCGTGTCTTGGGCAACGGATGACCCCCGTGACCTGGGGCTGCGAATACAGTCACGGACAGAGCGTCCATTTCGCTGGTTCGAAGCTGGATGGAGAACCTACTATAAAGAAAGTCGGCAAAGAAAGGTTATTGATGAAATCCCTGCGTTGCCAGCGACCATACCTGTTAGCTAGAAGCCTTACTGCTGACCTGTGGTTGAGCTAGGCTTTGAGTACGGCTCGAGCCGTGAGGAAACGAATTAGCCTCTCCCGTTCTACCATGCCGATTAGTCTATCGTTTTTCTGCACCGGTATCTGGTCTATGTCGTACTCATCCATTTGCTCCAGCAGGTCTACTGCTGGTTGGTCAGGATGAGCGGCCTTGAGCTCACCGGCAGGTGTCATTATTTCGCTTATTTGGGTGGAGTCCCAGCGCTTTTGTGGTATTTGTATATCACTTAGAGTTACAATCCCTTGGAGTTTACCATCCTCAATCGCTACGAAGCAGTGCTGCCCTGAATTTATAATGTAATCTCGAACCACTCCAAAGGTGAGTTGCTGCATGATAGGGGTATAGTTCTCACTCATCATATAGCCGGCCGTAACGCCACGTAGAGCGTCGCGCACTAATGCCTGACGGCGGCCGACTGCCGCCGCATTTTCCAAAAACCAGCCAGCAGCAGCTATCGCTATCCCGGTAAACCACTCACCAGCGGTGATAATTGCCAGAATGCCTACTAAAATGAGTGAGAAACCTATAACCCGCCCGGCCAGGGTGGTAATGCGCGTTGCCTGACTATAATCGTGGCTTATCATCCACAGAGCTGCTCGTAGAGCTCTGCCTCCATCCAGAGGAAAACCAGGAATAAGATTGAACAGAGCTATCATGATGTTGAAAAAGAATAGCCATTGCATGAGGTCGGCAACCATAAAGCTCTCGCCAGCCGCCAGTATGGAACGAGCTGCGTAAAATATCCCGGCTATTATGAGGCTGGACAAGGGGCCCGTTATGGCGACTAGCAGCTCGGGAACCGGGCGAGTGTCCTGTTCTGTTACCCGCGGCACTCCACCAAAGACATACAGGGTGACGCTCTGCACCGGCATACCTCTATTGATAGCGATGAAACTGTGAGCTAATTCGCGGGCACTCATAGAGGCAAAGAAAAGCAAGCCGGCAGCTATCCCAAGTATTACGTTTTGCCACAAGGGATAGACTCCGTAGGAGGTAAACGCCAGGCCTCCAGCTAATAATACAAAGGCGAGAAACCACGTATAGTGCAGTCGTACTGGAACCCCGAAAACCTTGCCCAGATTTATGGCGCGTGTTATCTTCACTACCTCGGGCATGTTTCTAGTATAAAGGCTGCAGCCTTTTGAGGCAAGGCGGAATTGCTGGGGTTGTTTGAAAGTAATGAGCTAAACATTTAATATTAGATAAGAAATTCTTGGAGGTTGAAACAGGGTTTGTATGGAGATAATTCCGGCTATTGATATTAAAGATGGCAGATGTGTCCGGTTATTTCAGGGTGATTACAGCCAGGAGACGGTTTTTTCTGAAGACCCAGTAGCCGTTGCTTTGGACTGGCAAGCCCAGGGGGCCTGCAGGATTCATGTGGTCGACCTGGATGGAGCCGCCAGCGGAGAGGTATGCAATAGGGTGGTTGTTGAGGCGATAGTAAAGCAGGTAAGCTTACCTGTCCAGCTTGGCGGTGGTATAAGAGATGAAGCTACAGTCAGCAGCCTCTTAGGTATTGGAATAGGCAGGGTTATTCTGGGGACAGCGGCAGTAGAGCAACCGGAGCTGGTGGAGAGATTGTGCGATAAGTTTGGCGAGGCTATAGTGGTTGGCATTGACGCTCGGGATGGGCATGTAGCCATTCATGGCTGGCAGAAAGGCACTGGAATTAGCACTTTGGAGTTGTGCCGAAGGATGGCAGATATGGGGGTGAGGCGTCTTATTTATACCGATATAAAACGTGATGGCACACTAACTGAACCTGATTTTAAGGCGATAGCTGCGCTTGTTGACAGTTTGGATTTGCCGGTCATTGCTGCAGGTGGCATTTCAACATTAGGCCATCTGCGGAAGCTTGGGAAACTAGGGGTCGAAGGAGCTATTGTGGGCAAGGCACTCTATACAGGTAATATAGACTTGAGAGAAGCCCTGGCTATTAGCAAAATGTAGGTACAGGTCTTTAGACCTGTCCGAAGGCGGACAGACCTGAAGGTCTATCCCTACGAGGGATAATGTCTTAAAATGTAGGGACAGGTCTTTAGACCTGTCCGAAGAAGGACAAAAGGGATGCTCAGACAGCGAAGGCATTCACCAAGGCTTTTGGGTTTTAATTACTCGGGGCCTTATGCTTATTTCATCACTTGCCCTACATATCAAAAAAGGCTCTACTTTGAAGACAAGGCAATCGTTGATATTGTTTTGGCTATTCTGAGACGGGTTGGTGTACAGAATAGCTTTGGTATTTATGTTTACTGTTTTATGCCTGACCATCTTCACCTTTTGCTGTTGGGAGAGGAAAAATCCTCTCTACATAGGTTTATGAAAACATTTAAGCAGGAAAGCAGTTTCGCATTTAAGAGAGCATATGGCAATTCTCTTTGGCAGAGGAGTTATTATGACCATGTTCTCAGAAAAGAAGAGGCGCTTGAAGACGTGGCGTTGTATATACTGAATAATCCAGTGCGGGGAGGGCTGGTAGATGATTATAAAAGCTATGCCTTCTCAGGTTCCTTTATGTTTGATATCATGGAATTAGGTGGACAGACCTGAAGGTCTATCCCTACGAGGGATAATGTCTTAAAATGTTCGGACAGGTCTTTAGACCTGTCCGAAGTAAGGTGGTGAACGATGTTAAAGTTTGATGATAGGGGCTTAATCCCGGTTATAGTTCAGGATGCCAGTAATGGCGAGGTGTTGATGTTGGCTTATGCAAACAAGGAATCCTTGCGGAGGACTCTGGATAGTGGTGAGGTCTGGTTCTATAGCCGAAGTCGGCAGGAGTTGTGGCACAAGGGAGCTACCTCAGGTAGTATCCTGAAAGTGCATTCTATTGCTAAGGACTGTGATAGCGATACAATCCTGGTTCGAGCTGAGCCAGCTGGTCCGGTATGCCATACGGGAAATCGGACCTGCTTCTTTCAGGACTTCGGGAAGGAAGATATAGACTAAATTGCCTATTACCACCCCACTCAAAAGCATGTAGCGCAGGGCTTTAGCCTCGCCCTCGCAACGACAGTACCCAATGTAGGGACAGGTCTTCAGACCTGTCCGAAGGTGGACAGACCTGAAGGTCTATCCCTACTTAACGTTCTCCCTCCCCTGGCGGGAGGGAGATAGAAGGAGGGGGATTCCTTCGGCTTTCACCCTCATCTTAATCCTCTCCCATCGAGGGAGAGGAGATAAACTCGCTGTTGTCGGCTTCGATGACTTTTTTCAGGGCTGCTAGCGCTGCTTCCAATTGGTTGTCGTTTGGCTCTCTGGTAGTCATAGATTGTAAAATAAGCCCCGGGGCTAGCAGGCTACGGACCACAAGATTCTCACTGTGAGCCGCCCCGAACCGGATAAATTCATAGCCGATAGCGGCGATAGCCGGGATTAGAACGATACGGTATAAAATGCTCAGCCACAGTGCTGGACGGCCAAACAGGGCAAAAACAACTATAGCAATAACGAGGACTGCCAGCAGGAAGCTGGTGCCACAGCGGGCATGGGCGGTGGAGTAGCTTTTGACAGCGCCTATCTCCAGAGGCATTCCAGCCTCGTAGGCATTGACGGCCTTGTGTTCAGCACCGTGATAGGCGAAGACTGTCTTAATATCAGGCATGCGGCTTATTAGCCCCAGATAAGCGATGAAGATGCCTATACGTATGACACCCTCGATTATGTTGCTGACTAGGGCTGAGGTAATGTATGGGTCAATCAGATAGCGGGTGAGCAGCAAAGGAGCGATAAAAAACAGAGCTACAGCGAAGGCAATGGCGATAGCCACACTTCCCCACAATAGCGTTGGAGACATGTCCTCCTTCCCGTCTTCGGCAGAGGCAACCCGGGCAGAATGAAGCAAAGCCTGGATGCCAAGGACCAGAGTCTCGATGAGGACAAATATGCCCCTGATAAACGGTATATTTCTCAGGCGGCCCTTGTACATGCTGGCGAGAGGCTGGCTGGCTACGTCCAGTTCGCCATCGGGGCGACGGACGGCGATAGCCACAGTCTCTCGCCCTCGCATCATCACGCCTTCGATTACCGCTTGCCCACCGTAATAGAAAGGTTTTTGTGTTGCCATTTTCCTAGAAATGCAATTATACACCTAGTGCTACATGTAGTGCGAGGAATGTCATTGCAAGCCCGGGTAGGCTGGAGCACCCGCTCCAGCGACGAAGCAATCCTGGTGGGGAGAGGGAAAGCCACGCCACGATAATTATACTGTCATTGCGAGGCCGGGTAGGCTGGAGCATCCGCTCCAGCGACGAAGCAATCTGGGTGAGAAGCAAATAACATGTAGTGCAGGGCTTTAGCCCTGCCTGAAGGCGGACAGACCTGAAGGTCTATCCCTACAGGGGCTAGCTAATCGGTCAGTTTATAGCGGCGCTTAAAGCGCTCTACCCTGCCGGCGGTATCCACTATCCTTTGCTCACCGGTAAAGAATGGGTGGCACTTGCTGCATAGCTCAACCTTGAGTTCCTTCCTGATGGAGCCGGTAGTAAAAGTGTTGCCACAGGAGCAGGTTACTTTGGCATCAGTATAATATTTAGGATGGATTTTATCCTTCATTTCCTTTATTCAGTATAAACGCTGACTTTTTTTCTGTTCTTGGCTGCCGGTTCGAACTTGACTGTGCCGTCAATGAGGGCAAAAAGGGTGTGGTCTTTGCCCACGCCAACATTGTTGCCTGGGTGAATACGAGTTCCTCGCTGCCTGACTATGATAGTACCGGCATGAATCTGCTCACCACCGTATTTTTTCACACCCAGCCGCTTGGACTGGCTATCACGGCCGCACCGTGTGCTGCCTCCGCCCTTCTTATGTGCCATTAGCCCTTACCTCCCGCTGTTACCTTTTTCTTTGGGGTTCTTTTGGCCACTGCCTCACCGGGCTTGACGATTTCTTTGATTTCCAACCGGGTGTAAAGCTGCCGGTGCCCTGTTTTTCGGCGATAGCGTACCTTAGGCTTATATTTGAAGACGATAATCTTATCACCTTTTTTCTCGCCGAGGCAAGTAGCCATCACCTTAGCACCATCGATAGTTGGACTGCCTATAATGGTATCCTTATCGTCAGCAATAAGCAGCACCCTGGAAAGCTCAACATTCTCGCCTTCGGCAACAGCCAGGCGGTCGACATCTACTTTCTGTCCTGCGGTTACCTTATATTGCTTCCCACCAGTTTCGACTATAGCGTAAGTACCTTCCATATCCAAAAACAAACTTAAATTTACCAGATTGGGCAGTCGAATGTCAAATTTCGGCTTTGCCGGGAGCGTCAAAACATGTAGCGCAGGGCTTTAGCCCTGCCCCACACCCATCACCACCCGCGGGCAGCCTTAAAAGACTGCACTACATGTGGGCTGGGTTGAGGGAATGTAGGGACAGGTCTTTAGACCTGTCCGAAAGTGGACAGACCTGAAGGTCTATCCCTACGTGGGGTTTTGCTGTCTTGGCAACCCTATTCTGTCATTGCGAGCGAAGCGAAGCAACCTAGCCTCGCCTAAACCCCACCGAGATTGCAGCAGCACTCCCGTGCCTCGCAATGACAAGGGGAAAAGTCCTCACCACGACAACCATGTATGGAGTCCATGTCTCATACCCTTTCACTCCAAACTACTAATGTCGATATCAAGAAGTCCTAAAACCTCTTCGATGTATCCAGTATATCCATAACCTAAAAACTGTATAGTATGTCTTGGACATCGTACAAGAGCGGTTTGACAAAAAATGGCGTGCTGGTGTAATATCGGTAAGCCTTTATATGCGCATATTTAAATCCGTAAATATAATGACATGCGTGATGTACTGAGAATATTCAAAGCCCTCTCGGATGAAACCAGGCTGCGGTGGTTTGAAAACATATAAGACAACATCAAGTTAATAAGGAGGTGATGCGAGTGAATCTGAAACGAAGATAGTTGGTTTCTTGTGTAGCTGGTACTGTAATGAAAACTGCTGGTTGGCATAGACCGTGCTTGTGTTAAGCGCAAAGCCAGAAGGAAGGAGGATGAATGCAAAATAAGATTATTTCTAAACAAGACTTAGTCAGCTTTGTAAACAATCTTATCAAGGAAAAGGCAGCCGAGGAGATAGTGGGAGTAAAAGCCAGTGACGGCAAGTATGCTTTCGGTGAACTAGCCAACGCCAGCGAATTATGCCTCGACTATGATGTGACCCTGCTTCCCCCAAAGAAATACTTCCTCCCCCAGAAAGAAACAGTCCTCAAATTTAAACTGGGCGCCAAGCCAAGTGTTGAGCCGGTAGCCGACGCCAAGTCCATAATCATCATAGGTGTTCATCCCTATGATATCAAGGCTATCGAGCTCTGTGATGCTGTTTACACTTCTACTAACCCTGACCCTAATTATCTACTGAAAAGGAATAAAGCAACCATCATCGGTGTCGATTGTTTGAATCCTAATCCTAAAGCCTTTTGCCCGAGCCTGGGTACAGCTATTGTTGAATCAGGCTTTGATTTGATGCTAACTGATATTGGTGATAGCTATGTAGTAGCTGTTGGAACCGGCAATGGAGACAAGCTGCTCAATAAATATGCCAAAACAAAGGCGGCGACGGACTCGGAGCTAGCTCAACGGGACAATCAGAGGAGGCAAGCCTTGGGAAAATACAAGGTCTCCCTCAACATGCCGTCTTCGGAAGTACCCGGATTACTGGAAGCATCCTGGGACAGTCCGGTATTTAAAGAGAAGAGTGAGACTTGTTTGAGTTGTGGCTCTTGTGTCATGGTCTGTCCTACCTGTGTTTGCTTTGATGTTCAAGATGATATAGCTCTTACTCTAGATAAAGGTGAGCGCTATCGGCAATGGGATGCCTGCATGCTGGTAGATTTCGCCAAGGTAGCCACCGGTGAAAATTTTAGAGATGACAAGGAGAAACGGTTCAGACACCGCATGTACCGCAAAGGAATGTATCTTATAACAAGATATGAGAAACCAGGCTGTGTTGGCTGTGGCCGGTGCGCTTTAGCCTGCCTGGCTCAGATTGCCAGCCCGGCTGAAACATTTAATTTACTGAAGGAGGCGAGTTGAAATGGTGACACAGCTAACCCCAAAAGCATCCCTGTATCTCCCTCGTTTGGCTGAGCTAACAAGGGTTGAACCTCTAGCTCAGAAGGAGAAAGTTTTCGAATTCAGGCTTAGCGATGGCAAGGAACTAGGCCACAAGCCAGGACAATTTGTCGAAATCTCTCTTTTCGGTATAGGCGAAGCTCCTATCTCCATTTCATCTTCGCCGACAAAGAAGGGTTCATTTGAATTAGCCATCAGGGCTACAGGCAATGTGACCAACGCCTTGCATAAATTAGACAAAGGAGCCACCGTAGGTATTCGAGGTCCCTTCGGTAATGGTTTTCCTATAGACAAATTCAAGAATAAAGATGTCCTGATTGTTGCTGGTGGTATCGGGCTCTTTCCCTTGCGTTCATTGATTAACTACATCAGGGACAACAGGGCTGATTTTGGCAACCTTACCGTACTTTTCGGTTGTCGCGCACCGGTAGAGCGGCTTTTCTGCAATGAGCTTTGTACTTGGGGCGAGTATACAGATATGGAGTTCCTGGAGACGGTAGACACATGCGATGAATCCTGGACAGGAAACGTTGGAGTCATAACTACGCTATTCCCGAAAATCACCTTCGACCCGAGTAATACGTATGCAGTTGTAGTCGGCCCACCGATTATGTATCGCTTCGTAATTGCTGAGTGTGTGAAGAAAGGCATCCCTGAAGACCAGATAATCCTCTCCCTGGAGAGGAGGATGAAGTGTGGTGTTGGGAAGTGCGGACATTGCCAGATTAACAATGTCTATGTCTGCCAGGAAGGGCCTGTTTTCACCTATGCAGAGCTAAAGAAGCTAAAGGAGGCAGTATAGATGAAACCAAAAATAGCTTTCTTCGACTTTACTGGCTGTGAAGGCTGCCAGTTAGAAGTGCTTAACTTCGAAACCGAATTGGTAGACCTGTTAAACCTGGTGGACATCGTCAACTTTAGAGAAGCCATGACGGAAAGGTCAGATGACTACGATATAGCTTTTATCGATGG
>Ga0208325_1000203_pt1 | contig 16037 bp, 16 predicted proteins | sample PL_2010_330m_FD_185486 | JGI IMG/M metagenome (GOLD analysis project Ga0208325, IMG submission 185486) | Freshwater microbial communities from Powell Lake, British Columbia, Canada to study Microbial Dark Matter (Phase II) - PL_2010_330m... | ecosystem: Environmental > Aquatic > Freshwater >...
GTGTCGCGGTCCGAGGCCCGTAGGATCCTCACTAATCTCGAAAAATTCAAAACAGTGATCCTGGATTTTAAAAACACTGACACGATAGGGCAGGGATTCGCCGATGAAGTGTTTCGGGTATGGCAAAGCGCGCACAAGGATGTTAAAATAGTTATAAAGAATGCGAATAAAGATATCGAGTTTATGATCAAGCGGGCTAAAACCCAATAAGGCATCAACATGATCCTCGGACACGAATTTTATATGAGGCAAGCGCTTTCCGAAAGCCGCAAGGCATTCGACGAGAACGAAGTGCCCATCGGAGCGGTGGTAGTACACGGCGGTGAGATCATCGGCCGCGGGCATAACCAGATAGTAACGCTTAAAGATCCTACCGCCCATGCTGAGATGATAGTTATCACTCAGGCCGCCGCGCATCTTGAGAACGAAAGATTGAACGATTGTACGCTCTATGTTACAATTGAGCCCTGTACGATGTGCATGGGCGCGGCGATCCTCGCTCGAATAAAAACGATAGTTTTCGGCGCGCGGGACCCCAAAACAGGCGCCTGCGGATCGGCGATGGATCTCGCCAAACCGGGACTATACAACCATAAGATCGAAGTTACGGGCGGCGTACTCGAGGCTGAATGCCGTACGATATTACAGGAATTTTTCATGGATAAGAGATAAGCACTCCTCCCCAAAAAACCTCAAAAACATGGACTATGAATCCATAAAATTTGACAAATTTATGGATTTTAAATATGTTCACGCTCTTCGAGGAAGAAGGTTCACTCGCATGCAAAATTGCTTTTTTTAGTCGATTTTACATATCGTTGTATCTTCTGGCACAATAAGGCCAAAATATAATCAGGAAAATTGTTAACAAAGGCTCAAAATTCGGCTAAAATTGAGTCATGAAATATACACATAAAAGCATGGTTCGCAAATAGGAGTATATACGATAGATTTGCACTACTTTTTATGCAAATACCAATTTGCACTTGCATTGTGCATAAACAGGTTGCCCCATATGTTCACATTTTGACCACAAATTTACGGACGTTTGCCTGGCATAGACATGAAGAATGGGATTGACATTCCTGATTTTCATGATATACTCGTTGTATGGAGATCAAGAGAGAAGAATATATTGCGGAGATTACGTATAAACTAGGCATATTTCCTATCGTATCAATTCTAGGGCCTCGCCAGTGCGGAAAAACAACTCTTGCGAAACAGTATATCAGTAGTACCGGCAAAGCCGTCGAATTTTATGACTTGGAAAGATCTTCGGATTTTGATGCCTTAGAAGATCCGTTCTTATTGTTGGAGAAGAAGAAGGGGCTTATAGTTATTGATGAGATTCAGCTAATGCCCAAAATTTTTGAAGCTCTAAGAGTAATCGTCGATAACAATAAAGACGTTCGATTTTTGATACTTGGCAGCGCCTCTCCGCACATTATAAAGAACGTATCTGAGTCGCTGGCAGGACGTGTTGGTTTTGTAGACTTGGCAGGTTTTAGGATCTCTGAAATATCATACAAAAACGCAAAAAAGTTATGGGTCCGGGGAGGGTTTCCTGATGTATATCTTTCAAGAAATGATGATATTTCGTTTTTGAAACGAGAAGAACTTATCCGCACATTTTTAGAAAGAGATATTCGGATGTTTGGGTTCAATATTTTTCCGGTCAGATTAAGAAGATTTTGGGCAATGTTAGCGCATTATCATGCTAAACAGTTTAACGGCAGTGAGATGGCAAGAAGTTTAGACATAGATAGTAAAACAGCCCGGAATTATCTGGATCTCTTAAGCGGGACGTATATGGTAAGGGAAGTTCTGCCCTGGAGCAACAACACCAAAAAGCGTTTAGTAAAATCCCCCAAAATATATTTCAGGGATACAGGTTTACTGCATGCTCTGTTAATGCTAAAAAATGAAAAAGACATTATCCGGCATCCTGTCTGCGGATTCTCATGGGAAGGGTTTGCGATGGAAGAAGTTATTTCATTAATGGATTTAGCTGATGGGGAGGTATTCTATTGGGCCGTTCATCAGCAGGCGGAACTGGATATGCTGTTTTTCCTGCACGGAAAAGCAATAGGGGTAGAATTCAAGTACCAGTCCAGTCCAAAACTTGAAAGATCAATGGTTACCGCTATTGAAGAATTGAATTTGGATAAGATATATGTTGTTTATCCGGGGGAGAGAACAAGGCAACTTCATGAAAAAGTCACTCTGGTGCCGCTGGAAAAGATAGGCATCATTAAAAAAGAGCAGGATGGTGTGAATAGCGCATGACAGGCGAAAAGAAGGAATCAGAAAGATAGACAAATATCGAGATTTAGTGTAGCATAAAAAATTAAAATAAGTGAAGAACAATTAGTTCCTTCTCACAAGAGTTTTTTTCTGGATAAACGATAAAGCTTGCAGAACACCTCGGAGGTGGAACCGAAGGTTACTCCTCCGAGGTGGGAGTCTGGTAGAAGATAGAATAGTTTGCGCGGAGAGGTTCTGCTTCGCCCATAGATAAGAAAACAGAGGTAGGGCTTCGCAGAAACTTTTATGCGTTTCTTCGACGAAGTTTCTTCGAAGCCAAATAAAACAAATTAAAGGCGAAGAAGAAAGCTCTACCGATGGTTAACGCGTTGAACAGCGAAGAAGAGCGGAGAGGTGGTCAATTTTGCGAATAGCAAAATTGATACTGAAAATCCGAATAAAAGGAGGATTTTCAGTGCCAGCTGGCTGAAGGCAACGAAGAGTGAAAAGTATATATAACGAACCTTGGTATCTGTATATCGCAGAATGTCGAGATAAGACGTTTTACGTTGGGATAGCTAAGAATGTTGATGAGCGCATAAAAAACCATAACGCGACAAATAAATGCAGGTACACAAGATATAGAAAACCGATAAAATTAAAATATCAAGAACTTTGTGAAAATTACAGCAAAGCGCGAAAAAGAGAAACCGAGGTTAAGAAATTCAGCAGGAATAAAAAAATCGAATTGATAAGAAAAGCGTAAATAGATAAAGATCTTTCGCTCCTTGCAGGAGCTCGAGATCCTGATTTTGCAAAGCAAAATCATCCCGACGGTTGAAAGCCAGAGGGAGCATAAGTAAAAAGACCTCTCACCCCTTGCAGGGGTTCGAGGTCCGCTTTTCTTTTCTAAGAGCGTTAATAAGTAGAAAAGCGGAGAGGTGGCAGAGCGGTTGAATGCGGCAGTCTCGAAAACTGTTGTGCCCTTTGGGCACCGGGAGTTCGAATCTCCCCCTCTCCGCCAATTTTTCGCGGTGGAATTGCTTTCATATGTGAAAGCGCTGGATCCTGCCGCGCGCTGACTTACAATAATTCCCTTAAAGCCTCAAGTATTTTTTTAACTCCTTCGGTCTTTTCGATAAAAGCATCGGCTTCTTTTCCGTATACGGAATTTTTATACTGCGAAAATGCCGTATAGATTATAAGTTTCGATCCCGGCGCGATCGACCGGATGGTCTCAAAAATACTTATCCCATCTCTTTGCGGCATCATGAGGTCGAGGATTATCGCGTCAATATCCTGATTGTTCTTAAGATACGTTATGAGGGAAAATCCGTCCTCCAGGACATGCGTTGAATACCCGGCGCTCTCAAGGGCTAGTGATACTATGTCCCTTATGTCCTTTGTATCATCTACAATGACGATTTTCCGCTTTTCTTTTGTAGTCATTACCTGTCCTTTTCGCGCTGTTCGTGTTATTTCCTTAACATTTTGTTTTTTTATCCGCTGAATTGACGACTATGTTGATTTCTGACTTTTTAAAACATTACATTTGTATTACTTTACGTATAAACAGGATATGCATACTTCATATTAACGATTTTTCTGGGTTTTTCATATTCAACCATTGTCCCCTATCTTCCGTTTCCAGCTCTTCGTCAAAAAGTTGCCTCATGGATATACTGTGCTAAACTTACTTATGTTGATGAACGAAATTCCGGGTCGTTAGAACTTATGGGTCTTTTGTAGCTTTTCTTTCCCCCCTGACCGGTTAAAAGAAAAGCTATTTTTTTTTACCGACCATCGGAACGAATCTTACCGGCAAAAGTTTCTTTTCTTCGAACCCCTCTTGTGTCCGGGTCACTAAAATCAATTGCTGGTAAACGTCTCCAACGGGCACGATCATTCTGCCTCCGATCTTCAGCTGTTCTTTCAAGCCCGGAGGAACACTTGCGGGAGCCGCCGTAATAATTATAACATCGAAAGGCGCGTTCTCTATCCAACCCTCATGCCCGTCCGCGTGTTTTATGCTGACATTGGTATACCCCATACCGTCGAGAGTCTCTTTTGCCCGGGTAGCAAGCGGTTCTATGATCTCGATCGAAAATACTTCTTTTGCAATCTCTGCCAGTACCGCCGCCTGATATCCGGATCCGGTCCCTATCTCAAGAACTCTGTCGTTCTTCCCTACCCGGACGGCTTCGGTCATATACGCGACTATGTACGGCTGCGATATCGTTTGTCCGTATCCTATCGGCAGCGGGCAATCTTCATAGCTCGAGTTCACTACATCATCCGGCACGAACCTGTGGCGTTCGACTTTTGACATGGCGCTAAGGACGTTATGGTCGCTTATTCCCCGTCTTCTGATCTCGTCTTCGAGCATCCTAGCCCTTTTATCGCTGAACGTTTTTTCTCCTCCGCTGGACAGACCGAACGCACCAACTAGTGAAATTATCGCCATGGGGAAAACCCATAAAAGACATTTCATGACTTTCGTCCTTTGCCTGAAGGCGCTCTCTCCCGGGAAAGCTTTTCCGCCATATGATCCTTCTTTGCGCGCAATACGCGCGGAATGTTCTTTTTCCTATTAGTTCTTTTCTCCACGGGCATTGGCCCCCTCACGCTGTTGGCGAGCTCTATTGTATCATAAACTTCCATAAAATCCGAAGATCCGCAATTATGGTCCACCATGGCCGATAATTCTTCGCTGGTGGAATTGAACGCGATAGAATATCCTGCGAGCCGGACCATGGGTATGTCCCCGTCCGTATCCCCTACGGCTATCATTTCTTCCGGTTTTACATTGAATTTTTTTAATATGCGCTCGAGTGTTTCGCCTTTAGCGCCATGGCTTATATTGATGGTCACGCCTCCCGTCAGGATACCTCCCCGGGTATCAAGCCTGTTGCCCAGGACATAATCAAATCCGAGTTCTTTTTTTACTCTGTCGGTGATAAATTGCAGGCCCGTGGACACTGCAGCCAATTTGAAACCTTGTCTTTTAAGTTTCCTTATAACTGTTTCGGCATTTTTCGAGTATTGTACTTTTTTGAATATATCCTCCAGCTTTTTGACGCTTACCCCTTTCCAGTGAGCGGCATCAAGTTCACAGAACTTTTTGTAACTTATCTTGCCGGCGAGAAATTGCTCCTGGTATTTTTTGGCCAGTATGTCCCACAGCCCGAGTTTTTCGTGGATATATCTCCAGCTCGACACGTGTTTTGTGATCGTGCCGTCAATGTCAAAAACTACGAGTTTATACTTCCCGAGCCCCGGATCATTGCGCTTTACGTCAGAGTTAATTCTGGCCCCGGCCAATTGGCCGCACGCGGCGCTTATATCGTCCCCCTTGGATCCCCGCATAGTCACTGTTACACCTTTCTTTTCAAGGATATTTCTGAACTTCATCACATTATCTTCACTGCTGGGCGAAAAGCCGGCGTCGGGTGAGCTGTTACAGTTTATCAGATTAACTTTAGCTCCTATTTTTTTCGCTGCAGCGGCAAGCTTGTCCGCGTCCCCGGGAGAATCATTTATGCCGTCCATCAGGGCATATTCGACAGTAACGACCCTCCCCGATACTTTGCGGTACTCCCGGCAAGCCGATATGAGCTCACCAAGAGGATATTTACGATTTGCCGGGACAAGTTTGTTGCGTACATCGTTATCGCAGGAGTGGAGTGATACCGATAATCCTACCTGCAAATGCAGCTCAGCGAGTTTTTTTATCCCCGGGATGATCCCGCATGTGGATATTGTGATCTTTCTCGCTCCAAGATCGATCCCCTCGGGATGATTGATGATCTTTATGGCCTTCTCCAGGTTGTCGTAGTTGTCGAGAGGTTCCCCCATCCCCATGAACACTACATTGGTGATGCGTTCTTTGTTCATCCTCTGGACCGACAGAACCTCATCAACTATTTCTCCGGCAGAAAGGTTCCTTTTAAAACCTTGTTTTCCGCTGGCGCAAAACGGACACCCGAATCGGCACCCCGCCTGAGTAGAAAGGCATATAGTTCTTCTCGCTTTCGCCCGGATAAGAACTGTTTCCACATAGCATCCGTCGCCGAGATCCCACAGAAATTTTTCCGTTTGGTCTTTTTTTGAAACTGCTTTCTCCAGGCAGGTAAGTGTCGTGATGACAAATTCTTTGCTTAGCTTCCGGCAGATCTCCTGAGGCAGGTTCGTCATTCCCTGGAAATCATTTTTATCTTTACCGCAGACCCACGCAAACACCTGTTTCGCGCGATACCCTTCTATCCCCTTGCTGCTGAAATGATCTGCCAGTTCTTCCGGAGTGTAATTTAAAATTGATTCCGCCATATCTTGGCCCCTGGGTGTATGCCCTCTGCCGTTGATGGATCATTATCAGGCGCCGGGAGTTTTGTCCCAAAAAACATCCCCATCAACGGTGAGATAATTATCCCCTTCGGAATGATTGCCTTTTTTGTCCGTGATGAGCGGTTCACTTGATCGGCTTTTCACTGATAGGCCCGGCGCATACGAATAGTCCGGATCTTGAGGGGTCCCCTTGTGAGCGCTCGCCGGACAGTCCGTAAAACTTTCATCCGCCAGGTATTCTCCGTCATAAAGTTCTTTTATTGTCCCGGGGAATTCGCCGGTATGTTCTTTTGCGTAAATGTACATACCCCTCGCCAACTGCTGTATGTTCCCCGAACATTGCAGCCTGTCGGACCTTTCGTATATCTGCTTTACGCAAGGCCTCAGAATGAGAAGTATAAGCATTACCAGCACAAGCACCATAACCAGTTCGCCCAGGGTAAATCCTCTATTTGCCCGCGTTCTCATTTACCATCATCTCCGCTTTGTCGAGTATGATCCGAGCGCATTTTTCTTTTGTGATCCCGATAAACTTGCTCGTGCCCCCTTTTTTGCTGATCATAATAAAATCTTTTTCCCCTTCTCCGAATGGATCTTTTCTGCTTTTTATTATGTTCGCCACGATAAGATCGATGTTCTTATTTTTCAGCTTGCCTCTTGCGTTCTTTTCGAGATCGTTCGTTTCCAGGGCAAACCCTATTTTAATTATTTCCGTCCGTCCCTTCAATTCTTTAAGAATATCCGGATTTACCGTCATTTTTATCGTCATTTGAGGTGTTTTTTTTATTTTTCTTTTTTTTGCTTTTTCCGGGCGAAAATCGCAAACAGCCGCCGCCATTATGAGGCAATCGGCCGCACGTAGTTTTTCATTAACTTTTTTCTTCATTTCTTCGGCGGTGTTTATCCGTATGACCTCTACGCCTTCCGGATCATCGAGACAGACCGGGCCGCTTACAAGTACCACATGAAATCCTTTTGCCGCTGCCTCCCGAGCCAGGGTGTACCCCATTGTCCCGGTGGAACGGTTAGAAATGAACCTGACAGGATCTATCGGTTCGATTGTGGGACCGGCGGTAATAAGCATGCTGATCTTTTTTTTGTTTTTCACGATAATATTTTTTCGACCCGGGAGACTATTTCTTCGAGAGGAGCCAGATGTCCTATTCCTTCCCTTCCGCATGCCAGCTGCCCTACAACAGGATCTACGAAATGGTACCCCTTTTCACGCAGGTATTTGATCTTATCCTGCACTATGGGATTATTGAACATCTTGTCGTTCATTGCGGGCGCGAAAACCACCGGACGATCCGTCGCGCATATCGTACAGCTTAATATATCATCGGCGATACCCGAAGCTACTTTCCCTATAATGTCGGCGGTCGCCGGCGCAACCAAGATAATATCCGCTTCTTCCGACAAAGCTATATGTTCCGGGTTCCTTATTTCGGACGACCGGAACATTTTTGTCACTGTTTTTTGCCCCGAAAGCGTATCAAAAACTAGAGGCTTCACGAATTTCGCAGCGTCGGGTGACATCACGCATCTGACGGAATACCCCCTTCTTCGGAACATCCCGACAAGATCACAAGCCTTGTACGCCGCGATACTCGCCGTGACCCCAAGGAGCAGATGTTTTTCTCCGTCATCCCTCTTTGATCTTAACTTTCCCATCCGCTATTTCCCTTATCGCTGTCGTCGTGACTTTTTCTTTAGGTCCTGCTTCCACGAGTTTTTTCATTCCCGAATTTAGTTCCACCGCCCGCGCGGCGGCCAGATTCGTAAGTTTGAAAATGCTGCTCACTCTGGCTAGAAGATCTTCCAGTGCTATTTCTTTATTCATCGTTTTCCGTCTTCTCCTTGATCGTCCTGTTCTTTCTTTCCGCTTCAATGATCTTTTTTAGCTCTCCTACCGCTTCGCCTATGTCCTCGTTAACTATCATGTAGTCATACTCGTCGGCTGCTGCTATTTCCTTTTCGGATTCCTGCAGTCTCTCCGCCACTTGCGATGCTCCTTCTGTCTTTCTTTTTGTCAGCCTCTCCGTAAGCGCTTTTATGGACGGGGGCATTATGAAAACGCTGATACTTTCCGGAAATTTCATTTTTACTCGCCTGGCCCCTTTGACGTCTATGCTCAATATCACATCATCGCCTCCGGCCAGAGTCTCGCGCACCTGTTCCTCGGATGTCCCGTAGAAGTGCCCGAAGTTTTGTTCCCATTCTAAAAATTTATCTTTCTCTATGTTGAATCTGAACTCTTCATCGGAGATAAATATATAATCTTCGCCTTCTTTTTCTTCTTTTCGGGGAGCCCTGGTCGTGTGAGATATGGATCTTTTTATTCCCTCGACAGTTTTCAAAAGATCGTTAACTATGGTGGTCTTGCCGCCTCCGCTCGGGGAGGATGCCACCATTATCATGGGCTTCCTTTTTCGGCCTGTCCTTGCTTCTTTATTCAATATTTTTTACCTGTTCTCTGATCTTTTCTATTTCGCTTTTCACGTCTATGACCGCGCTGGATATCCTGTAATCGGCGGCCTTTGATCCTATCGTGTTCGCCTCTCTGTGCATTTCCTGGGCAATAAAGTCCAGCTTTTTACCGACATCCGCCGATGCCGCGTTAAGCGTTTCCCTGTATGTCTCCACGTGATGCCCAAGCCGGCATATCTCTTCCGCGATATCACAGTTCCTGGCAAAAAGCGCTACTTCTTCTTCCAGGTTTATTTTATTAAGTTTGTTCTTTCCGGTAGCTTCCTCTATTTTTGCGGCCAGCCTTCCCCTGTACTCTTTGATGCTTTCTTTTTCGAACTTTTTTATGTGTTTTATCTTGTCTTCTATTTTTTTAAGGCGCCCCAGGAATTCTTTCAGGAGTTTCCCGCCTTCTCCTGCCCTATATCTCATCAACTCTTCGATCGATCCTTCCACGGCTTTTTTTATGTACGGCCATAATTTTTCTTCCTTCTCTCCCCCAGTCTGCTCTATGACCCCGGGGAACGAGATTATATCTTTTATTCCTATTTCGCCTTTGACGGATATTTTTTTCTGCAGGTTCTTCATCTCTTCAAGATACGTTCTGGCCAGCCCCTCGTTAAACCGCACCTGCTTAAGAGGTTTTTTCCGTCCTTCTTCACTGATCGATATTTTTACGGAAGCTTTCCCCCGCACGACCTTTTTGCTGAGCATTTCCTTCATTCTTTCTTCAAGAAGGAACAGCCCCTCGCAAGGCAGGCATCCTATGCTCAAGTGCTTATGGTTAAGTGTTTTTATTTCGACGGTTATCCTTCCGTACGGGCTTTTTGCCGATCCTTTTCCGAAGCCGGTCATAGACCTTATGTTTGTTCTCATTTTTTTCGCTACGCCTTTTTTTATGCCCATTTTCTTTTCTTTGTTTTTTCTTCGACCTCTGCGGTCGGGTACATATCGACGATTATCTCGTCCGGATCAAACCACAATTTTATCTCCCTTTCCGCGTCCTCTTTGTTCGCAGAAGCATGCACTACGTTTTCGTACACCCCTTTTGTCGTGATCCGTCCGTACGCGCCTCTTATCGACACCGAATCCGCTTCTTCGGGATTCGTCTTGCCGCTTATGTCCCGGACTTTCTGTATGGCCTCTTCTCCCCAGTAACCAAGCGCCATGACTTTTTCCCTGTGGTAGGCCCCCATTATGTACTTTATGAGATCCTCGAAGAACGGCATGTCCGCCAAGTGTTTGTAGTGCTCCCGGGCCCTTTCCTGGGATACTCTGACCATTTTTGCCCCGACTATTTCCAGCTTGGTCTCAGCCAACCTGGTCAAGATATTGCCTGTTAATGATTTTTTCAGACCGTCCGGCTTGATAAGAACAAGAGTTATTTCCAGCATAGTTCTCTCCTATGTATCCTGATAATACTGCCCAGCGTTAACCATTCTAGCAATTGCACCACAAAAGTCAAGTACGAGCCGTTTTGTGGATGGTATTACTCGTCATTGCGAGGGAGTGAAACGACCGAAGCAATCTCTATGTTAGGGATTGCTTCGTCGCCTGCGGCTCCTCGCAATGACGATCTAAAGTACCCACAATATGTTACACTATCCCTTGAGCTGCCGGTGTCTTTCTCAAAAAACAACGACGTATTCGCCGCGCGGCCTGTTCTCAGCAAACCAGGCCAGATGTTCCCCGGCCGTCCCTCTTTTTATTTCTTCGAATTTCTTTGTTATCTCCCTCGCTATGATCACTTCTTTCCCGGGGGCTATCTCTGCCATGTCTTTCATCATCTTTTCTATTCTATGCGGGGATTCATAAACGACCACCGTTCTTTCTTCCGACGCTAATGCTTCCAGCTGTTTTTTTCGTCGGCCGCTCTTGTTTGACAGAAACCCTTCGAAAACGAATTTGCTTGCCGGTTTTCCCGATAAGACAAGCGCGGCGATCAAGGCCGTCGGCCCGGGGATAGAGATCACTTTGACGTTCTCGGCGATGCACTCTTTTATGAGTATGTACCCCGGGTCGGATATGCCCGGTGTGCCCGAATCTGATATAAGCGCGATGTTCTTCCCTTCGCGTAACACTTTCATGAGTCCGCGAGTTTTCTTTTTCCCGTTATGGGCGTGAAAACTTGTTACGGGTGAAACTACCCCGTATGTTTTCATAAGCACCCCCGCCCGCCTGGTGTCTTCGGCGGCTATCAGGTCCGCTTCTTTCAAAGTTCTGATCGCCCTTAAGGTGATATCTTCCAGATTGCCTATAGGTGTGCTTACGATGGATAAGGTCCCGGTCATTTCTTTAGCGCCTCGTGTTTCAGCTTGTTATTCAACCGTCACTGATTTTGCCAGATTGCGCGGTTGGTCGATATCGTAGCCGAATTCTCCGGCAACATAATATGCGAGAAGCTGCAGCGGCACGATCACCAGTATCGGCGAAAAAAGTTCCTCGATCTGGGGTACTTCAACGGCGTAATTTATGTTACCGTCCGCAGCAAGATCGTCCCCTTCCGACACCAGCGCTATTATTATTCCGCCGCGCGCCTTTATCTCCTGAATATTTGAAGCCATTTTGTCGTGTGTCTGGGCTTTTGTAGCGATGCAGACCACCCACGGATTTTCGTCAATAAGCGCTATGGGCCCGTGTTTCATTTCGCCTGCCGGATATCCTTCCGCGCTTATATAGGATATTTCTTTCAGTTTGAGAGCCCCCTCGAGCGCGTTCGGGTAGTTGATGTTCCTTGCCAGATACAAAAAACAGCTTTTATTGTTCCTTGCCAGATAATACCGATGAAATTCCGCGGCGTATTTGGCAAGCTTGTTCCGTTTTGAATGATATTGTTCCAAGAGTTGTCCTGTTTTCGCCGGGATCTCTTTGAGCTTTTTGAGGAATTTATCTTTTTCAAAATTCTTCTGACCCCTTATAGAGGCCAGGTAACTTGTTAAAAGATACAGGGTGGCTATCTGCGCGGTATACGCTTTCGTCGAGGCAACAGCTATTTCCGGGCCGGCATATGTGTATATCACACCGTCTGACTCCCGGGCGATAGAACTTCCTACAACATTGCATATCGAGATCACTAAAGCGCCTTTTCTCTTAGCTTCCCTCAGCCCGGCCAAAGTGTCGGCGGTTTCTCCGGATTGTGATATGGCTATCACCATCGTATCTTTACCCACAAGCGGATCTCTGTACCTGAACTCGCTCGCCTGGTCTACCCATACCGGTATCCTGGCTACCCGCTCTATTAGATATTTGCCGATCAATCCGGCGTGGTATGCCGTTCCACAGGCGATTATCGCTATTTTTTTTATTTGTTTCAGATCTTTTTTGGGGATCTTGAGTTCCTCGAATTCGACTTCCCCGTTCTTTATCCTTTTTTCGAATATCCTTTTAAGTATCTCCGGTTGTTCGAATATTTCCTTGAGCATGAAATGCTTATACCCGCCTTTTTCAGCCTGAGAAATATCCCACGTTATGACAGTGTGTTTCTTATTCTTTTTCTGCCCGTTTTTCCCGTATATCTTCATCTCTTTGTTGTTTATGTCGACAACTTCTCCGTTATCCAGATAGATAACGTTTTTTGTATACTCGAGTATCGCGGGTATGTCGCTGGCGATAAAAAATTCTTTTTCGCCGATAGCCGCGATAAGGGGGCTGTCCTGCCTGGCACCGACGATCCGTCCCGGTTCGCCTTTATGCATGACCGCTATGGCAAAAGAACCTTTCAATTGGCCCGTCGCTTTTTGTACGGCCCTCTTGAGATCATTTGTATAAACATCGGCGATAAGATGCGCGATGACTTCGCTGTCAGTCTCTGAAACGAATTTGTATCCTTTTTTCTGAAGTTTTTCTTTAAGTTCCCGGTAATTTTCGATTATTCCGTTATGCACGATGGCTATGTCTTTGCTTGTATCGTAATGCGGGTGCGCGTTTATGTCGTTAGGCACACCGTGTGTCGCCCACCTTGTGTGTCCTATCCCCGAAGTCCCTCGTATCGGGGCCTCTTCGAGCGCGTCTTTCAGAACGGAAAGTTTTCCCTGTTTTTTCTTTATCCGGATATCCCCGCCTTTGGCGATAGCTACGCCTGCGGAATCGTATCCTCTGTACTCCAGGCGGGCCAGCCCGCCAAGCAGCACTTTACTTGCTTCCCTTTCCCCGGTGTATCCTATTATTCCGCACATTTTTCCTTCCTATATATCTTCGCGGTACAGACCGTTAAGCAGCTTCATGATATCTGTGCGCATGCATCTGCCGGCGAGAGAAGCAACATACAAAAGAAGCGACAACTGCCAGCACTCGTCCGGCCCCAGCACCAGAGCAGTGGTAACGTTCTCTTCTCTTTCCAGCATTTTTTTATGTTTCCCGGCGCACTTGAACAAAGAGTTTTCATCCACTTCCAGATCAGAAACCATGTTGTTGTATTTCAGCGAGGGGAACCTTATCCCTCGCATAAGAAAGAACGTCTGGACAAATTCCTGGCTGATCCCCAGGTCTTCTTCAAAATCGAAACCTTCGAATTGAGGGAGGTCCCGGGGCAATACTATCAGGGGCCTTTCAACGATGATCTTTCCTTTTCTTACTACCGTATTTCCTTCGTTCACGGCAGATTCCGAAAGAAAAATATAGGGGACCGCAGTAAGGCTGTCAGTCGCGAGTCCGTTCACCCGGCTTCTTACTACTTCGGTCTTTGATTTAGCTTTTTCCCAAAGCTGTTCTATGTCCATTTATATCTTTTATCTCCCATAATGAAGGGCAAGAACCTCCGGACAAGAGAAGGATTTTTTATCCTTGACCCCTGCCCCTTGGCCCTTGCCCCTCAAAAAACTGGCGACCCCACGGGGATTCGAACCCCGGTCGTCAGAATGAAAATCTGATGTCCTAGGCCTGACTAGACGATGGGGTCGCTCTGTGATTCTTTAGTGTGAGGGGCATATTTTACAGAACTGCCTCTCTTTTTGCAACCTTTTTTTAGACTTCTTCCGGTTCCTCTTCTTTTGTGATAACATTCGCCACGCCGATCAGCTCATCGGCCCCTGAGAGCTTTATTACCCGAACTCCCTGTGTTGCCCTGCCGATCTTGCTGATGCCTTGCACCGTTACCCTCACTACCATCCCGGTTTTTGAAATAAGCATCACTTCGTTATTTTCGTTCACGCTTTTTATCCCGACCACCGGTCCGTTCTTTTCCGTTACCTTCATATTTATTATGCCGCTGCCGCCCCGCGACTGAAGCCGGTATTCGCCGAATTCCGTTCTTTTTCCGAACCCTTTTTTTGTTACGGTCAAAATGGTCCCATCTTGTTCGACTTTTACCATGCCGACGACGTTATCCCCTTTTTTTAGCCCGATCCCTTTTACCCCCTTGGCCCCGCGTCCCATTGCTCTTATGTCTTTTTCTTTGAACCGGATGGCTTTCCCTCCTTTTGTGGCAAGACAGATCTCATCCTGCCCGTTGGAAAGAAGCGAACCGATAAGTGTATCCCCTTTCTCAAGAGTGATCGCGATTATCCCTGCTTTCCGGGGATTGCTAAAAGCCTTGAGAGGCGTCTTTTTGATCTTTCCCTGCTCGGTCGCCATAACTACAAAGTTTCCCTCGACAAATTCCCTGACAGGCACAACTGTTGTAACTTGTTCGTTGGCTTCTACGCTGATCAGGTTAACGATAGGCCGCCCTTTTGTCCTTTTCCCTGCCTGAGGGATCTCGTGAACTTTCAACCAGTGCAGTTTTCCTTTGTCGGTGAATATGAGCATGTAATCGTGCGTTGACGCCACAAAAAGATGCTCTATGAAATCTTCTTCTTTGGTTTCGGCCCCGGTAACTCCCTTGCCGCCTCTGTGCTGCTTGCGGTACGCGCTTACCGGAAATCTCTTTATGTACCCCGCGTGGCTTACCGTTATTACCATGTCTTCCTCGGCTATGAGGTCTTCCACATCAAGATCTCCCGCCGCGGCCACTATCTCCGTTCTTCTGGGGTCGCCGAATTTCTCTTTGAGTCCCAGGGATTCCTGCTTTATTATGTCCGTTATCTTTTTTTCGCTTGCGAGAATCCCCTTGAGCTTTTCTATAAGTTTTATGAGCTCCTTGTATTCTTCCTCGAGCTTTTTGACCTCAAGGTTCGTCAGCTGCTGCAGCCTCATCGCGAGAATGGCCTGGGCCTGCCGCTCGGAAAGCTTAAAGCTTTTCATCAGCGCGTCCCTGGCAGTTTCCGGGTCCTTTGATTTCTTTATCAGCCTGATGACCTCATCGAGGTTGGCCAGCGCGATCTTGAGACCTTCGAGTATATGCGCTCTTTCTTCAGCCTGGGCGAGTTCGTATTTTGTCCTCCGCGTTACTATCTCCTTACGGTGGCCTATGAATAAATGTACCATTTCTTTAAGATTGAGGATCCGCGGCTGGTTGTCGACCAACGCCAGCATTATGATGCCGAAGGTGTCTTTGAGCTGTGTGTGTTTCAGGAGCTGGTTCGTTATGACCTCGGTGCTGCTTCCCTTTTTTACGTCCACAACTATCCTCATTCCGTCACGGTCCGATTCATCGCGTATATCTGAGATGCCGTCCACTTTTTTATCCTTCACGAGGGCGGCCATACTTGTTATCAGTTTACTTTTGCACACCTGATAGGGTATCTCTGTAACAATAATGCTTTCCCTTCCGTTCTTTTTTTGCTCCACGTGCATTTTTGACTGCATCCGGATGCTGCCTCTGCCGGTGCGATATGCCCGGACTATTTCGTCCCTGCCGCAAATAAGCGCGCCTGTCGGGAAATCCGGGCCCGTAACGATCCTGATAAGTTCGTCAACGGAGCAATCGGGTTTATCCAACATATAGCATATGGCATCGACTATTTCTCCCAGATTGTGCGGCGGGATGTTGGTCGCCATTCCTACGGCAATGCCGCTGGACCCGTTCAACAAGAGTGTCGGCAATATCGACGGTAATACCTTGGGTTCTTTCAGCGAGCCGTCAAAATTCTGCTGCCATTCTACGG
>Ga0208325_1000204_pt1 | contig 16035 bp, 3 predicted proteins | sample PL_2010_330m_FD_185486 | JGI IMG/M metagenome (GOLD analysis project Ga0208325, IMG submission 185486) | Freshwater microbial communities from Powell Lake, British Columbia, Canada to study Microbial Dark Matter (Phase II) - PL_2010_330m... | ecosystem: Environmental > Aquatic > Freshwater > Lake...
TTACTATACGCTGCCTGATGGCTGGGAACTGGAGGTATATCCTGACATCGATGACACCGGGACCGTCTTTGCTGTTAAGATGATAAGAGCTATTCAGCACTGGCAGTATGATATGGAATTTCTAAAAAAGCATCAAAAGGTAATAATGCAGACATGTACCGGGGATACGCCGTGGCTAGGGTATAAAAAGTTTATTGATCTGTATAGAACCTGGGAGACAAGAGATACACAGGCTATCCTGCGCAGGCTGGGTATCAATCCGGATCTTAAACCCGACATGAGCATGATTGATATGGTTGCCCTTGATGCTATCTTTCCTCAGAAAAGGGATGCATACCATGCGTTTGCCAATATCCTGACAGGTTTCTATGATCCTCTTGGAATCCCGGATGAAAACAGGCATTTCTTTTACGGGGATCTGATCTTTGATAACGAGGCGGGCGTAAGTAGAAGGATGACCGAAGAGGAGTATAATAACCTTCTCTCTGAAATAGATGATAAAGGTTTTCGTCTTGATGAGTTTCTTATTGGTTATCAAAGATGGCGGGCGCCTGATATGCAGATGTTTGCTAATAAATATCCGCTGCAGTTTTTGCATTTTCAAGCTTTATTATTCCACGCAAGGGAAATGAGCAACTTTTTACAGGGTAATGGCGGGGCGCATATATATCTTTACGGTTTAGGCCCCTCTGACTTTGCGGAAGGGCATATAGGATTCAATGAAGCGCATACACCTATTAATAGCAATGCCTTTATAGCATCGATAGTATATCATATTGCGTCAGCTCACGCAAAGGAGCTGGGTCGCGGCGGCATGGGTGATCTTGTGGATAAGGTCAGGATGTCAGAACAAAGGTTTAAGGAATTTGTTTATAAATACGGCCGCATTACATTTAGCTACAATGATTTTGTCAAAAGGGATGATGCTGTAAATATTATAATATCAACAAACAATTCAAAGAGCAGTTCCAATGCCAGGGGTGTCGAGGGCCCAAGAGCGCCGGATGAAAAATTCCCTATTTCTGTTGTTATAAGGTCTACAAAGACGTCCCGCGATACCAGAAGGCCAAAGAATTCACTTGTTATCGATGAGCACTCTGCGCTCGACCTGCGCATTACCAGGTCGCCTTATGAATTTTACGAGTTTTCAGAATGGTCGGAGGATATGATTATAGAGTTTTTTGTTAAGCTTTCAAAGTTGGTGAAAAAGCCGATAGCCCGCTTAAAGCAGGAGGATTTTCTGAATTTAGGCTTAGACGAGTTAGGAGGGGGTACTCAGGATATTGATTGGCAGGGTATCAAGATGAGAAACCTAAAAGCGCTTTTAACAGGACAGGATAACTGGGAAGAGTTGAAACAAAGGGTTATTCAGGGGCTTGCAGGCAGAATCCATACATCCAAAGGTGCTGCGGACAGTCTGATTTCAGGGTTGGTGTCAGCAGAGAGATTAAAGATGTTATGGGTAAACCCTCACGCAGACGATGAGTATCTTGGCACCATGGGCGTTCTGATTAGAGAACTGATTGATGCCGGAGTCGAGATGGCCACATATTATACATCAGAAGGATATACATCTGTTGGTGACGGCTATGTCATCAATATGTTAAGATATATCTCGCAGAATTACGATGATGCCGCCATAGCTAGGATTTTGGATGCTATTCAGGCTAGCGGTAATATTCAAAAACAGCTGTATGAAAATGCTGAGAAGGATTTATGCGAAGAACTGATTCAGTATTTAAGGCGCTCTAATCAGCATGTCGGATCATATGATTGGCAGCCATGGAATCGCATGAAAGACAAAGAGAGAGAGCTTCGCTCAAAGCTGGTCCTTTTAAGGCTTCTACGATTATATGGCGGGGCTATAGGCTCTAGCAGGGATCTCAAGGAAGCCATTACACACATAATAGATACAACGCTTAATAAAGAGGAATGGGCTAATGCGGACCTCGATGAGATAAAGGATATAAAGCTCGGCATCAGAACAATTGAGGCAAAGACGGCTCTTATGCATCTGGGTGCAAGATACGAGAATGTGCATGAACCATTAGAGTCTTCCTGGTATGGCTTGGAGGGGCGTGAGACCGGGCGCTCGAGCGATAAGGATAGGATTAAACGCGTTATTCTAGATGAGAAGCCAACCTTATTAGGCGGTAATGGTGAAAGGTTTGGCGATATGGCTGCACATTCGCTCACAGAGAACCTGCTTGCTGCCGGGTTGATTGAGCTTGAAGCCGAAGGCCTCATTGACCTTAAAAGCATAAGAATGCTCCTATATGCAGGGGTATGGCATAGGATATCCCAGGATGAAGAAGGGTGCAGATTGAGCATGGTCTTGTCAGAACAGGAGATGGAAACCGGCGCAGGTACGTTTGAGGGTTTTTATCCAAGCCAGCATCTTCCCGGTGTTCCATACTCAGGTTTCCGCGAACCCATGGGTTTTGGCAGGATGGTCATAGGTAATGCGGTTAGGGGAAGGGATGAGCTGCACACTCTAGGTATTGCGCCGGCAAACATAGCTGCTGCCACAAAATTAGCGCAGGAAGAAAGCGGTGTGCTGAACTATAAGGTACTTGAGTTTAAAGATGATAAGAGTCGTAATTTTTTAAGGAGTAAAATGCGGGCGTGGGAAAAGGTCAGCCCTGCTGTCAATGCCTCCAGCAACAAGGTGTTTCACGGGGCTTTGGATGACATAAAACCAGTACGACCGTTAAGTATACCGGATAATCCCAGACTAATATTAACGCCAGCGGTTTTGGACAGAAGAGCGCTTAATATGATAGATCAGGCGGCGTAGAATGATAAAAAGCAGGATTTTTTTATGAAAAGAATTATAGTATATATAGTGGTGATTGCCTTTGCAATGCAAAGCAGCGGTATTACCTCTAAACTATCATCAATGGGCCTTAAACTATCAGCAAAACATACCTTAAGGCCCATGGCATACAGTATAGGCCAAGGGCAAGATCCCTCCTTCTTTGAAGATAAGGCAACTGTGAGGGCATGGCTTAAGAGCGAGAAAAGCCCGTTTGCGCAGCAATTCTATCAGCTTTTCCTAAAAAATAGAAAAGCCCCGAATCACCTGGAGGCGCTGAAGGAATTGGTGTATGACGTCGATATATCAATCAGGGTAAAAGCGGTTTTTGTGCTTGGATTTCTGTGTACGAATAATCATTACTATCCGGACACAAAAGCCTCTCTTTCAAGTGAGGTATTTTTTGAAGCCCTTACTGCGCGCAAAGACGGGATTAATGATCTGATACATTCGTTTCTAGCGCGCTTTGACCTGTTAATGCAGGATTTTGATATAGACGTGCTTGATGAAAATAGCTTGTATATTTGGGCACTGCAATATATCGGGAGCATGACAGAGCTTCCGGAGATATTTTTTATTAGGCTTGCTGAATTTTTAGCAAAACACAGAAAAGACAGCCCTTTTGATCTAAGTTATGTAACTGTTGCCTCAAAAATGATAATTCCCGATTTAAGCCCTGAGACGCAACGTCTCTATATGCGTGTCCTTCAGGATTTTGACGATGAAGGAAAAGCCCATCTGCTTGGCAATACAATAGAGCCGATCAGCAAAACCCAGAAAATTGACCCCAGGCTGTTAAAGAATATAATGCAAGGTTTGCCACCCAATTCTGATATGGGTACCACTACCATAGAGGCAGTAGAAGCTGTATTGAAAATTATAGTTAATCAGGCAGGCCTGGGAGTTGCAGATAATGACTATATAAATTATCTTATAGATATTATTAGCAACCAAGATGATCCGAACCTTGTAGATGTTGCATCGTGCTATATAGGCAACATTGCGGGATCGTACAAAGATCAGGGAAGGACAGAAGCTCTATCAGGAATCGTAAGTACAGTAATCAGCAAATATCAAACCGAGCCCAAACATAGAAAAGCAAAATGGGCAATAGCCCTTGTTGAAATAGGCGCCTATGCAAATCTCCCGACGGATACAATCAGGGCATTAAGAAAGCAACAGGTAAGATTAAGTGCTGTCCGCAAAAAAGTATTATCCGCAGAACCGTATACAGCGTTTTTTTTGAAAGAGCTCCCTGCGACCCCGAAGCAAGAGGCATTACTGTTAAACATTCTTAATGGCAACGGGTCAGAACTTAGTTTATCGATTATAACGCAAACAGGCTATCCTGACAAACCTTTCTTCGTATTGCGCAAAGGCAACTACCACACTACCCTGGTCTCCGGTAATGCGGTTCTTGGCCTTCACACACACCCTCCGATGAAGGGTAAAGAGGGGGAGTCTATCGAGGTGGTAGCCTCGCAGGCAGACACGCAGCAGAGTGCAATGAAAAAAAATGAAGCCAGCTATATCTGGGCCAGGGACAGGATGTGGTGCTTAGAGAAGGCAGGATTTGGAGAAGTTGATCTTAAAACCGACTCTTTATTGTTTGTACATGAGGGTGGCGAAACGCTGACGTTTAGCAGATATACTGACACCAAAAGCCAGGAAGCGCTTCTTGCTCGTTTCTTTGCAAAAGGAGGCAGGTTTAGTATCTACTTTAAATACTGGCAAGAAGGCACTTATAAGACCACCTACGAGCCTGGACTTACAATTCGAACAGCTTACAAGAGGGCCATTCAAGTGAATGAACCTGCCAAGGCCTCATCTTCGGGCAGAATTCCTCCAAAAGTATTATTAAATATGCTCTTAGATGGTGAACTTTCTGCCGATTTCTGGGAGCGGCAATTCTCATCAATTGAGGCAAGGGAATTACTTAGGCTGATTTTTGAAAAAGCTCGTTTATCAGAAACCGAATTGGATATCGTCTTATCAAGCTATGTTTTAGGGGAAAAAGACACTGAAATCAAAGAGCATATTCCAAGAAAGCAATTGACAGACTACCATAGATCGCTATTAAGAGGTAACGATACAGGCACAATAAGCGCAAATAGAGTCAACGGTATAAAACACGCGGCCTTAAGGAAGCTGAGAAAAGCTTTTATAACAATGCTGCTTGATCATAGGTTTAATGGTGAGGCGCCGGGAATTATTTCTCCTGAAACTATCGCATATTTTAGAGCCTCCCCTGCGGTGTCAGGTAAAGCAAGCAGCGCCGGCAACGAACCGCTACCTTTTCAGGCGGCGCTAAGCAGAGTGAACAGCCTAATTGCTTCTCACGAAACTAACCCATCATCTTTTGAGCCCATGTTCAACCCGGGAGGCGAAAAGCTTACCGCGAAAGAGGCATTGCTTGCTAATACATGCATAAGGGATATTGGCCGGTCAAATAGGGTTCAGTTTGCCGGCACTGATTACCAATTACAGGTTCTCTCACAGCTAAGGTCCATGGGCGCTATTATGGGTGACAGCCTTCTGATACTTGGCACCTTAAGGTTGGCTGTGGTTGCAGATTTGATAATAGGTTCACATCCTGACCTGGTTGCTATAGGAAGGCAGGCGGTTGTTGAAGATTTTATTTCAAGTGATTCGAGATTTGGTATGATGTATGGAGCCTATCTTACAAACGCAGAAATGGGCGCATATGATTCAAGGGGTCCTTACTGTTTTTTGTTAGATGACAAATTTAATGCAGGTGACTTTGATCAGTTTTTAGCCAGTATAACATTTGAAGATGGATATGAGGCATTAAAAGGGCTTAATGAAAACGAATTGTATTACCTTATGATAATTCTGTACAACCAATGGCAAAAATCAGGCAAATCTCTTGATGAGGTGCGCTTTGATAATATTAGTCCCCATATGCTAAAAAGAGCTATGGTGCAAGTTGCAAATAATATGGCAGAAAGCAAGGCGGGCAGTGGACCCGCAGCAAAAAAACCCAAATTGCCGATACAATTAACAAATTCCGGAACAGCTATTACGATATCAATAAGAGCTGAAAAGACTGCTGATATTAAGGTATTATTCTTTATTGCCAGTACCGGCGTGCCTGAAGTAAGGGCCAGATATCCTGTAGGGGTTTTGAGCCTGGCAAGCGCAATACGCTCACGCGAGTTCCTGGCAAGGGTTACTGAATCGATAACAGGGGAGAAATTCTTAGGCGATATAAATGGCTTTCCTGTTGTTGAGGTTGACATAATTGATATGGGGCTTGTCGCAAGCGACTTTGATATAGAAGCCGCAATTGCAGAATATGGCCCGGATATAGTTGGGGTATCGGCAACAAGCGCATCAATAGACAATGCTTATGAGATTGCGGACGCATCTGCTAAGGCATGCCCTGAAACTGTAAGGATTATTGGCGGCATACATGCTACGGCGCTGCCCGAAGAAACACTTAACAACGGCCAATTCCAGATTGTCTTTCTGGGTGAAGCGGAAGAAAGTTTCTCTGAGTATATACTGCAAACTGGCTCTGGCGATACCCCTGACCTGCCTGCAATAAAAGGCATATATTATAAGGGTGCTGATGGCCAGCTTAATACTACGGGCTTTAGGCAGCCCGTTATAGACTTAAAGGAATATCCTTCAATTGTTCTTTCGTATGATAACGCGGTCCAGTTTCAAGGAAGCGGTAATGCACGTCTTAACATGGCACGCGGTTGCCCATATAACTGCCCGTTTTGCGCAAGGGGGATCATGCGGACTGGCGTAAGATATAGAGAACCTTCAGATGTTGTTGAAGATATGAAAAGCCTGCACGATAAGGGTTTTAGATTTTTTTATTTTATTGACGATACATTTACATTAAACAGGGCTAATATGGTAGAGTTTCTTGATTACCTTGAAAAGGCAGCTCTTGATAATATAGCCTGGGAGTTTCAGACCAGAATAGATAAACTGCTCGATAAAGACGGCGAGCCTGCCGTTGAATTAATGAAAAGGATGAAAGCATTGGGCTGTATGGAGATCCAGCTTGGTGTTGAAACAGCGGACAACACTCTTGGCAAGGATATAAAGCCGGGCGGCAGCGAAGGTAACAGGATATCAGTTACCAGAGCACTAAATGAGACAGGGATAAAGGTAATGTATAATCTTATGGTTGGGCTGCCAAACCAAACATGGGCAAGCGTAACGCGCTCTATGCAGTCGCTCTATAAGCAGGAGGTTTATTTCGGGGCGCATTTTGATGTAGCGGGCACAGGATTTTGCGTGCCTTTTCCAGGAAGCCCTATACATAAAGAAGGGTCGGTAAGGGTAGTCAGGCAAGGAGACAGGAAGTGGAATTATCCGGTTTTTGCAAGCCCGGAACTATTTAATTTTGCGGGCCAGGTTACGTGGGCAGAGTATGGCATAGAGGTGCCGGACCTTCTGCCGGTTGAAACCGATGCAATGATAACAGCAGAAATATCAGAGGCATATGTGTACTATTCTAGACTAATTAATGCTATGGGAGGGAGTGAAAACCAGGAGGAATTATTATCCAGAATAGGACTTTTATGGAAAGACCTTGCTACGCGCCTGGCTATAGATATAATTGCAAATGCATCGGATGCACCTTCTGTTTTAACGAGGAACCAGAGGGTAGCAGAGCTTCGAAAAAGGATGCTGCGTGGCAATTTTCCTGAGAATTTCCCTGGCAATGACATGTCGACGTTTATTGATATGCTGCTGAACATGTCTGTACAAATCGGCTATGAACAGCTGTCCAGAATGGACCATGATCAGCTTTATAGGTTCTTAAGAGCGCTGTACTCTTTCTGGATGACAACTGAGCAGGGTTTTAATAAGATAGATATCGCAGCAAGCACAGAGAAACAGTTAATTAAGGCAGGGGATGCGCCTGTTAAAATAGATGGTTTTAATCTATCACTTGATCATAATACAAAAACGCTTAGCGTAAGTCAGGCTAGCGGGAATAGTTTTAAGCCCTGCTCCGCGGGAGAGGTGATTATAAATTCCGTACCGCAGGCATTAGCAGGAAATCTTGCGGAACAGCTTGACGAGGAATTAATAAGAAATAATCTTATCATAGCAAAGCACACGGGTTTTTTTGTGCCGCCAATGCCAATAAGCGTTGCAAGCTGCGGGGATCTCAGCAAAGTAATATCCTTTAAACAGGATAATATTACGGTAATATTTTTCAGCGATAAATATGAGCCCGCATCGGGATATTTTTCAATTATGGAAGGTGATACTATTGTTGGACACGGGGTTACTGATCTCAGGGGCGCCCAGGTTCAATTTAAGTTTCAGATCCATTACTTCCATAGAAGACGTGGTATAGGCGCTAATGCACTTGGCCCGATAATCGCGCTATTAAACAGATGCTATTCCGATAATCCCGATTTTAAGGTAAAGCAATTTGTTTTTTCAGAAATACCATCGCGCTCATTACCAGAGGTTGCTTTGCGCACAGGACTGGTTAAGGTACTGACAGACACTGGTTTTCGCGCAGAGGGTGATATTAATGATCTTACTAAATGCCGTTTCATTCTTGATATAAAACAAGCAAAATCCTCTTCCGCGGGTATAGGCCAGCAGGATGACCGTAAATGGAAAGCCTTCGAAAGGATGAAAAGCCATTTCGTACACGAAGGGTTTACGATAGAGGAGCTGAAATATCTAATGGAGAACTATATAATGGGACACGGTGAAGCCTTAAAGGCTGCAGCAGACCTGGCAAGGCAGGCAGGATTTGGCAACCCCCTCATCACAATACCATCTGATTATTTTTACGGTACAGAGGATCACACGTACACGTATCTTGAAGCAATAAAGACCGTAATAACTGAAATAGCAAAAAATACATACCACATAGATCCTAATGACGATGCATTTATAGGCATAAGATTGAATGAAGAATACGGCGACCTGGAGATAGTTTATTATGATAATGGCAACGGAGACCCTGAAGCTCAGAGGCGTTTTGGTGAACGATACACTAGCACAGGAAAGCCGGATAGAGGTTACGATTTGCGCCTGATTAAATATATTGTTGAAAATATTGGCGGCGAGATAAGATTCCATAGTAATTCTAAATTAGGCACATATATCGTGATAGGGCTTTCTATACCGGGTGTTACTCAAAGACAGCCGCTGGGTATTGTATCGCGCAAATATGGGGTACCTTTAAGGACAAGAAACTTCGAAATGCAGATTGCTTCGGCTGCTTAATGTAAAAATGAAGAAACTACTAACAGTTATAATAGCATTTACTTTCACTATCCAAAGCGCAGGGTCAAGCTATGCCCTAAGGCCTATGGCTACCAGGAGCAGCACAACGGCAAGCAGTTTGCTTGCCGCAACTAAAGACAGTATGGGTTCAACAAGCTATCTTATAGATTTTAACCTAAAAGAAGTGTGGAAACAGCCTGCCTATATTACAGGAAATTCTATTCCTACAACGTTTGTAGATTTCTTTATCGGTGACGAGCTTGTAGCGCGAAGCAATCTGACATTATATGATGGCATAGCAGAAATATATCTATGCAGAGGCCAATTCTTAGTAACACCGCAATATCGAGGCAGGGGAATAGGAAGAGAAATAGCTGCCAGGACCTTCTTAAAAGCTAAGGAGTTAGCAAGCTCCTTAAACATCGAACTAAAATGTGCAATTGCATATTTTGAATGGAGCATAGATGATGAATTGAGATGGGAAGGCCAGCAAGGCCGTATTATGGAGCATGCTGCCAGGGTTTTTGAAGGGCTAGGATTTAGAAAATCCCTAGCGGACGATACGCTGGCATCCTTACCGGGCAGGAAAAATTTTGGTGGATACTGGGCAAGGGATTTTGATGATTTCTGCGGTGAGTGTGAAGAAAAACTGGCTTCCAAATCCTCCTCCGCAGGAAATACCATAGCCATTGGCATTGGCAGAGGTGAGGTTATGACTGAGGATACAGAAAGGAGAGTCAGCTTAAGCAGTAAACAGCCAATTGAAGAGCTTGTTCCTGGTATCGCAACTGCTGTAAATCAATTTTTTTACGATCCAAACAGTATCTCACAGCTTATTTCAAAGCTCTTGCACGACGGAGCAAGCATTGCAGATGTTTCCAATATCATATATAGCATTACTGGCATAGCTTTTGGCAGTGGCTTTACTGTACAGAATCGTTCAGTTGTGACTGAACTAACTAGCAGATTTTATGTTCTTAATAATAAAGGCCTAGCAAAGGATAGGAATAACTATTGCTTTGGAGCATCTATGGATCAGGAAGTCTTTGTATTCAGAGATCTAATTATGAAAATTCTGGAAGCTAAGGAGAGAAATAGGTTTTCTGATGATGACATTAAAAGGGCAATAATTGCTTTATGGGTCAATGCATCAATGCTCCTGCAGCAATCAACTAAAGGTGAGGTCTTAACTATGTTTCTCGCAGCTATTGATAAGGCGGACGTGCTTGGTATTTTAATGGCTGAACTTGCAGTAGAGTATACTGAAGAGCCTGAAGAGGCTTTAAATCAAGAAATTGATGCCCGGTTTAATACAATAGAGCCTGGTTATATTTTTACACCAGTGCTAGGTTCTCTGTGCAATTTAACATCACCTGTTTTAGCTCAGCTTGGAATCACAAACGAAAGAGCGCTTATAATAGGCAGGAAATGGCTGGGTCAGTCCCTGTTGCATTGGCTCGCCGATGATGCAAGGCTTATAATGGAAGGAACAACTAACGCGGATTTCGACCCTTCATTTCTTTATCAACTTGAAGAGGGCTCTGAGAGATTGATCATCTCAGCCAACGTTTACAGCCTTTTTGACGATTGGAGGCAACCTCTTAAGGCTGTTTATGATAGTCTTGAAGATGGCGGGGTTGCTGTTTTCATACAAAATAATGTACCGCACCCACGCTCAATCCAAGCTGAGCTTGAAGCTAAGGGATATGTCTATATTCCGGAGATAGATGCCTTCTTCCCGAATAGAGCTGCGGCAAATCAGGTCCTTGCAGCACTAGCAAAATGTAATAGGAAATATCCATCCTATGGCACATCAGAGCCTTTCATGGAGTACGATAGACTAAGAGGCCAGCTTGCAATAAATGCTGAAGCAGAGTTTCACGAAATTATGTTAAACAGGCTTGGTTCTGTAGGTTTTAAGATTCTTAAGGAAGGCTCTATCCTAAGTAGGCACATAGGCAGACGTCAGCGCCGGCATCAAGCTGTTATTACGAATGCCGGCTTGATGGAAATTCCTTCAGGCGCAAATGTTATGCGGCTCGAGAGTGGGAATATGAAGTTTTTAGAAGAAGATGAGCTCCCTCAGGGGTATATACTTGAAACGTCCTCAGCGCATATAATTGTTGCATGCAAGCAAAAGGGAGCGCAGGCTTCTGTGTTGCCACGGATAACAACTGAAGCAGATGAGCAGGTAGAGTTCCTTGATGGCACAAGGCCTTGTGAGTTTCTATATAATGAATGGTTCACCAGATTGCCGGAAGGAACTCAAGCAAAGGTCAAAAAAGCTCTATCTACTGCTTTTAATGAGCTGGCAGCAGGTATAGACTACGATAGACAGGTAGGACGCTCTCTTATAATTGACCTGCCAAAAGGAGGTGCTGAGGAAATAATTCCCGCTACAATTCACGGGAAGACGGTAAGAGCTGTAAAGGTAAAGGGCGCAACCCTTAAAGCAAATCAGGAAATATCTCGTTACAAAAATAACCCGACTGTTTCAGTGGATTTTGATAAGCTTGGAAGAGCGGTAAATAATAGTGAGCTCACAACCCCTACTGAGGCTATGGGTGAGGAGAGAGCTTTGAGCGCGTACCACCTGCACAAGATATCGATGCAAAGTCCGGTAAATATGGATGTTGCTTTAGGCCGCGGCCGATTCTATGGTAAGTCTTTTGAAAATAAAGGCGTTTGGGCCATCGCGCTCGGTATTGAATACGAAGAAAACCACCGTAGATTCTTTGATCATTTAGCCGAGCTTATGGGCTACGCTGTTGCTTTTAAAGCACCGTGGACCCGCGACATAACAGGCGGTTTGGATGCTTCAAAAATATCTGCGAACCTCCCGGAGATAAGAGCTATGTTTACAGAACTAGGTGCAGAGATCAGGACGCTTCATGAGGGCCGCCAAGGAGAGGAAGGCATTATATATGTTACGCCCTATCTTGGGCAGATAAGCTGGATGGACGGCAAAATAAAGATACACGATATGGAGGACTCTAAGCACCAGGCAGGAATGTCGCTTGATCAAAAAATAGCATACAGACTTCAGGATTTAAGAACTTTACTGCTAACCCTGAACCAGCTGCCCGAGCTTACAGCAATAGTCAGAAGGCTAGAATCTATAGGCGCAAACCCAAGTACCCTTATTCTCGATGGATATTTTCGCGATGAGATCCGGGAAAGCGACGCATTGCGCGGATATACACACCGGATGGCGTCTGAAGAGTACAGAGAAAATGTCATGCATAAGTTTTACAGCAGAACCAGCAGAAATTCTGAGGAGTTAATACTTTTAATGGAGAGGATTATCACTGAAAAGGAGAGAGGTGGCCCTACGGCTCAGCTTTTACTTAAAACCTCCTCTGCCGGAGAAGATATGTATAAACGATTTGCCAGCATAGCAGGCACCACATTAGGTTATAGATTGTCTCCTTCCAATTCGACTTTTCCTTCAACGATAACTGGCGATGAAATGAGTCGAATCGAAAGAGGAATAACAAGATTCTACACAGAGGAGTATGCCCGCAACGAATCCTTCCATCAATTCTGGTGGGATCGCATTCGTGATAGTTTATATTATTACGCATATACCACGACAGGTGCATATACCACGGACTTAAGCGGTAAGGATATTATTTTCAGTAACAACTTTGTAGGATGCAATGCGTTGATATTTAAGGGTAAAAAGGGAAATAAACCTGTAACCGGACTGCTGCACTTCGTGACCGATAATCTGACAAATGGCACAATATTTGATTGTCTGCAGAAAGAGGGTATTGTAGAACCTGTATTCGTGGTTACATTTATGCCAACAACAATGGGGCTTATATCTCTTGACAGAATGTCTCAGCAGGCCTTAACCTTGTATCCGGATGCCAAATTATATGCTTTTCCGCGTTACCCTATAAGAGATCTTGATGTAGCAGTCAGTAGTGAAGGGTTTGGCATATTCGCGGCAAGGAAAGGAAGCAAGGCAATAATGCCGGGCCGGGCGTTTCTTTGGAAAGAGATTGAGGATATATCTGAAAAACAAACTTATTTAGGATGTTTGATGTCTTTTGAGTACAGAGCTGACCTGCCTGTTTTATTAGAAGGCGGGTCAGAACTGTTTTTAACCAAGCCTAAAGATAGCGCTTTGGACAGAAGAGCACAGATGGCATTGCGCGATACTGCGCAAACAAGCGCTACAGTACTGAATGAACTTGCGCCTGCAGTTCTTCTTGCAACCGACTCCGCTGCTTAATAGCTTAAAAAAAATTAAAATTATTCCCCCACCACGACACAATGCTGTCGCACTAATCCTTTATAATACCCCTATAAAATCAAAAAAAGGCTTTAAGGGGCGGATTCTGGCCTTACCCTCCTTTAAAAACAGGATTTGCCCCTTAAGCCGCTCTCCGCTGATATTAAAAACCTATAACGAAGAAGGGGGTATGAGATGAAGCAGGTCTTTTTCTCAGCAGCAAGCGTATTATTGCTTATACTGATAAGCAGCGCTATTGCCTTTAACCCGTTAACCGTTCGCGCGCAGATGGAGTTCGCCCCTCCCGATGTGTCTGCACCCCAGATACTGAATCCTGCGCCAACAGGCGCCGGAAAAGAGCTTATAAGCATCATACCTGTTGCCCAAACACCCCCTGATTTAATAAAAACCTTCGAAGAACTTCATGAAGATAAAAACATTATATTTGAGATTGAGGAATTTAGTGTAAAGGTAAATAAGGACTTCTCGTACCAGGCCCGCACCAAAAAGCGGGTAAGGATACTAAATGACTCTGTAATAAGCGCCTTAGGAGAGCTGACTATTCCTTACGATAGTTCCAAATCACGCATAACAAGCTTAAAAGCCCATACAATTGCTCCTGACGGCACAATATACCCCTGTTCGCAGGTACAGGATCTGAGCCGATATAATAGGGCAATGTACTCTGATACAAAGATTATGGTTGCAACCTTTAGCCACGTAACAGTAGGCTCACGTTTAGAATATGAGGTGGCAATAGACTATTCCAGGGGCCCTGTTAAAGATACCTATTTCGAAGACTATTATTTTAATTTCAGCGCGCCTGTAAAAGAGCTCAATGTATCTTTTGCCATACCAAAGGCGCTGGCAGTAGCTTACAAGGAGTATAATCTAAGCTTTAAACCTGAAATAACGCAAGACAAGGATAATGTTATATACTCCTGGCACATGGTAGATATGTACAAAGAGCCCTTAAGGGAAGACATGCTTCCTGTCTCAGATGATAGGGTAACAGACTGTTTTCAGTTTTCATCAATCAAAAGCTGGGATGATGTGTCAGCCTGGTACTATAACCTTATTCAGAAAAATCTTATAATCACACCCGAGATAGCATCTTTGGCAGAGGCCCTCACAAAAGACAAGTCCACCATAAGAGAAAAAACAAGGGCAATATTAGAGTATATGCAAAAAGACTTCCGCTATGTGGCAATGAACTTTGGTGATAATGGCCTTGAGCCTCATAAGACAACAGAGGTCTTTTATAATAAATACGGGGATTGTAAGGACCTCTCACTTTTATGTATGGCGCTCTTAAAATCAATAGCAATAGACTCATCCATTACTCTCTTTAATACAGAGTTCTCTATAACAGACCCTAGTAAGGATCTACCTTTTCCAACAATGTTTGACCATGTACTCTTACTTGTAAGAGACCCTAAGGAAGGGGATTTCTTCGTAGACCCCTTACTTGACGGCTATGACATAGGACAGTATCCACTTTATTATCAGAATGCCTATACACTTGTCATTGGAAAAGAGCAAGGGGAGTTTAAACGCTTTCCTGTGTTTGGCAACGAGCGCATTTATGAAGAAGCTTACTTCATGGTAGATATCAGCCCTGATGGTTCTGCAACATCAGAGAACCACTCAATCTGGGGCCTTGATCTCTCAATAAGGGTACGCAGAAGGTATAAGTCAATGAATGATGAAGAGAAGAGCAATATGTTTGAGTATTTAGATAATGTAGTAGCAGGCGGCGGAGAGCTGGTGGAAAGGGGTGTTGATGGCCTGGATGCAACATACGGGCCATTGACCAGCTATGCAAAGATTTATAATGAGGGCAAATACCCCATAATAGATAATATGATCATAATAGACCTGGCGGCATATGAAAGGCCTGATGACTTCACAAGCAAAAAGCGCCAGAACCCTATATTTTACCCCTACAATTCCATAGAGAAAAAGACTGTCACATACAAAATACCAAAAGGTTTTAAGGTATCTCATATACCACAAGATATAGACCTTGATAATGGTTACTTCTCAGTAAAAAGGTCGTTTGAGGCAAAGATAAGCACTATTATAGTAACAGAAATAGAAGAGTATAAAAGGGTAGAGCTCCCGGCAGAGAAATACGAGTCCTTAAGAGAGTTTTGCGACATGCTGCCCAAAAAGACCCGACAGCGCATAGTGCTTATACTAAAAGAGCCATTGTGGAGAAGGATACTGGGTAGATAAGAGCCACTACAATTAAAGTACTACAATCATATTACAATCTTCATAACACAAAACCACTAAGAAATGGTGGTCATTGAGGGGGCAGGTCATTCGTCATTGCGAGCGAAGCGAAGCAATCTTAAGTCTAAATAAAACTATTTGTTATCCCGAACGTGAGGAATCTTCTGTCCCAAGGTCACAATTTGTGACCTTAAAGAATTTAAAAAAATACCTCAAGGGCTGTTTTCAAAACGTGGCAAACATGCTAAATATCTGCCATACGTCAGCTTATGGCACCAACTGAAAAACCAAAGCGCAGGGCAGGATTTCATGCAAAACTAAAAGAGCCTCTTATGAAAAGAGCTTTACCCCATTTCTAAGCATTATTTACGAATTATACTCATTTTAATAGAAAATATCTCGCAATAGTGCTAAAATACTTTAGATTAATTTAAAAAGCGGTTTATGCGATTAATAGTATTTATTAAAATATCCAAATAATTTTAGAATATGATATCTGATA
>Ga0208325_1000213_pt1 | contig 15747 bp, 6 predicted proteins | sample PL_2010_330m_FD_185486 | JGI IMG/M metagenome (GOLD analysis project Ga0208325, IMG submission 185486) | Freshwater microbial communities from Powell Lake, British Columbia, Canada to study Microbial Dark Matter (Phase II) - PL_2010_330m... | ecosystem: Environmental > Aquatic > Freshwater > Lake...
TCGGCGCCCTTGACGCGCCGAGATTCTTTTTTCCGTGATGATGTTCCGACACAAGCTCCTTTTCAATAGACTGAATAGTATCGGCAAGTTCCAACTCATATCCAAAATGCGCCATAACCTCACGAACGTCGGTCTCTTCCAAATCCTGGTTAATAGTCACAAAGGTGCCCTTATCCACAAAAAACTGAAGAAGAAGATTCGGCTTTGTGTTTATGAACGGCGCCAGAACTTTTACGCTTATAGGAAAATGAATCTCAACTTTTTGAGAAGTTTTGCGCGCGAATTCTTGTTTTGAAAAAGATCCGGACGGAGCAATGGAAACTCTATGTTTTTGATGTTTGTCGTATTTTTTATATTTCGTCTTAGATATATCGGCTTTTTCCACAATTTCAATAACCGGAATAGATTTAAAGATCTTTCCTTTTTTACCCTTTGAAGGCTTAATTGATTTTTTGAAAAATTTTCTGTCTTCATTGTCAAAATCTTTTTTCTCCGGGACTTTCTTGACCTTTGCCCTTTCCACTATTTGAATTTTCGAAAGCGGGGATTCCTTCTTTTCCGTTTTTTTATCATCCGTCTCTCCTAATTTCGGCTTAAGAGCTTCACCGTCCGTCTTTTTGACGAAGATCACTTCCTTTTCTTCTTTAATGCTTTTTTTGTCAAGGTCAGGCAAAGTTTCTTTTTCAACACTTTTTTTAGTTTTTTTATCTTCGGCGCTTTTGGGAGGCTTCGCTTCTTTTTTCGCGAGTTTCTTGGGTTTTACCTTTTTTTTCGCGGATATGGATCCTCCTAATTTTATTTTGAGAAGACCCGCGATCTTATCCGGCACCAGGCTATTTTCGTCTTCAACATCTACATAGAGTTTGCGTAATTGTTCCAGCACATCCTCATTTTTAACTTCCAACTCTTTGGCTAAATCACGGACTTTCATCGGCATTCAACACCTGCTTTTTATTTGAGAGCTAAACCCACTTTTTTTTATAATTTAATCTTCTTTTTCTTCTTCGCCCTGTTCTTTTTCTTCTTTAACCGGCTCTTTTTCTTCTTCGGCGTTGAGTGGAAAAATTTGGGACGCGTCTAAATCCGAAGAAGACAAAGGCTTTTCATCTTCTTCATGAGAAGGGCTGAAAAACTTTTTCGCGGCGGCTTCCGCTTTCTCTTTTTCTGTTACTTCCGATTTTTTCGCCGCCGTTTTGCTTAAAAGTTCCCGGCAAACGTTAATTATCTTTTCCGCGGATTTTGGACCGAGACCTTTGAGCTTGGAAAGTTCTTCCGCGTTCGTCTGGAGAATTTTGTCAAGAGCATTATACCCGGCTTCTGCCAATATCTCTTTAGACTTTGAGCTTATCCCTTTTATTTCCTGAAGTAAAATACCTGTCGGCTCCTGCGCGGCTTCGGCAATCAGTTCCCATCCTAAAAGTTTAGACGCTAGCCGAATGTTCCTGCCTTTTTTACCGATCAAAAGGGATAATTGGTCCTTAGGCACAGTCAGCTTTATGGATTTATGCTCTCTGTCAATAACCATCCTTGAAACTTCAGCAGGATTAACTGCCGCGGGAAGGTATGCCCGAATATCATCGTCCCAATGCACTATATCTATTCTTTCTCCGTGAAGTTCCTTTACGATATCGCGGACACGTGACCCGCGCATCCCCACACACGCGCCCACAGGATCGATCTTATCGTCTTTGGAATAAACGGCCATTTTTGTCCTCTCGCCCGCTTCCCTCGCTATTGATTTCACTTCAACAATCCCCTGCGATATCTCGGGCACTTCCAATTCGAACAACTTTTTTACGAAACCGGCATCCGCGCGTGATAAAACAATTTCCGGCGCGGCATTCCCTCTTTCAACTTTCACAAGATAGGCTCTGATCAATTCCCCCTGACGAAACTTCTCTCCCGGAATTTGTTCCGATTTCGGAACCACAGCTTCCGCGTCATCAAGTTCAACGATAATATTACCTTTTTCGAACCGATGAACCGATCCGCTTATTATAGAGCCGACTTTTTTCAGATATTTCTCCGAGATAACGTCTCTTTCCGCTTCTCTGATCTTTTGGATAATAACCTGTTTCGCTGTCTGAGCCGCTATCCTGCCGAACCGTTCACTTTCAATTTCCTCGTCTTTCGAAAAAACTTTAATTTCCCCGGTTTCTTTATTAATTCTCACTTCGATGTCTTCTTTAGAAAGGGTGGGATCATCAATAACTTTACGCGCGGCGCTCGCTAAAGCGCTTTCAATCGCCTCGAATAAAATTTCTTTACTTATCCCTTTTTCTCTTTCTATTCTTTCCAGTGCTGTTAATAATTCTCCGTTCATATCTTTCTCCCTCTTATTCGTTGATTGTTGGCTCGTTTATTCGTTGATTGTTGGCTCGTTTGTTCGTTGATCGTTGGTTCGTTTGTCAAACATCCTCGTAGGTTGGTGGCAGTTCTTCATGCCACTATCCTACGAGGTTGTTTGACGGGTTTAACATTTTTTATATTCCGCTTTTAATTTTACCTTAATAACATCTTTGCAATCAACACAAAACTCTTTTCCATCGGGCATTTCAAGAAGAATATCACCGCTCGAATTTCTTTCGATCAATTTTCCTGAAATAATATGTTTACCGCCAGCCGCTTCCCTCGCTCTAAGCTCAACAAACTTATCCTTACCCCACAAAAAAGAACTCTCGCTTTTAAGTTCCCTATCCAGCCCCGGAGACGACACATCTAAAGTAACTTTTGACGTAAACACGTCTTCAAGATTAACCCATGAGGCAATTTTCTTGTTAAAATCAATGCATTCCCGAAGAGTAATACCGCCTTTTTTATCAAGAACTATTTCTATAAAAAAAGTCCTGCTTCCTTTCGCGATTACATCCACCAGCTCATACCCCGCCTTTTTGCTCTCATCGCGAACGAACTCCAATAACTTTTCAGGTATTTTTGAGAAATTCATATTTAGTCACTCCGGCTCCACTTAAAAAAATAAGTGGGCTTACGGCCCACTTATGTGTAAATTCCACCCGAACCGATTATAGTATAAGAAGTTACTATTGTCAAGATTTTTTTACTCTTAAAAACCACTAACCTACGAGGTTGGTGGCAAGTTCATCCTCGTAGGTTGGTAGTAGGGGCACATTGCATGTGCCCGCATTATACCATCCTACGAGGTTGAAGTTGGAGTATTTATGCTGGCCGTTCAAATAATAACCACAGCATGAGCCGGCCCTGGGCTTGCATGTCCTGCCTGTCTCACTTGTCCCGAGTAAAGCCGAGGGAAGCGAAGTCGAGAGGAGCCTGTCGAAGGGACGGGGGATCTGTTATGTTCTACAAAATGGTCTAAACACATATGTAATTGGTATAACACACCGTTAAATGGTTCTTTAATGCCCTCTTAATCAGATTGAACAATTTGTTTACTTTTTGAGCGGCCGTCCAATTTCGTAAAGAAAATCGGGCGAAAAATCCGCATTGTTTGACCACACAATTGTATCAATGTCTTCATTTAGTTTTACCGTCTTGAAGTATGCAATATCCTTTAATGGCTCAAATATTTTTCCTTCAAGATGTGATCGCAAATCAATCAGCATACACTTACCATTTTCAAACTGTATCTGCAGTTGATACTCTCTAACATATTTTACATCCTTTATCCAATGCATCATATTCTCCTATACAAGAGGATCGATTTTTTTTAATTCCTCGTGCCTTTCGGCAAAATTCCAGTCTTCTATCAGTTCATCTCTATGCTCGAATGCCCATTCTAAAATAAGCGACACGATCCTTTTGGGCAAATTTCCCTCAATAATTTTTAAATCGTCTATCGAAAAAGCGGCTCTATATTCTCCATATTTGGCATGAAAGTGCGGCGGAGCATGTTCCTTATAATACATTGAGATAACAATTCCTAAAAATCTACAAATTTCGGGCATCTTTTCTCCTTTTTTTCAATACTCCCGATTAATTATACCACAAATCTTTTATATTTCTACAACGACGATTGTATTTTCTTATCCGCTTTTTGATATTCTGTGAGATTAGAAACTACAGGCTCCATAGCCGGAAGGTATAAAGTTAACGACACACCGTTAAACAATTTTTTGATATCCTCCACACTTGCCGTTCGAAGTTTTTTACCTAATTTCGAATTCCATTTTTCAAAATCCGTTTTAGTCATCATGCTAACTGAGTTAATTATCCTCTCCACAAGCGCGTTGATCCTTTCCTGAAACTCTTCTGAATTATCGGACCTGTTAATGGAATCTACATAATCCACAAATAAACGTCCCGCGAGCATCTGCCATGAAACCGGTATGTATTCACCTTCCAGCCCGACTACATACGCGGCTTCGTTAAGGACTTTCATGCATCTATTGTCTTTTTCTTTCCTGTTTTCATTCGACAAGATCCAAGCAAATGTCCGTTCCTTTGAATTACCTGCTTTTTTCAGGTTATTCGCAAACGTTTCCAAACTCTTATCTGTCCCGTCATCAACACAAATAACATAAGTTACGTTACCAACCTTAACGCCTCTTTTCGTCGTTATTTTCGTGTCCACTTTCCGCGAAATGATCCCCCATTCATTTGCCAGGTTTTCGTTAAACACTGTATCAAGATCTTTGCCCGGTTCCGCCTTTATAATCATCCCAATCGTGCAAGGTTCCATCATAAAAGACGCGCGCTGCGCCTTATTTTCACCTGTTAATGTTTTGAGGATTTTTTTAGCAGTATTTGCTATATATGAGGGGTTTATGGTCACTCCTTCTCCAGTTCTGCTCACGTCTTCTTGTTCATTAGTTTTAACATTCTCAGACGGCAACACTTTGTCAGCTTGTAGGGCAAGCTCTTTTGTCTTTAACACTTTCTCTAAATCAAAAAACGTATCTTTTGCTTTTTGAAATGTCCAGTTCAGCATATACACTACCTGTCGTCTGCCGAATATACTATCGGATACTGGTGTGCCGAGTTCCGGGTATATTTCACGTGTTACTTCTTCCAATATATCCAACATCAATTGCTTCTCCGGTTCAAAAACATCCGATGACATCGCCGGCGGTAACACTTTACCCTCTTTGACCGAATCTACCCACTTTTGTGCGGCTTCATCGCAAATCCGGCAAACTTTTTCCATCGGTGAATTCGGTTGTAGCATAGAACCCCAAAATGGTCTAAGTCCAAAATAATGAGCCTGTGCGTCTTCTTTAAGAAATTCTTTCATGCCATCGTATGAACCTTCCTCAATGATAACATTAACGAATCTATTGGAAGAAGCGGGTTTCTTCCCTTCTGCAACCTTCATCACCATCCTCATCCCCGCGTCATCCTCGTCATGCCCGTTACCTATGATGTGGTTATAGTCATGCATCGCTATAGTCTCCGCGGCCTGGGTCGGATTAGGTTGAGATAACATGAGCGGTATGGATATATGAATCCGCGTGCCCTTTCCGTTGAAATGCCCGCCGGCATATGTCCAAACGCCGGTTTTCGGGTCTTTTACCCACCAGAGTTTTGTATTGTCTTTTGGTATGGCAAAAAGGAGCTGAATCTTTAGCTCTTTTATCCCGGGGATTTGTTCTTCGATGTGGGTTTTGGTCTTTTGCAAAAGTCCGGCAGTATTATTATCTATCCTTCTGGTCTTAAGCAAAGCATCTATTACTTCATCACTTGTCAGGGGATTCGTTTTTAAATTTCTGGTAATACCCGCGTCTTTCGCCAAACCCTCATAAAACTCCTCAAGCTGTTTATCCAGCGCGCCGATACATTCCTCATGCCCTTTTTGGCAAATCGTACCGCAGGTGACGTTGGCATTCGAGTCTTCTTTTTCTTTTAATTCATCAAGAATTTTGAATTTCTCAAATATTTGTTCTAATTCCTCTCTGCTGGGACGGGATGAAGAAGTATCGATATCTATGTATTTGCGGTAATATTCATTCGCCATTTGGGCTTTTTTATCTTCGCTCAACAGCTTATAAATATCGCTTAATTTTTCCCAGCCTCTGGCAAAATCAGAATAGTATTCTGTTCTTGTCTCTCTCAAATAATCTAAGCAAGTTTCTTCTGCTTCCTGATACTCTTTAGCTCCGATAAGGCACGTTATAAAACCTAACAAGTCATCGCTATCATAAGTTTTGACTGTTCTTTGTCCCGATTCGGGTAATGAGGTTTGTATCATGTTTTTTGTAAGAACGTTTTTTGGTTTTTTGTACAGCACCCCGTTTTTAAGAGCTTCTTCTACCCATTTTGGCGCAATAACTTTCCGATACCATAGTAGCGCCTCATTGAAATCCTGTTTTCCCATGTACAATTTGGCTATGGAAATGATTACGTCGCTCTTATCATAATTGGATACTTTTTCAAATAGCGACCTGAAGTAAACTATACCTTCATCTATTACATCCTTCCTGTGATCCACATACAGACTTGTTAATACAAACGCGCTATAATCATCATATCTGCCTTTCTTGTTTAAAATACGAGTTATCCAGTCCCTGTGCAAGGCAATAGCCTTATCAAATAGTTTTTTTCCTATGTACAAATGCGCCAAAGCATTATTTACATTAAAATTTTCAGGATATTCTCCACGTAATGTTTCAAAATAATCTATTCCCTCATCAAGTTTATCAGAGCCAAGATTAAGATAGATATCCGTTAAGCCGTCAATTTCATCCGGATTATAATACTTCTTATCAAGAATAGCCTTCATACCCTTTTTATACGTATCAATCGCTTCGTCATACTTCTTGTTTGACTTATACAATTTAGCTAATGCCATTTGCGCTCTGGGTTCTTCAGGATTTTCTTCACTAAGCGCCATAAAATACCTTATTGCTTCATTTATTCTGTTTATCACATGATCTTTATATATATCCACTAAATCGTAAATCACACATGTCCCCAGAAATCCCTCGAACTCAAGAGAAACTGAAATATTCAGGACCTTTTTGTACGCTTCGATAGCTTGATTATAATCGGCTGTTTTTTTGCATGAAAACCCTAAATATTTCCATAGATCCGCGTTCATTTGATTAATTTCAAATTTAAGCGCTTTTTTCAAAGCTTCCGCGCTGTGCTTAAATTGTTTTTTATGATAAAATTTTAAGCCTGCCCTTTTCCATATTTCTGTATCCATAGGATAAATTTTTGAAGCATGTTTGTACTCCTCAAATGCCTTATCCGGCAACGCGTTCTCCACATAAAGTTCCCCTGAAAGCACCCTCAACTGGAAAAGGTGGTAATCGCTGTTTTTACCCGATCTCGAATTTAAAAGTTTTTCGATCTCTTTCATAGAAATGTCAATATTATCTTTTTGAATACAAATCTCACGCAAAACACGAATCGCTCCCGCATTACGCGGATAGTTTTGCAAAAAATTATTCAAAAAACTTATAATTTCTTCCGGACCGTTTCTTTGAGTATGCATTAGATAGATTTCGCCTAAAACCCCCCATGCCAATTTCTCTTCAGGATGATTTTGAATAAATTTTTCAAGAAATTTTATAGCTCTTTCGCTATTGCCCTCTGTTTTATACAACTCTTCCAAATCATTCCACACACTCCATGTGTCATCTGCTTTAAAACTTCTTTCAAGATAATTTTCAACATATTTTATAGCTATGTCCGAGCGACCATATTTCTGGCAGGCAGACTGAAACCGATGTCTATAATAGCTGTCTCCCAATTTTTCAGCATTCAGTCGAAATCCTTTTGAAAAATGTTCTACAGCTTCTCCCCAAAATTCTGCCTCATAATAAGAGTCCGCTATATCTATCCACCAATCCGATGATCCCTTTTTCTTACGGCGTTTTAACGTTTCTATTTTTTGAATTTCTTTGTCGCGCTCGCGTATTTGCTGCTCTTCTTCCTGATTATTCGGTTTGAGTCGCAAAACATCACCCGAAGGAATATATTCCGCTTCTCCTTCGAATACACTCCCACCGGAACTTGTGACTATATCCGCTTCTTTAGGCGCAAATCCGGTAGTTTCAACCAATCGCCACCTGTCATCCAGTAACACAACCGCCTTTGCATTCGGAATTTTGCCTTTTATTATAAAACTACCTTTTCTGACCAGCCCTTCCGGATCAGGCACATAACCCGCTTTAAGCCCCACTCTTTGACACAGAAGAACGAACATACGGGTTGCGGTATTACAGATCAGCCGTATTTTTTGCCCACTTTCGATATACCCGCCCCACGTACTGCCCCAGCTTTTTCCGTTATATTCCATTTTCGCGTTACGCGGGTTAATGAGGCAGTATTTATTCACTATATTCACATTTGCTTGAAGCTTTACCGTCGCCGGAATAAAACCGGATCTCTCCGGGTCGGCTATGGCATCCATCTTTTCCCTTAAAGTCATTCCATCTACATCGACAAGTTGAACAAACTTTGCGGATAGATCTTCATCCCAAGCTAATCCTTCTCTGTTATACTTGATAATATCCATTGCGAACGCGTCGGGGAAATCTCTAAGCTCATTCTCAGGAAGAGGAGTCTGTGTATAACTGAGTGCTACATTCTCATAATAATTCACAACCTGAAGCTCAACCCGTATTCTTCCATTGTAATTAAATTCGAGAATACGACCGTTCTTAAGATTACACTCGATACCTTTTTCACTAAGAAGCTCCCCATCTTTACCAAGCGGACGTATTTTTATACTCGCGGGATCAATGATACCTCTAAGATGCGTCACGGGTTCTATGGAATTTGTCCCTTTAGCATTTATTTGATATTTGAACGAGCCGACTGTGCCATCCGTAGCACCTACGGGAACATATTTAAGATCTGACGGCGGAACTATCTCCCCGTTACTTTTAAAATTAAAAGCTATTGTTTTAAAAAGCGGTTCATATATCTCACCTTCTACACCCGCAACTATAGTTTCATTAGCTAAAGGCGCGTGCCAGGGAGACGTCCCGCCCAATCCAGCGCTTTTTGTTACGGAAAGATCTATATCGCTAGTCCAGTTTTTCGGAAACTTTCTTATAACAGTCTCTTCATGCCGCGGTTTGGGGACTAAAGAAGGGGCTATTATTTGACTCGCGACCCTTTTGCTATGATATTTCTTGTATACCCTCTGTATACTCTGGGTGTTCGGTAGACCAAAACCTTTGATCTTAGAAACCAGTCTTGGAAGCAGTACACACATTCCAACAATGCATCCAGCAATTATTACAATGTTTGTCCACTCGTGCTTTGCCCACTCTAAAAAACGATTCTTTTTTTCTTTTCCATCAGGCTTAGAAATAACCCCTGCTTGTTCGTCTGTAGTATCTATATCCGCAGAAGCTTTGTCCACATCGTCAAATATATCTCCCAAGAATATGGATGATACAGCCTGTCCTATAAGTATCAGCTCTTCTTTTAACCGGGGATATAAATCATCTTCGCCTTTACCAAGTTTGGATGGGGCAGAATATTTCCTAATAACATTTTCCCAGTCTCTGCCTAAAACAGCCACGTGAGTCACTATCCGCATCCCTTCATCCTTTTCATCATGCCCCTCGCCGAGAATATGCTTATAATCATGCATGGCAATAGCTTCCGCGGCTTCCTCGGGGTCGTCTTGCGATAATATCAGCGGCAGAGATATATGAATACGCGTGCCTTTTCCGTTGAAATGCCCGCCGGCATATGTCCAAACGCCGGTTTTCGGGTCTTTTACCCACCAGAGTTTTGTTTTGTCTTTCGGTATGGCAAAAAGAATTTGAATACCCTTTTCTTCTATTTCTTCAAGATTGGCTATAATTCTTTTCAGAAGTTCGGCAGTATTACTTTTTATCCTTCCGGTCCGGATCAAAGCATTCAGCACTTCCTCACTTGTCAGCGGGTCAATTTTTAAATTTCTGGCTATTCCTGCTTTTTGTGCCAAATCTTCATAAAACTCCTCAAGCTGATCATCCAGCGCGCCGATACATGCCTCGTGCCCTTTTTGACAAATCGTACCGCAGGTGACGTTGTCGTTTTTTTCAGGCTTAGAGCCTATATCATCACTAAAAACTTTACCGCTCTCAGATCCGGCTCTTAATGCTACAGCCTGCCAGCTTATGCTATCGGCTCTCAGAGGCGCTTCGTCCATCTCGTCAAACATGCTTCCCAAGGCTATAGAAGACATTGCTTGCGTAACAATTTGTTCTTCTTCTATTAGTCCGCCGCTTAATAATTTGAAATATGGGTTTTCTTCATCTTGTTCATCGAGTTTGGGCATGATGGAGAAGTAAGAATATCCTTTTTCTTTTAATAAAGCTTTTAAGTTTTCGGTGTGAAATCCGCCTGTAACCACAATTAGTTGGTTTTTATCCTTTAAGCCGGCTTTGATGTTTTTCAAAAAAGCGGTGTCTCTTTTAAATGCAAGGGTGTAGAATTCTTCCATTTTGGTACGGTAAGTGTTGAGGGCTTTGATGCTTTCGGAATTTGTTGCATGAGATTCCCGCTTCCGCGGGAATGACAGACGGGGCGGAAATGACAGACGAGGCGAGAGTGACAGACGGGACGAGAGTGACAGACGAGGCGAGAATGACAAAACACCCTTTTTGTCATCCCCGCGTACGCGGGGATCTGTCTTAATACATTCAGGCTCTTTGCTTTCTACAAAGGATACAAAACATCCAAGTTCAAAGGAGTGTTTATTCTCTTTGTAATATTCATATTCTTGTGGTGTAAGCGAGACATTGAACAGTTTATTTAGTATTGTTAAATTCTTTGAGAACGTATAGAGTTCTTTTTGAGCTTCGTTTTCACAGATTACGCCGAATATTTCCTCTTCCAAAGTTTCTATTTCTCTGAATAAGTCACAGCTATTAAGGGTTTCATATATTTCAATATACTTTCTGTATTTCAAGAGATTCGGGGAAACTTTTTCCGCGTTGATACCGGTGGTTTCAGCTTTTTTATAGAGATATGAATAAAACTCTCGGGCTTTTATCTCTTCATTTTTAAACCGGATAGTCTTTTTAACAAAAGTTTCGAGTTCAAGACTTGAAAGCCTTTTGCTTAACTCGTCTATCAAATCGTCCCTTTCGGAATTGGATTTTTTGAAATCTATATTTTTTTCATGTCTTATAACCTTAACAAGTTTGCTAAGGTTTTTATGGATTGAGAGATCTATGTCATAACAGTCGGATAAGGGCGCGAGATAATTCAGATATTCATCTATTTCTATCTTTTTATCGTAAAAAAAGGTCTTCTGTTGATCAAACTCTTTAAGTTCATCTGAATAGATATTTAATTTTAAGTTTGCTAATTCTTTCTCTACCCTCTTCAGTATTTTTTCCGCCTCGTCCCTATATTTAAGAGTCTCTCGATATTTTCGAAAGTTTTTTAAGTATAAATTTTTATCTTCAAGTCCCCTTAATGTGATCTTTTCAGGATTGTTAATAGCAAAGTTTTCCGCGCCGTTAACTCTGCCTTGCTTTACAAAATAATCGGCTGTTTCAGCCCTTAAAGACTTGTCCTCAATATCCGTAAAAACCGACATATCATAATTACCGGCTCCGCCCTCAAGTAAAGCCAAATCAACACCGCACTCTCCCGTAAGATGTCCTAAAAGATTCTTGATCGACTCTTGGCAGGAATAATCACAGTGGGCGTCCTGAATATGTATTACAGTTTTACCATTCGTACCGATATGTACTTCCTCGATACTGCCAAACCTGAAAGGCACATCAATTTTACAAGCAGTGTATTGTTCAATTCGCGGCATATTCTGTGCAAAGACAAAGTCCGCCATTACCGTATTGACCAAAAAGACGCATACAGTAATAACGGATATCACTCTTATATATATTTCTTTTTTTACTCTTAACACCATTTTGAGAAACACCTCCACAATCCATATTGTACGTAGATTGCACTAGACCGATAATAAAGGGAGATATAAGATATTTGAATACTGTATCACGGATAGCCCGTTAAGTCAACAAAAATCTTGCGCTTTTTGGGAACGCGCAACTCATCATTACCCCTCTGAGAAAAAAAATCATATGTCTTACTGCCGCGTCTAAAGCTATGTGATCCTTTAGCGGAATGGAAGAGAAAAAACACCAACCTAAAAAACACCAACCTCGTAGGTTGAAACCTACGAGGTTGGTGTTTTGAGTGAAAGATCCACCTACAATTTCTTACGCCGCTACGGAAAACGCTTTTGCGGCTTCTTGTAGTTTTGTCATCTTTTCTATGTCAATTTTATCAGCAATTCCTATCGCTTTGATGATTTGTTCAACAATAGATTCGTCTACAACTCTGATACTTGGATCCAAAGATTCATCTATTAATTCTCCTTTAGCCTTAAAATAGAAATATCGCGAGGTGCCATGCCGCAGTTTACTAGTAACATCAGCAAGATCTTTACCACAAATAATTTTATTTTTTTCGTCTTTCAGTTCGTTATCGTTCAACGATTTTATCAACTGTCGTTGTTCTTTGGCAGGCGCGATTACTCCCACCTTGAGACCTGCTTTTACAAGTTGCGGCAACAATATTCCCACACCATTATCAAATGTAACTTCCTTAGAAAAAATAAGCGCAGATAACTCGCTATCCATATCTGCCAAAAGATGCTTCGGATCATTTCCTACACCGATTAAAGCTTCCTTCAACGAGGCTTTATCTACATACTGACCGGTGTAACCTGATGCAACAATTTTTTCACGAGCCTCTTTTAGTAGTTTATCTTCAGAAGAACCCATAACCCATGAAAATATCGGCGGAAAATCCGTTTCGTCAAAATTATTGGATTTTAAAAATTCCGTATACTTCTTGCTTGATACCAGTTTCCATAAATCTTGTTCTGTCATTTTCAGCAACATCCTTAAGACCGCTTCCTCTTTCAGCGCATCAGCCGGAAGACCTTGTCTGTCAATCAATATCTGTTTCGCGCATTTAAAAATAGGCTCCATTGTAGTGGAAAGCTTCACAAAATCATCAACTGCAGGAAACATTTTTTTAGTGAATCTATCCTTATGTTCATCCAACCTATTCTTCATACCCCGCTTATACGTTAAAGTGTGTTTATCTATTGCCCTCTCCATTAAACTCAAAGAAGTTTTAACAACAAAGTCATTAAAATCTTTCATCTCTAAAGCGTTTATTTCTGATAGGTCACTGCTTCCGAAAATAAATTCCAGAAAATCCTCCATGCCTTCAAAATCACTAACCATCCTCTTTCCTTTGTATTCAGTTTTATACATCAGAACAAAGTCTTCTACATACCCCAATATTTCATCCGCTAAATAAAATATTTTAGCTTCTTCGGATTTGATCTTATTGAATTCCTTTTCCAGTATGTGTTCTATGTCCTGCCTTAAAGAAGGATTAAATTTATTTTTTTTATCGATACCTATTTCCTCATACAAAATGTTCTGTGCTATCACCTGACTGAATCTTTCACTTGTACCTGTTCCCTCTCTCATTGGCTTAAATATTCCCTTGAACATTGTAAAATAATCTTTCACTCTTCTTTCCACATAATGCACAAACGGCAATCTTCCCAGTTCATGCGTATATGCTACTGCCTTGATTAAATTTTCCTCTTTTTTCCGCATTACAGTTTTGTTAAATCCCAACGCAATTTCTAATCCCCTGAGTATGTGTCCACGTCTATTGGTAATATCCCCATTCTCATCTCCTTCCACCTTTATGTATGAAGGAAGCATTCCGCCAATGCCTTTCAATCTTTCCCATGCACGAGATCGTATTATGATTTCATGAACAGGAAACTTATATTTTCTTAGCATTTGTATCTTTTTTAAGCTCATCAACATCGATTCTTTCAGCCGGTTCTCTCCCATAATGAAAGATATTTTTTCTATATCAACATCGTGCTGCACATAAGCCGCTTTAATTCTTTCAACTGCTTCAGGCGCAAGTTTTCCTTTATCTGCTAACGCCAAATCTTCGCTTTTAAGCTCTTCATCGTAGACTAAACTATCATCAATTTTTTGACCTGCCGCGAAAAATTTTAGTTGCAGATACAAATCTTCATCGTTACGTTGGTTTTCTTGTTTTCGCAGTTCACTTTGAGTTTCATAAATCCCTACTTCCGTTACTGTCTGCTTTTTTATGGATAACAAGCTTAATACCCATATCATCGCTTGCTGTGTCCATAAAATTCGTTCGGCATCGGGGTTTCCACTTGCAGAAATTTCTCTTCTGAGCGCATCAAGAATAGCAGGCGAGATTACCTTCTTGTTAACAGCTTCATTAAGGTCTCTATTGGTTATAGTAGGATCGTCTATCAATTTTTTAGCAATTCCTTCTCCATAAACATTTGAACTATTTAGCGATAAATGTTGTCTTTCTAATGCCACAGATCTGATAAGGAAGTAATAATTTTCCTCAGCAATGTAATCGGGGTCTATATCATTTTGTGTCAGTAAGTCTGAAATCACTCTTCTCGCATTCGCAGTCAAACTTTCCGGCGGCGTCAAAGCTTTTGATAGATCGTCATTTCTGAGAACCTTTTCTTCCGGCGCCAATTGTGTTACAAGCTTCTCTCTTATCTTGTTAAATTGTGCTAAAGCCTTTTGTTCGGGACTTTTTCGAAACAATCCCATCGCATAATCCCGTGTTTTAAGATTTTTATCGAGATCGATCGTAGTACGTGTTACGTCACTTGAGAGTTCCCCTGACTTTTCGATTCTTTCATCGAACTCACTATATACACCATTTCCAGCCTCACAAAATTTCTCTACAGCATATCCCAGGATAACACCAACTTCATGTTCGAGATGTTTTTTGTAAGCTTTGTCATTACAAAATATATGAATGGCCCCGTTACTGGAATGTGCATCTGCAACGACTTCTCTACTTTCACCATCAACAGTCACAACCGTAACTTTATGTTTATTGAGGCGTCCGCTTACTCCTTCTGTTCTCTTTACAATGAAACATTTTCTATTTAAAAGGTTTTCTTTATCCGTAACATTCACCTTTGCCGTTTTCAGTATCTCTTCTATCTCGCCTCTTACGTCTATCTCAGAAACTAATTCACTCTCCCGTTCCGGTTGGTGAACCCAAGCAATAACTTCTCTGTCGTATATTTCCTGCTGTTCATACCTTTTCATAGCAAAAGCATCTTCAACAGTGAAAACCGGCAAAGTATCACTATCTTTCAGCCTCTCTTTAATCTCTTCCAATTGAGCTTGAGTACAAACCGCAGAAGGGAAACCTTTATTTTTATCTTTTTTTGTGGAGAAAAGTAAAACATATTTTTGCCCCTTTTGCCCGGGCACATCAACAAAAACCGGTACATAAAATAACTTCCGCCCCTCGGCTACTTGCTTAACATTGTTAAAAAAACACTTTGTGGTGGGTTTGTATTTGTCTTTTTTGTCATATTCCTGCTCTTTGCGAAATCGAGTATGGTCATTAAATGCTTTTTGAACGGTTTCTATATCATCTGCATCTACAATATCTCCTATTGTATCAAGTTCCTTCAGATCAGTCTGAAGCGCCATTTTGGCCAAGACCAAATATTTTTGATGAATATCATCACCAAGAGAGCCAAATACAAGAGAAGGCGATAAATTCATGCCGCTATTGACGTTTTCTCTATAACATCGTCCGCCCGCAAAACTTACGTTGTTCACCATCAAAAGAAAAGATAGTAGTAATGATACAGTTTTTTTCATGATTATCCCCTTAAAATGTTACTTTTTAAAATTTTACATTGTTCCTATTATTTCACCTTTCAAGATGTCAGTCAAGAAAAAACTTTCATCAAAATTGAAAATACTTTTTTTCACAAATAATGGT
>Ga0208325_1000214_pt1 | contig 15742 bp, 13 predicted proteins | sample PL_2010_330m_FD_185486 | JGI IMG/M metagenome (GOLD analysis project Ga0208325, IMG submission 185486) | Freshwater microbial communities from Powell Lake, British Columbia, Canada to study Microbial Dark Matter (Phase II) - PL_2010_330m... | ecosystem: Environmental > Aquatic > Freshwater >...
TAACTGTTTTTCTCTATACTTTATTTTCTTTCTAGCAACAAAATTCCTCCATTTATCTTGCATCGTCTTAACAAAATTAGGTTTGGCATTGGACCTCGTGTCCATCTTCTTTATCTTTTCCCAGTTTGCATATCCATAAACTATTATGCTACCACCCCATAAAATTCCCCCAAACCAAAGCACGGGCAATTCTTTGACAAAAAACGTAAGGCATCCTAATCCAATAACAAGCAAACCCAACAACAATTTAAAATGTGGGTTGAAATTCTTTAGAATAAGTGGCCTTCCGCACTTCTGACACTTTAGAACTCTTCCAATGGCTGTATTCCCATATATCTGCTTGCACTCTTCACAGTAAGGTCTTTTGTACATAGTATGCGTCTCCGACTTCCCTAATAAAGAAAAAAGCGACCCAGCTCTAAGAACCAAGATCGCTTATGAAATTACCAGGTGAATATATATCCGCTTTTCGCCACATCTTCAGTCTACCTATAAATTTGGTCACATTTTGGTCGCATTGCCTATGGAATATTATGCCAAAAACAAAAGCGCCAGTCAATAAATAACTTATGACAAGCGTTTGTGAAATGGTGGAGGTGCCGGGATTCGAACCCGGGTCCATGGACCATAACCGGCGAGTATCTACATGCTTAGTTTACCTTTGATCTTTTTCCGGGAAGCCCGGTAAACGGGGCATTTCCCGGAAGCACTCTCCTATTACTCCCGAGGTTAGGAGATATCTCCCCGAGAGACCTTGCGTAGTGTTAGCCCTATTAGTATCCCAAGGCACTTACTAACGGACTCGTCCCCGCAAATGCGGGAACATTCAACGCATCCAAGGCCAGGATGTTCTCTGCCTCGGCTACTGGATTGTAGTTTGCGTTTATGTTTTGCCAGGTGTTTAAAGAGGCCTCCCGGCAACCTCCGCATGCTGCTCCCCGACCACAAGAACATGTCGAGGCCTGTCACCCCCATATGGTGAGATCTTTTCTATTTGTTCCTCAGGCGAAGGGTTCTCGTTATTTCTCTTTTCGCCTGTTTTTCTTTCAAAGCGACGCGTTTATCGTATTGTCTTTTTCCTCTTGCGAGGCCGATCTCTATTTTCGCGTAACTGCGCTTAAAATAGATTTTTAACGGAACCAGAGTATAACCCTGCTGCGAGGATTTTACAACCAATTGTTTTATCTCGGCCTTATGAAGCAGGAGTTTCCTGCGTCTCAAGGGATCGCATTCCTCGCGGGAATACTTATACGGGTTGATATGCATATTATAAAGGAAAAGCTCGCCGTTCTCAACCCTCGCGAAACTTCCCTTCAAATTAGCCCCTCCGTCGCGAAGCGATTTGACTTCGTTCCCGAGAAGTTCAAGCCCGGCCTCATAGGTTCTATCAATATGAAAATCCCTATGAGCCTGCCTGTTCGTGTTAATTGTTTTCTTTTGCTTCTTCTGGACCATTTTTGCCTCATCCTATTATATAACAACAAGTTGGGTTGTCAACGGGCTATAAAAATCGCCATTATTTGCCGTGTTTTTGCCGTAAGAGATGGGTTGTGAGTGTTTCCGGGCGGGACACAGGGCGAATGATTATTCGCCCGTACGAATTTTATTTTTTTGTTGGGACAAATAGGAATCGTAGGGGCAGGTTCCAAACCTGCCCTGAACGGACGGAACGAAGGGCGGGTTTAGAACCCGCCCCTACGGGGTTTATTCTCCCGCACACAAAAATGGAGAAACCTCCGTTTTCACTCGTGATTGACGGTCAAAACGTTTTATAGTATAATTCAGGCGAACTCAATTGCGGGCGTGGCGAAACTGGCAGACGCGTATGGTTCAGGTCCATATGGAGGCAACTCCTTGGGGGTTCGAGTCCCTTCGCCCGCACCAAACATCATCCCACACATCAGGGCAGGTTTGGAACCTGCCCCTACGAACCTACTACTTCTTTATGCGTAACAAGTCGGATGTCTGCGACGGCGGCTAGGGCTCGCCAGGAGCCTTCTAGAAGCGCGGTTGTTTCTTGTTGCGCGTTTTTGTGCCAGGGGGAATCTTTTAGGAGTTCCGGGGTGTTGATGCCGGGATGCACGGCTAGTTCGTTCACGCCGGGCGCAAGATTTCGCATGATGAAACACAGCACGTCATCGTTGATGCGGCCTGCGTGAAAATGGCCCCAGAAGGCGTCGTTGTGTTTTATTCCTTCACGTGATAAGAATCTTTTTCCCAGCAACGCGAATGGTTTCAGCTCCATGTGCCGCAGAATGTCTTTTGCGTTAAATCGTTTTCGCAGAACGGACCCTTTTTCAAGCGAGAGACGGATATACGGTATCTTGAATTCCACGGCAAGGGCTGCGAGAATCTTGAGAACGGCCGGAAACATGTGTATATGTTCGTGGCTGTCCATGTGCGTTATCTCAAGACCCGCGTTCCGCGCTTTCTTTATCTGCCGCGAGAACACCTGGTATACATCGGCAAGGTCTAACCCACCCGAAAAATACAATGCCGCGAAATTTCGGACGCCGCCCGGCGCGGGATACGCAAGATGTATTCCCACTTCGGGTTTCCCGAGCTCACGCAGCATGGACGCGGCTTCTTTAAAGCACCGGCCGTCTGCCATTACGCTCACGCCCGTTATGGCCTCTTTTTCATAGCATGTTTTTACGGCCGCGTTTATCGCGCCGGAAAGGCCGACATCGTCCGCGTTTATAATTAGCTGTTTTTTCTGCATGAGAGGATCTTTACCTTTAGCATATCCCGAAACGTGGCCAGCATGATGGGAAAACTGGAGATACAGGATTTGCCGCCGAAACGCGTGCGGAACACCAGTGGGAACTGTTTGACCTTGTATCCTTTGCGCTTGGCTTCCAGAAAAAGTTCAACGTCAACAAACGGGCTGCGCGAGACAAATTCCATGTTTTCGGCGACGCGCCTTCTTACTATCTTATATCCTGAATTGATATCTTTGATCTTAAGGCCGAACAGCGCCTGCACCATGAGGTTATATATCCCGGATATGATCTTCCGCTTCAGCGTATCGCCTTTCCGCACCCTACTGTATCCGGTAACGATATCGGCGTCGGCTATCAACGGGAACGAGGCCTTCACGTCTTCCGGTTTTACCGGCATGTCAGAATCCATATACACGATAACTTCTTTTGCGGCCGACTTGAATCCCTTAGCGAAAGCCCCGCCGAATTTACTGTTCTCCGGAAGACGAAAGACTTTTACCCTGCTGTCGCTTACCGCTATCTCTTCGGCGACATCCGCGCTGCCGTCCGTTGACGCATCGTCCACGAATATGATCTCATAATCATTCGTGACCTCGGGAGCAAGAGAGCTTATCTCTTTAACCGCATAGGCAATATTATCGCGTTCGTTATACATCGGCAGAACGAACGATACGCTTAAATCCTTAGGCACCTGTCTCCTCACTTCCGGGTTTATTCGTGACAACCACGTATTTGCCGGACTCAAACAACGGTTCTGAAACTTTCCCGGGCATGAACTTCACCATCTGCTCATAATGCTTGCGCTGGATTATGCACCACACGCGCTCCTCGCGCGAAAGAAAGGCCTTTAGCGATGAAAACGGGTGTATATCCACGATATCGGTTCTTCCGGTATAAAACGCCACTCCCCGGCAATGGTCGCTCTCTCCCCCTATCGCCTCGCCCGGAGCCGCTATCTTTTTCACTTCCAGGGATAACACCTTGCTGGCCTCAATCTTTTCTATCTCGGGCAGTATACGCAAGATAAGAGGAAACGACGCAAGAACAACCGTCAAAACGATAGCGTAAAACGAAGAACTCTTCCTACCGCGGATAAAGAGCATCCATGACACGACGAGTCCCGCCGCAAAAACGGCGCCGGTCAGCACCGTCCCGCTCAGCGCCTGTATATATCGCTGGTCCTTGTAAAAACCGACAAAAAGACAGATACCTGCCAGGGCCACAATGCTGACCGCGATAAACACGGTGAACGATATCTTCATGTGTTTCCGCAGAACGCTGTCTTCGGCGCCGGCGACAAACCTTTCCCAGAACCTTCCCGTTACAACGGCCATTACCGGAAAAAGCGGGAAAATATACGTAACAAGTTTTGTCCTTGAGATTGAGAAAAACACAAAAACTACGAGAAACCAAGCCGCAAGAAACAATCCGTGCGCTTTGACGCGCGAGGCGGCGTTTCGCTCCTTATACATGTGCCACGCGGCCATCGGCAAAAAAATGCTCCACGGGAAAAACCCTCCGAGCACGACGGGGAAATAAAAGAACGGCGACGTCCCTATCCGGTGTTCCGGCTTTAAAAATCTGGTAATATTCTGAAATCCGAAAAATTCGTTAATGAACACGGCGCCGTGAATGCGCGCGGCCGTGATATACCATGGAAGGCATATCGCTAAAAAGATCAGCGCGCACCATCCGAACGGAACGTCTTTAATCTTTTTCCACTGGCGACTCAAAAGAACATAAAGGCCTATCGTGACAACGGGAATAAAAAGCCCTATCGGGCCTTTCGTAAGCACGGCAAGAGCCGCCATGGCCGCGGAAAAGAAATACAGATGTCTTTTCCCCTTTATCCATCCCCCGAGGAAAAATAACATGCAAAAAAGCACGAATACCATGAGCGCCATGTCCGTTACACAGGCGCGGGAAAGCACCACGTATTCCATGCAGGTGGCTAAAATAAGCGCCGAAAAAAGGCCTGTGCGGGAAGAGAAAAAAAGCCGGCCCAGCAAATAGACCCCTGCAACACCTATAACGCCAAGAACGGCCGACGGGAACCTCGCCGCGAATTCGTTCACCCCAAAAACCTTATAACTCCCTATCACAAGCCAGTAATATAAGATAGGCTTTTCAAACTGGGCTTCACCGAATATTATAGGGGTACTCCACTCCCCGGCATCAAGCATCTCCTGCGCCGTCTGGGCATAAAAGGTCTCATCCGGGTCCGTGAGGGCCATTTTCCCCAGACCGAAAAAGAATAGCGGAAGAACCACCGCCAGCAATATAACTATAAATCGGGTATTTTTCACCTGTTTTCCTCTTCTTGAAGGACCAAAATCGTTTATTAATGGAGCGTAAGGGCGAATGATTATTCGCCCATACGTTTTTTACTTTTAATTTTGGCCCCGCGTAAGATACTATATACCATACGTAATTGAAGTCAATACGTTTTTTAGCGAAAGATACACAGGGCTTGACATGTCGGCTGAGTGCGGTATATAATATTTTCTGCTGCACACACACTCGTGAAATTCTAACCTCCGAAAGGGGTCCATGTTCGGTTTTCTGGAAAAAAGAAGAGCAAAATTATTTGGGGATATTGCCATACAAAAAGGTCTGGCCACCCTGAAAGATGTTGAAGATGCCCTTCGTGTCCAGAAAGAGGACGGCATAAAGAATAAAGAACATAAAGAGATAGGCACCATATTAATTGAACAAGGTGTCCTTACTCCCAATGACGTGAGCTCCATCTTGGAAGACCAAAAAAATCAGATGAATCCTGGGGCTTGGTTTGCCGCATTGTTCGGACTGAGCCGATAGACAAAAAGTTATCGTGTTATCATGAAGAAAATACTGCCTTTTGTACTCCTGTTATGTGTCGTTTTTCCGCAATTTGTATTCGCGGGCGCGTGGACTCTTCCCAAGAACAATCTCTGGATGGAACTTTATACAAAGTTCAATACGTCAAAATATGAATACGGCACCGATCGCTCGTTAAACAGAAAAAGCGGTTCTCAAAACGCCTGGAGTTGGGGTTATACCGTAATCCCGAAGGCAGAATACGGTGTAACCGACTGGCTTACCGCACTCGGCGGGTTTGAGTTCAAAAACCAGAACTACAAGGAATACGGCAGGCCTGATGACTGGGGGCCCTATTCCGTTCGGTACGCCGCGCTTACCAACGTGCATTTCGGCGCAAGGGTGCGGATTCTGAAAGACCCGCTGGTAATGAGTGGACAGATAAAAGCGCAGATCTATAGCGGCGACGGTAAACAGGCGCAGCCTGAATTGTCCGACGGTGACGACATGATCGAACTGCGCGCTCTTTTCGGAAAAACATTTGATACAGAGATACCTTTCTATCTGGCGGGGGAAGTCGGATACGGCCTCAGGAACCGCGCCGCGTGCAACAGCATCCCTCTCTTCGTAGAGGGAGGTTTCTGGCCTACAGAATGGCTTCTTCTCAAGACCGAGCTTGACGTTTCCTGGGCAGCTGAAGGAACCGGCAATATTGAAAAGGACTGGGCCATCTGGCGCATAGGCCCCGTTATTCAGTTTTATGACTTATATGAACTTTTCAGGCAGGAAGATGCGGCTGTTGAACAAGATTTTATGACGTCCGTTACCCGCCAGAATCGTGCAATCAACTTAGAATTTCAATACGGTAATATTTTTTGGGGGAAAAATACTTCAGCAGACCATGAATTCGTTATAAAAGCGTCCGCGCAGTTCTGACAAACCGGTTTTTTCTTACCTTCGTTTTTTATCCAGTTCTTTCTGCATCGCAAGAGTCGCCTTCTTTAATTCCACGGCGGCATCCGCATTTTTAAGAACAACCATCTGAACGGCTTGATTCACAAAACGCGTGCTTGAATCCCATGCCAAAACCGGCGGGGGCCCTTTAGCGTCAGTCGCCTGACGCTGAAGCACGTCTTTGAACTTCTTATCCATCGGCAGGTCTTTCCATGTATCCATATTCGGCGGAAGATATGAGTCTTCCGTCTCCAGCGAGTCATTATAGATTTTTATCTGGTTTTCGGGACGAAATAGAAATTTAATAAATTCCCAGGCCTCTTTTTTCATGCCCGAAGAAGAAAATATACCCAGTATTCTCCCGCCTATGAATGCGGTATTCTTGCCCGACGGACCCTTGGGAAGCAAAGCTATTGACCATTTATCCTTTATTTCCGGCGCTCCCAGCATCAAACTGATTATTTTCCAGTTACCGGATATCGCCAGCGGATAGTCGCCGGTTCTCATTCCCTGTTCTAACGGAACGTTGGTCTTAGGCATGCCTTCTTTGTAAAGCTGCGCAAAAAAATCAAGACCGAGCCGGGCTTCGGGCGTATCAAGTGTGACTTTAGTATAGTCATCGTTGTAATAATCGCCGCCGGCCTGCCATAAAAAAGGAGAATATCCGATCCATTCAAGCGAGCCCCAGTCAAGGACCATGCCCTTATTATCCTTCTTAAGTTCCCGCAGCGTGGTTATGAGCTCGTCCCATGTCTTTGGCGGCGAGGAAATAATATCGGTTCTGTAGAACATGATGTGTTCCGACAGGTCAAACGGAATCCCGTATACCTTATCTCCCAGTCGTGTTGATTCCAGAATACTGGGAAATGTCTTTTTTTCAAGTTCGGCCACATCTGCCGGGAACGCTTTATTAAGATCTACCATGGCGCCAAGTTCGCCGAACTCCATTCCCCACGTAAGCCCCATTGTCCCTATATCCGGGCTTACCTCACCGGCTATGGACGTTAAATACTTGCTATGGGCGTCACCCCATGAAATAGCCTGACATAGCACCTTGACGCCGGTTTCTTCCGTAAACTCCTCGCCCAGTTTTCTTATGGTTCTTGCCTGTCCCTCGGAACCGACAAGCCACATCACGATTTCATTTTTCTTTGCTGTGCCGGTTCCGCATCCCGCTCCGGAAAATGCCAGACAAGCCGCCAATACCGTTGTAAATATTCCCCGAATCGTCCTCATCACATTCCTCCTGTTTTAAAAATCGTGATTATGCCTTATCCGCGGCTTTCTCAAATTGTTTTCTCACGGCCGGTTTGTGATACCATTTCTTCAGAACTTCTTCTGCCGGTTTATTCTGGGGAGTAAACCCGCGATTGTGCTTACCGCCCATTCTCACATTTGTTCCCCAGTACCACCAGTAAAGACCGTAAAACCATTCTTTTTCCCAGAACGTCTTCAGGACGGATTCATAATAGTCCTTCTGCAGTTCAAGGTTTAGTTTCTCCTTGGGCATATGTTCCCAGGGACACATGCTCGAACCGTCCGTAGGCCTGCACCCGATTTCCGGAAAAATAATGGGCTTATCCACTCTCTTCTGAAACTCTTCTATCTCAGGCAACCACTTGGACCATCCGGAGTCCAGTTCTTCCGGTATAGGAGTCATCTTTTGTGACAACGGGAAATAGGCATTGATGCCGACGTAGTCAACAGCGTCCCAGAACCGTATATCCATGTATCTGTCCCAGTGCGCCGCATACGTCAATAGACCCGAATAATTATCTCTGGTCTTTTTTATGAGTTCTCTCCAGAGAAGTTCTTTTACTGTCGCAGTGGTGGAGAGTTCCGTGCCTACACAGACCATTTCCACTTTTTCTTTCTCCGCCATAGAAACATAATGCATTATGTAACGGTTATACCCGCGGAACCATTCTGCCCACGCGTCTTCTTTTCTGAAACCTATTTCACCTCTCCAGCTGCCGTCCGATTTGTCAATAATATCAAGATGCATCTTCAGCATGACTTTCATGCCCAGCTCATGCGCTTTGCGTATGACATGTATAAGAGATTCATCGGAAGGAGTGTTCTCGGATCTATGTATATCCGTGCTCCAGGCGTCAGCCTGATACCACGTCACGACCACGCTTACCCAGTTAACACCGATTTTTCGCAGCGCCGCAAGAGATTTATCGGAATAATCGGTGAGGTATCCGTCTTTTGACCACGTAACGTAGCCCATGCCTTTCTGAAACTTCGTGGTCTCCTGTTGATATCTTAGAAAAATTGTTGCGCCCAGAAATAATATTATCGCCACGGTAATCGCGATCAACCCGAATATCAGACCTCTCCGACCGTTGCTACCTACCCTCTTTCCGGCATCTGATTTTTCCTTTTTGATATGAAGCTCCTTTTTATTTTCTGTTATTTTCCGCCGCGAACATTATCAATATAAATGGGGCCCTCATATATGGGCTTCTGGTTGCTTTCTATCCTTACCGCTATCTTCCTGACGTCCCGCGCGAACTCTTCATCCGGAACAACTCTTTTCCAGTCGTGACTACCGGGTTCAATATTCGCGACCACCGTAACCCATTCTCCCGGTATAAGCGGCACGCTGCGACTCATTTCCACGAATTTCCAGTTACTTCCCACGGTTAAAATCAATTTCGCTTTGAGCCCCGTCGGGGCTTCTTTCGGCACATAAAGATCCACGAGTATAACGCGATACGCCCCCAAATTCAGATACTGTTGGATTTCAACCAGCGCCGCGGACCACTTGCCTCCGGGAAAATCTGCAGAGATCTTCATGCTTTTTTTTCCACGGCTGGCGAATTCTTCGGAAAGACCGATCTCCTTTGCCGCATAGTCGCTCTTGCCCTGCGCCCACACGGGGATCTCCCATCCGGAAAAGCCGGCTTCAAAATCGTAATATATTCTTTCTTCGGTTATGGGTCTCGTGGATATTGCCGGCGGGGTTTCCTTTTTTGCGGGTTCTTTGACACTACTCTTCGCCGGGGAAACCGATGTTAACGTTCCCCCGTTATTCTTGCCTTCTTTACCACAACCGGCAAGCGCAATGATAAGAAAACCGCATATCACTGCACTTGCCGGAACTCTTGCGCGAAAATACTCCATGTATCCCTTGCTGTTACTACTTTATTACTCTAATATTATCGATATAAATCGGACCTGTATACGCAGGCTTGTTGTTTGAATGCACTCTTATATCAATCTTTCTGACATCCTGACGAAACGCGTCATCAACCTGAATACGTCTCCAGTCAATACTTCCCGGAGTCAGATCGGCCGTGAGCGTTGTCCATTCACCGGGCACCAGATCATAAGATCTGCTCATCTCCACCCATTTCCAGGCGTCACCGACCGTCAGTATAATAACAGACTTCAGGCCTCTTGGGGCGTCTTCAGGGATATAGATATCGCACGCTATTTTGCTGTAATCGCTCCAGTCAAAAAACTGCATTATTTCAACAATAGCGCCTGTCCACCTTCCACCCGGGAAATCGACATCCATTTCCAGACTGAAGTTACCGCTGCTGGAATACATGTCAGAAGGCGCAATGGCTTTCTGCACATGATCCGGTTTTTCGTATGCCCAGTCGGGAACTTCCCAACCTTCAAGCCCGTTCTCGTAATCAAAAAGAACGGTTTCTTCGGCATACACGGCCGCCGCCGTAAGTAACAATCCGGCAACCATGAGTACGGTTATAATTTTCCTCATCTCAGGACCTCCTTTTTGTTGTCATCCTGTTTTTTTAACCACTCCGTAATTATCTTCTCGGATTCTTTGCCCTTTATGGTAAACCCCAGGGGGCTCCACCTCTCCTGCGGAAAATACTGCCATATATAATAACCCTTGAACCAGGCGCGCTTTGTCATGACCTGGAACATGGCGCTGAAACAATCGGCCTGAGCTTTTTGATCTTCTATATCAGAAATAGCAACCCACGGCTGGCGCGAAGCGCCGCGCGCGGAAGGATAACCCACCTCGGTAAAAAGCACCCCTTTTTCGGTCAAGTTCTTTTCTTTAAGCCACGTCTCTATTTCATCCGCTTTCTCTTCCCAGGCTTTTATCAGTTCATCAAGCGAAGGTTCATCGCTGTCCGTCAGGGGAAAATACGCATCAATACCCACAAAATCCATCTTGTCCCAGAAGGGCACTTCCTTATATTCCGTCCAATTGGCGGAATAAGTCAAAAGTCCTTTATATTCTTCGCGGACCTTTTCTATGATCTGGTTCCACCTGCCATTCCATGTTTCAAAAGTCGTCGCTTCAAGTTCTGTGCCCACGGAAAAAAGTTCCGCTTTAGTGTCCTGCGCAAAACGAGCATACGTTACAATAAATTTCTCATAACTGTCAAACCATTTTGTAGAAGGTATTATATTTATTCTGGCTTCACTCGTTCTCGGATCAACATGGGGTTTAACCTGCACCCGCAGGCCGAGCCGGTGACAGGTTCTGGCGGCTTGCGTAAGCGCTTCAATGGTGGGTGTGTCTCCGTCCGGCGAGTCATTGACAAAAATCTCCTCAGAATCTATTTCTTCCTGATATGCGGGAATCATTATGGCTACAGAGTCAAACCCTGATTCTTTTATGTGCGCAAGTGAAATATCCGATGCCGGAAGAGCTAATTCAGCTGACATCCACGAAGTATAGATTGCGCCTTTCTGGAATGTTTTTTCTTTTATCGGTATAATCGGAGCAGCCAGAGCGGTCACGATTTTTTCAGCATCTTCTTTATCCGTTGTGTCATTTCCCTTTTTCAGGTATGCCTCCATGGAAATAGACGCGTGCGGATTGCTTTTGGCCGGTCCGTACATCTCCACCTCCCATATAGAAATACCCCAATCAACATTAACTCTTTCTAACCCCAGGATTTTTACGTAACGGCACTCAACCGGGGTAAATTTCGCTTCTGTTGCGCCTCCGCGGGCGGCGGCATCATGATAAACCTCTTGCCAGGCGGTGTCGTCAGATGAGACCAGAATCTTATAATCCGTAGCATGGGCCCTTTCCCATCTTACGATCACCTCGCTTACGATACTGCTTTTGCCAAGATCAAACGATATCCACTGATCTCCCTCTATATAATCGCTGGACCAGCGCGTGAGCATGTCACTGTCAACGGGCGCCATCGGGTTCGGTTCCGGAGCCCAATCCGGGGTTTTGTCAAAACTGGACGCCTTGGCATCCACAACAGTGAGATATACCAGAGAATCTTTCTCCTGCGCGAAAGAAACGCCTGAGGCAAAACATAACACTGTCATTGCCAAAACTATCAGAACAGCCGCTTTTCTCATTTTACCTGCTTTGTTTTAACACCGTTAACTGAGTGTTCTACGCCACTAATAGTATTATTATAACACAAATTTTTCAATTTGTGTTCATGCCGCCGGACGAATTCTCGCCTATCCCTTCAGCCCTGTCATCGCTATACCTTTGATAATGTATTTCTGGAACATTAAATACACAATAAGCATCGGTATCGTCGCCACGACCGCTCCGGCCATGACCATGGCGAAATTCGCTCCGAACTGCCCTGTTAGTACGGCAAGCGCCAGCGGAACGGTTCGCATATTACTCGTATGGGTGATTACCAACGGCCAGACAAAATTGTTCCATTGCTGCAAAAAAGTGAATATCGCCAAAGTCGCGACAACGGGTTTTATCAGCGGAAATATTACTTTGCGGTATATCATAAACTCGCCGCAACCGTCTATTCTGGCGGCGTCAATAAGGTCGTCCGGAATACTGTATATGAACTGGCGATTGAGGAATATGCCGAATGCGCACCATGCCATTGACGGAATAATTAGCCCCCTGTATGTGTTCAGCCATCCAAGTTTTTTGACGATGACAAAACCCGGGATAATATTAACCTGCCACGGTATCATGAGCGATCCGAGAAATATAAAGAAGAGTTTGTCTCTGCCCCAGAACTTATGTTTGGCAAACGCGTATCCGGCAAGAGAGGTCGCGAATACATTGAATAAGGTGATAGACCCGGCCACGAAAAGACTGTTAAAAAGATATCTTCCCATGGGCACCATGCTGAAAAGGTCCGTATAAGGCTCTATCGTGGGATTTTTGACGATAAAAGTCGGTGGATACGACTGTATTTCTTCAAGCGGTTTAATGGAAGTGACCAGCATCCACACGTAAGGCAACGCCATGGTAACGGCGCCCGCGATAAGAAATGCATATATGCATGTCTTGACCACAGCCGAATCTTTTCTGATCCCTATACCGGGACTGTCTGCTTTTTTAGTATTCCACATTGGATTTCATGAGACGCTTGTTTATCATTGTAAGCACGAATATCAACATAAAAATAATATACGCGAGCGCTGAGGCGTAACCCATCTGAAATTTTTGAAACCCTTTATCATAAAGGTACGCGACAATAGTAAGGCCGCTGTTCAAAACTCCGCCTATTCCCCCCATTCCGCCCGTCATGATATATACCTGTTCAAATACCTGAAAACTGAAAATAAAACTCATCATTGTCACGAATACGATAGTGGGTCTTAAAAGCGGCAGCGTTACATGAAAAAACTTTTTCCAGAAACCCGCTCCGTCTATTTCGGCCGCTTCATACATGACCTGCGGAATGGTCTGAAGACCCGCCAGAAAAAGAATCATGTTATACCCCACACCGGCCCAGATAGACATTATCATTATTGACGGAAGCGTCCAGGTAGGGCTTGCCAGCCAGTCAATCGGCTGAAACCCCATTTTCAGAATCAGATAATTAAACAATCCATATTTCTCGCCCGCATATAGCCATTTCCATATAACGGATACAGCGACTATAGCGGTTACTGTCGGAAGAAAAAATATTGATTTGAAAAAATTCTTGAATTTTATTTTCTGATCAATGGCAACAGCAAGAATAAGTGAAAGACAAATGCCTATAGGCACTACTCCAACAACATAAACAGTTGTATTCCATATCGCCGTCCAGAAAAGGGGATCCCCAAAAAGTATTTCCTTGTAATTCGCCAGGCCCACAAAGCGGGGCGCATGAACTACATCATAACGGGTAAAGGACCACACAAAAGAGATAAAAACCGGGGCAAGCTGGAAAACGAAGAATAACGCGGCCGGCAAGGCTATAAAAAGGTATGATACCTTCTGTTTATTAAGCTTTCGTAAAAATGACTCCTGTTCCATCAACACCTTTCGTTTGCCTGTTCTACTGGAAAACAGGTTCGGATATTCTACATAAAATCACGTCTGGTGTCAACTTTTCTCTCTTGTTATCGCTCTTAACGGGCAGCGGTATACCGCAAACACTTATGACATAAGTGGTTACGTCTTAACGTTAATCTGACGGTATAAATGTGTCAATAATCTGTGCGGCGCCGCAAGCGGTTATTTTAAGCCCCACCGAAGCGGCGGGAATAACGAGCATCTCTCCGCCGGGACGGGCTTCCGGAATGCTGAATTTTTCTCCGTTCACCTCTGCCGTAACCTTTCCGCGAAGCGCAACTATACAATGCAAAACACCGGGATGCGGAATATACTCGGCTCTTTCGGCATTCATTGTTATTCGGTAAACCGCAAGTCCTTTTTCTTCAAAATTACCGGGCAAGCGTTCTACAACTACTCCGTTTTTATTCTCTATAATCTCCGGAATGTCCCCCGGAGAGGCATCGGGCGTCAATTCGCCCGTTCTGTCAAGATCAAGTTTTTTCATCGCGCCGCGCCTCTTATATCCGGGAAAATAATACCTGACCGGATATGTGGCGCCATCTTCAAGCGATTGTGTCGGTCCTGGAATCTGCGGTTCCAGAACCATGATGCCCGGGCCGAGAGCATGCAGCGTGCGGGCCCGTATCGGAATAACCTCGCCGATCTCAACCGCACGGTAGTTATAGAAAACCTCAAGATCATCACGAAGAGTTTTTAACTGTTTAACTGCATTTGATATGCTGCTATTTTTCCCTGCATTCCCTGCCGCTTTGATCACATCTTTTTCTTTATCCATTAATGATGCATGACCCTGTTCTTCAAGAAGCTTAATAAGCGCATTAAGCGCGTCACCGTATTTGGCGAGGATTGTTCCATATTGCTTTATTGTATCCGCCCCGTAGCGCTCAATGGCTTTTGGGCTGAATCCAACTATGATTGACGGGGTTTTTCCGGCGGCAGACTTATTTATTCCCATGACAATCCAGAGTTCGTTTTTTTCGTCATGAAACTGAACAGATAACCTGTCTTTCGGCGACAATATCTTAACAAGCGGAAACATGCGCCCGAATCGCTCAATGGACTTTTCGCCTAGAACGTCATTCGGCGCGTCGGCCACAATATCGCACATGGGAGCGATGTCTTCTCCGACCCTGGCCATTGAGCTCTTTTCGCCGGATTCAGCGCCGTACCAGTATTCGCCCGTTCCGTTCACGCCCCATACCTTGGGCTCTTCATGCGGGATGAGATATAACGGATCGCCGGCGCCTACAGCGGCAATGATTCGGCCCGCCGGCGTATCCTCGGACGCTTCACGCCGCGCGGCCTTCGCGCCTACCGAACCGGGATGTGGGTTTTTTGAGAGATCTCTGACCATACCGGACACGATCCTTTCTCTTTTTTCAATTATCTCTTCGGCTCTTTCCGGCGTATCGGCCGTGACGTATATCCTGAATTCCGGAGCGTTGCCGGAAGGCCTCAGATGGACTACATCTCCGCCAACAAAAGTTATCTTTATCCCATCAATAAAATTTAGCGAAAAAACCGAACGGAAGCTCTCTTTATCGGTAAAATACCGGGCTATACTTGTCTTTATGCCTGTTAGATCACAAATTTGCTTCGGGTCTTCTATTTTCTTTGTTTGACCGTTTCTATAATGCGCGCGGATGTCGCCGGTGTTTTCATAATCTACCTGCGCGATATCTTTATCGCGCGGCAAGAATACTCCTACAATGTCTTGACCCTTTTCTGTTGTATAGTTTTCACACCCCGATGTTTTATTGTCAACAACGTCCGCGCGTGTATATCTGGCGGGAAGTTTTGCGTCTATGAGTTCCGAAACCGTTTTTCCCTCACGCGTAGCAAGCGCTAAAACCGAAATAAGCGGTAAGACGGCGTCTCTGGTCGGAAGCGCTTTTAAAAGACAGTCGTTTATTGTCCAGTTGCTTCCGGTAAGAAACCCGCCGTTTGATTCCCAGCTTACGACTTTTGAGGAAGGATTCTCGCGGAGTTTATCCTTCATGGCAGCGATAACATACGGCGAACCAATCTTTGTCTGCGTGAT
>Ga0208325_1000215_pt1 | contig 15724 bp, 7 predicted proteins | sample PL_2010_330m_FD_185486 | JGI IMG/M metagenome (GOLD analysis project Ga0208325, IMG submission 185486) | Freshwater microbial communities from Powell Lake, British Columbia, Canada to study Microbial Dark Matter (Phase II) - PL_2010_330m... | ecosystem: Environmental > Aquatic > Freshwater > Lake...
TCAATATTACAAGGGGTAAAATCGGTGGAGTTTCCTCAATTTTTCAAGGAGAACTTTTAAGCTATTGTTCTTACCGGGGACGGAAATTTTGCTCCAGCGGTAAAGCTTCCTCAGGAAAAATTGAGGAACTCCTTGTAAAATTAAGGGGATAAGGACAGTTTCTAAAGTAAGTCCGCGCTTCTAATGCTTATTCCGACAGCTTATGATCAGCAATGCTGCAAGTGGCGTTCGCGTCAACAATCCCTATTGTATAAGTTCCGCCTTCTGGACAGACCGGTATTTTTCTCAGATAATCCGGCACCAGGTCACTCCAGGTTGGCTCATCACTTGAGAGCCCGCCTTCTGTTACAGCCCACATGGCCTTTGCGTCATCTATGTGCTTGAGATGTGAAAGGCACAGATTCCGTTGGGCAGTTTTTCTGGCGTTAAGAAAATGCGGGATGGCCAGTCCTGATAAAAGCCCTACGATCGCAACTACTATTAGTATTTCAACAAGTGTAAATCCCTGTTTTTTCACTATTTTCGCTTATGTTTTTAGATGTTTAGCATTTTGAAGTATCTATAAATCTAAATATACTTGATATCTCGGCAGGAGGCAAATATTCGCGTGCATTCGAGTTAACTCAACTCAAAAACAAAGGGGCCGGATAAATCCGGCCCCTGGTCAGGTGAAAAGGCTGTTTTTGCCCCTTGTATAATGTAATTACGCCGAAACAAGGAAATTTACGATGTATTCCAGCTGCTTGTGGTCATACGGCACAATCGGCCTTAACATGGTATTGATCAAATAGCTGAACCTTTCCCCTGTGTCCATATCAGCGCTGAGAAGATTGTTCATATAGGTATCAATGTCAGCCCCATCCGGCAGGACTATATCTAACAGTGTCCTGAGGGTCCTGTAGCTGTATGTTTCCTCGTAGCCTTCATCGGGAAGCGTTCCGGCTAAAAGAGCTATGCTTATCACGCTTCTCTGCAAGGACTTTCTCTCGTCCCTCTGTAACCCGGATACCCCTTCGTCGCTGAAGTTAAGCGGCACAACTCCCCCGAAGTCATCGGGCCTTTTGTCGATCATGTCTTTGATCTCGCCGAAATCAAGTCCCATGCCGACAACCACCTTTTTCCGGTCAGGATAACGGCCTAAAAGATCCGGCAGCTTATCAAGATTCGCGTTCTGGTCAAACGTGACAAATGTCGCTCCCGGGAACTCTTTCGCGAGCTGTCCGCACCTGTATTTTGTGATAAAATGCTGCGGCACAAAAATAACTGGGTTGGCTTGTTTCATCTGTTCAACGACTTCACCCGCTGAGGCGTCCATTGTGGTTGCATCCGGAACGCGCTTGGCAACCAGGCTTATTACAGCTGCTCCTTTACCGGTCATGTTCTTCTCTGTAAAGATCTTGATGTTTGAAGCCTTTTTCCCGAACATCTCCTCAAGGGCCGCCCTTAACTTGTCCCCGTATCCAGGGCATTTCTGGTATAATGAACCATCAATAGATACAGTATGTGTCCTTTCCAGATTAGGATCCCTGTATGTGACTATAGCTGCTATTCCGGTTGCGCATAAGCGGGCAGAGCGCGTTATCAGAAGATCACATATTTCCTTTATAAGTCTCCTGTCCCGCCAGTCCCTCGTCTCCTTCCGGCCTGAATCAATGCCCAGTCCTTTCAGGACCTCAGCAACACCGGTGTTGTAGTAAGAGGTGTCCGCAATTATGTTGTCCATCATGATCGTCTCAAAGCGTTTTCCTTCCTCTTCAACTGCTCCCTCTCTGAACGCTTCGTACATTTGCCCTCCAAACAGAACCTTTCGGCTGATCAGATCCCTGAAGATCGCTTTGGCCTGCTCATTAAGATACTTGCCGGAGATCGCTTTTTCAAAGGTATATTTTCCAGGATCAGCAGATGCTTCATCCACCTGAAGGTCATACGGAGTCCTGCGTTTTACTTTATAACCGCCCCATTCCATGTTAACGACCATCTCTCCGGACGCGGTTCCCGGGCCCTTATATTTCGGGATATCTTTGATCTTCAGCACTATTGCCCCGTTCGTGCCGGTAGCGATGATTATTCCGGCATCACAATCCTTATGCCTGTACCGTCCTGCCTGGAACGCGGCTACTGTGTCATTTGCCAGGGCCTCGACATTCGTGGTAAGTAATCCTGCCCTGGCCAGGGCATCGTTAAGCAGTTTAACAACATCCTTATCCTTCATACCCTTTACCTTGAATCCCTTTGTCCAGAACTTGAATATCCCGCAGTTGATGCTTTTCTGGTCCGCAGGGAAAGAGAAGATGAAAGAGATGGGTATCTCTTTTTCCTTATCTATTTTATATTTGTCCACGAAGTCACTGATACACTGGGCGAGGAAATCAAAGAGCACTTCCGGACTCTCTGCCTCCATGTGCTCTGTTTTTAGTTGATACGGTTCATCCTCCTTCTGGATAATTTCACCGTTGCGCACTTCCTCAAGATAAACCCTGAAATTGGACCCGCCAAAGTCAAGAGTGACAACCACTCCTCTTTCGTCACCGACTGCCGGCTCTGAATGAGTTGGTATCATCTGGAGCGAGCTTTTCTCGCCGGCAAGGCCCTTATCCATTTCACTATGCATATCCTCGATCATCTCCATTGACTCCTCAGCAGGAACATCCAGCACGTTCTTTATATAATCAGTGATCCCCTGGTCCCCGATATATTCAGTTGATGCCGGGGCGGTCTCGGATTCGCCCAATGCGGTTTCGAGCAGACTCACAAAATCAGAGAAGTTCCCTCTATATACGGCAACATTCTTCGCGTCAGGTGTGACTGCTTTGTCCTTATCAGTATCCGTCAAACCCTTGATCGCATCCTTCCATTTTAGATCCGGCTTGTCCGGATCAGCGTCATGGTCAGCCTTTGCCGCCCTTATAGCGCTTCCCAGAGAGACCGAGTCACTGTCCTTCAGCACATTTACCGTGGCATCAAAGATGTCAGCCAGGATCTGACGGATGGCCGGATTAACGGAAACACCTCCGGTCAAATTGATGTCACTTACTTCAAGTCCGACCTGGTCAGCTACCCATTTCATCAAATAGAACTGTCCTTCCACAGCAGCACGAAATACCTGGGCGCGGTTGCTTTCATCCAGGTTGCGTGTGTATGCCCTGTCCGGCAAAGGTATCCTCGGTGTATCTTCTGTCTTGTGCTGGGCTATCATCATTGCACCGTCATTTCCGGCCTTTGTCTTTTCGATCTCCCCTGTAAAGATATGCCATTTCATCGCGTCAATATCTTCTTCTGTGGGATCATTATTGCCCAGTTCTTCAAGTTTTGCGACAGCTTCTGAGTCCAAGATATGTTTGTCCCTTATCTCTTCCAGCGTGAGCGCTCCGTTCTGAAAGCATATAAGCTTCATGTACCTGCCCGTAGGCTCACCAAAAACATGTCCGTACTTGCTCAGCAGCGTCCTGTCCAGGTCCTTCTTATTAAGGAAGGTGTACATAGTATAGGAAGTTCCAAGACTTACCGCTATCTGTCCCTTCTTTATGATACCCTGGCCTGCCATTGCCGAAGGATTATCCCCTGTCCAGTTCACTATCTTTGTTTTTGGATTGAATCCGTATCTTTCAGTCCAGTAAGAAGATATAGTACTGACTACACTGTTTGATGGTAGGATATCCGGAAGTTTTGCGCTCAACCCCGGCGCCAGCTTATCTATAAACCTCTTCATCCATTTTCTTGTCTTGATATTCATGGCATTGGAACCGGCAGCATCTCCCACATCCCAGGGAAAACGCGCCATTCCGGCGAGAAGAGAACCGTTATAGGCAGCAATATTCAGTATAGTATCTGCAGTATCATATGCTCTCTTGTGGCGCTTGAAGAACGCCATTATCTGCGCCAGGCCAAAACGAAGAGTGCCTGCTGAACCTGTTAATTTACGCAATACTCTTGGCCCTTCGGAGGGAACTTCTCTTCTAGTCTTAGTATCGCCATACGCTCCGATAGCTTCATCCTTGTCACCGTATAACCCCTTTGCAAGTTCCTCCATTTCCTTTGTCTCATCCTCGGTCGTGCCGTCCTGCCAGATGGCTGATGTGTCTCTGGCAAGTATTCTTGCGTCAATAAGCTGCTGGGCTAACGGCTTATAAGGATCAAGCTGTTCCAGCGCTTTCTGCGCGAACTTGTTGTAGAAGACGGTGCCATGCTGCTGGCCCGCGCCTGATATAGCCCGGACGTTATAAAGGTCCCACTCACGACCTTTAAAATCCCTGCTCATCTGCTCCATGCCCCTATCAAGGGCCTCTGCCAGCATTATCGGGTCTGTGTGATAAAGTTCCGGAGCGTGCGGATGCGGCAGCACGCCTTTTTCAGCACCGTATTTATCAACATAGTAAGCGTCGTCAAACTCTTCCTTATGCTTGTAAATGACTTCCCCTGTCTCAATATCAATAATGGTAAAGGTGACTGACTGGGTGCTTGAATCAATGCCGAGATACCATTTTTTTCCGCTGCCCTTCATGCGCTCTATCAGCGCCATCTCAGCCATTTCTTCTTCATCGGCAACTGCTTCTGCAAGCTTGTAATAGTCGATATTGATCGGGTCGTTCCAGCGGTTTTCAAAACTGGCTTGCCTGGCTTTTTTTACGATCCTGATCTCTGTTTCGCTCAGGTCTTTGACATCAGATAAAGTGGCGTTCTCATTGACCCTTCGGGCTTGAATCAGTTTATAAAAGATAACTTCCATGTCTTCACATTCGCTATCAGTAAAACCGCACTTGGCAAAAGTCTCATGGATAACGACCGTCTGGGTATAGGATATTTTCGTGGGCATGTATATCCCTATGCCACCCGCATGCGGTTTTTTCAGCCCCGGGATGAACATGACCTGGCCTATATCCACAAGCTGCTTGAATTGTTTATACAGGGTTTTGTTGCCCAGAGCGGCCAGAAGGTTCCCGCAATGCTGGACCCATACGTCATCCGGATCCAGCCTTATCTCTTCTCCATTCGCAATAGTTTCACTGATCATCCTGTCAGTGTTGTTCTGCTGGTCCACAAATCTATCGATAGCGCCTTTTTGCTGTTCTCCCCTTGTCTTTTTGGTTATAGTTTCTATGGCTCCCGATATATCTGAATGCTGTGCGTTAGTTATACCTTTAGAGCGTACTTGGTCTTTTATATCCTCTTCGGTGAAAAATTCAAACTCATAGTCGCCCTCTTCAGTTTTTCTGGCGCAACACCAGTAATGTCTTTCAGCAGGCGTTTTATTCCCGAGATTTACGCCACTGATATAGCATGGTATGACAACAATCCTTTCATCATTAAAAACCAGTTTATTGCGGAATTCAAATGTAAGAACATCCCCCTTCCTCGCACTGCTTCCTTCCTCAATTTTATCTATCTCATGGACCGTGTCCCTTTCCACCTTTGTAAGATCCTTATTCTCCGCTGTCGAAACAGTGGCCACGATATCCGCTGTCAGTTTCATAAAGTCCAGCAGTTCATGCGTTTCTAACGGCGAAAGACGTGATTCAGGAGCAAGTGTGCCCGTGTTTAACACATCCGCCATAGAAAGGTTGTTCATTAGGAACAATAAAGCTATAACAACCGATAAGACCTTCTTTAGATTTTTCATTGCTATTCCCCCTTGATCGGATATAGATATTTTGTGAATTTACAGTTTGTAATTTCATATCCGCGAAATCCGTTAAAAAAAAGCGGACAAAGTTTTTCTATTGAAAAGTTTAAAATAAGGAGTTGGACGAGTATTAGAGGTAGAAATGGTAAGATATTGACTATCGTCAGTAGATCTTTCGCCATGCACTCAATACTTTCATTATGACCTTCCTGTTAGTGTTTAAAATGCTAAGCATATTTTATCAATATGTTCCTGTTAGGTCAAGAAAAAGATATAACTATTGTATTCTTAATCCAAGAAAGTGCTGTTTTATGCTGCGGTCAGGAGTTGTTCCATCCTGTTATGGAGATTTCGTAGATCCTCGGCATCTAATATTTCAACAGGTTTGAGGATGAACTTCAGCTTTGTGGGGTCTCCCTTGAATTCCTCCACAGTGATAGAAAGATGTTCGTTATCGTCAGTAAGGAGCCTGTATATGTTCATAAAAGCCAGATCGTTATTATTAAGGTAAGAAATACCCGCCGCGATAATGCCCCCTATATGGCTTAGGTCAAAGCCGGTCAGCTCTTCTTTTTCAAAATCCATGAAAATGACCTGCGCTTCTGCATTTATCAATTTTTTAACCTGTTCTTCTGTCAACTTGTTGTATGGCAATATCGTTATTACATGTGTGTTATTTTTATTAGTAAGCGCGAAATCAACAAGTTCTTGCGAGTCCCCTTCCCTGAAATCAACTTTATAGGGGCCTTTTTCTGTTATATTGTGTATCCGCGTGAGCATACCCTTCTGATAACCGGGAGAGCCATATCCGTTCCACGCCTTGATAAGACATTGTTCTCCAGTAACCCGGCCCTTGTCTGACATCTTTGAATGTCTATGAAGAAGCTCTATCTTTACCCTTTCCCGAACCGCCGGGATCTTATCATCAGGAATAGAATAGCGGTCCAGCGGATGTTGCCTGCCCCGCTTGCTTGTCTTAAGTTTAATATTATATATGTTTCTGATGTTGTTCTCTGTCTCTTCGGAAGTGGCCCCTCTTATACTTTCGTTCAATCTGTGATACTTCTTTCGCTTATCCTCATCCTTTATTACAGGCAGTAAGACACCCAGCTTCTCAAGCATCCTTATTTCCACATCCACTGTAGAAGAAGCATATGGTTTTCTTAAAGGATACAATTCTTCCCCGTGAAATACCCTGAAGCCGAATTCCTGATATATCGTCCTCAATGCTTCGGCAGGAGCGCCTGGCCCCGGCGTTCGCCCCATTATCTCCAGCCTGGTTAATACCGTATCCGCATTCTTCCTGCTTATCCTGCCCGAATGTAGTATCGTGAAAAGATCCGCTGTCTTTTCATCCCGGTTTGCCCCGCTCCTGGCTATCCCCACTATCCTCCTTAACTCATCTTCACTAAGCTCGTCAACGACCTTTTGGGCAACGCCGTTCTCAAGCAGAACCCGCCTTACCTCATCCAGAGGGACACTTTCCTCTCCCCCTGGAGCGGTCCTTTCACGTGTCCCTGCAGCGCGCCTGTCGGCCTCAACCAGGGCCTTCATGCTGACCAATAATGGATCCCTGTTAATGTGGTCCCTGTCATGGTGCAATCTGCTCAGAATTCTTCCTATTTTACATTCATAAACATACCGCCGGACACCACCGACCCTCCTGATCTCAATAGGATCATCCACATATGAAAAAGCCCCTTCTCTTGCATATTCCCCCAGATAACCTGCCAGGAGTTCACGATGAATGTTGATCCCATATATATTTTTCAGATCATATATCAATCCTTGATCAAGATTCGCTGCCAGCATCTGAAAGAACGCCCTAAAATCATTAAGCCTGTGCGCCACATCCTGGGCCACGGTCGGATTTTCTAATTTAACACCTATTTCAAAATCCTCTAATCTTACTGTGCCGTCAGAAGCAACAAGCACATTCAGCGCATGGGCCCCGTGCTGGATGACCCCGCAGTTATGTAATTTCCTATACTCTCGTCCTGTTCTTCTTATGAGAGAATTTATCTTATCTTTATTTCTGCGGGTCTTCGCGGGCTCTAAATTGAACATGAAAGAACCATCGGGGACATGATAGCCCTCTCCCGCCAGATCTGCCAGCGCTCTTCTGAGATCCTTTTCATTCTCCTTTTCTATACCGAGGATCAGGACCCCTAACTGTTTGCCCTGGAATTCAATATCTTCATAAACGGCTTTCCCAAGCGCCATGGGCACGCTGGCTCCTCCCTTATAAGCTATATCCATAAGCTCAAACTCATTGTCTACCGCATCCATTGTACCGGCGTTTGTCGGCCTGTCCGGCGCTTCTTCTTGACGCACAACCTCCCCATCTGGGCCATAAAATACTTTGGTAATGGTTAGTGACCGCGGATATGGCACTATTCTATCGTCAGAGTTAAAACAAACCCCCTTGAGTTTTATCACCCTGATAGTCTTTCCCTTTATCACAAGGGGTCTTCCAAGGATCCTGGATACCTTTATATACACGCTTCTGCCTTCGGTATAATCATAATCAACGCCTTGGACCAGGTCCCTGAAATCCATGGTGATCACTTTACGGATGCACTCATATAAAGGCTCTGGGATCTCCACGTCAGGCTCTATCATGATCGTTGCTTTCTTCTTTGGCTCAGCCCCTATTCCCTGTTTTGCCCTTGCCTGCGCCACCGTATTTCGAAGTATCTGTACGGCGGCTCTCCTGGTCACCTCGCTGACAGATCCTACACCGGTTGGCCTGAATGACCCATATTGACTCAATCCCTCAATGCAACTTTTTGCTATCATTTGCAGGTCGGGTAGATTCATGAGCACGATCAAAACCCTGCTTACACCATGTTTGACGACCTCTTTTTTTAATTCTGATACTGCCTGCCGGGGACTTAACCTGTTGATGGCTCCGGGCTCCCATCCAAAAACGTGTAAAAGCAGTTTTATGTCAACCACGGCTTCGGGAGTGATCGCGTGAATCTCGTTATACATCTCTTCCAGTTCAGCCCTGAAGCGGGATATATTCCTTCTGCCAATAATTCCGGGCAGAATGTCCAGCAATTTTTTTCCTTTCTGGGTGTTGCTCTCACTGCCGGTTATTGTTTCGGTTATGGCCTTTAATTGCTCAGCACTTAATCTTAAATTTTTAAATGCCTGGGGACTTATCCCGGCAAGTTCCAGGGCTCTCTTTATGTCAGCTAATGACAATACTATTTCTCCGCTCCCCCCTTCTTCCGGCATGGCTGCCTGATGGAACACAAAGCCTTTATTCAGCGCGGTACGTATACTTTCACTTCTTATCCTGGAGTCTTCCGGCGAAATATAGAGCCCCTCCCCGAAGTAGTTATGCCTGTTCGCCATTATCATAGGCTTTATGGCCAAATAGAATCTTGCTTCTTTTAAACGCTCGTCTTCTGTCCTGTAATCTTCCCTTACGACAAAACCATTTTCCGCGACGAATATTATTTCCAAGGCTTTTGCCACAATGTCATTCAATAAAAGCTCGGGTGTTAAATGACGGGGCTCTCTGCCGTTGTGGCAGAGGTCATAGTAATATTGCTTTATCTTGGTGTTGCTGAGGATAAGCTCCTTTATGCCGTTATAGCGGTATCTGTCATCCTGCTCGAGGATCTGCATCATTGTTTCAATGTCTTCATGCACTACAGCCCTGACCAGACGCATAGCATCATCAGCGGTCTCTTTTGTGACAAGATATTTACCCGAGGAAAGGAGTAATGCGTCGGAATTGTTCGCCTTTAAAAGACTCTTGGCATCGTCTGAATCCGCGTATACTATCCGAGTTCGCTGGAGGGCCGCGTGTATTTCCCTTTTTACAACAGGGGACTGGGATGCAACCCACGGCGCCAGGGCATGCGAAGATGAACAAGCGGACAGAACAAGGGCGGAGACCAGAAACAGAGAAACTGTTCTAATGCCTGCTAAAATTCTACAATGATTTTTTACATGTAACATAGCGTTTTATTATAGCATCAGATAAATGTTATTTCAATAAAAACCTATCTTACTTTTGACATTTAACATACCATGCTTACTTTCTCCTAAATCACTAAATAAGGAAATTTAGAATACGAGTGGAGGGAATTTTCAAAATATTAGCTATTTTAGTGGTATTTTCCCTGTTTTTGAAGTGATTAGAGCGTTAATGGGGGATGTTTATTCGTTCTCAAGCACCTTTATCTGGGAGGGATTATCAATGATTATCTGCGGACCGTTCCTGTATTTTATCTTACCGAAAAGCTCAACATTTTTATCGCTGTAGTAGCTGGTGGGATCTATTCCCTTTCCCCTGAAAAGCATAAGATTTCCGGTAAATATAACCGCTGTTAGTGTGTTTTCACGGTCCTGTCCAAAATGGAGGAAGATCATTCTCCGAGTCGCGGAAATGCTGGAGACCCTGCCTTTAACAAGTTGAAATTTCCCAATATTATCCTTCGCCTCCGCCGGAGATATAACTCTAAGCGCGCCCCACATCCCGCTTTTATTCCGCCGGGCTTCTTCCTGTGCCTCAAGGAAAGCATCCATGTATTTAACATTCGGGGGAAAAGTATAGATGGTGGCAAGACCTTTTCTGACCAGCTCTAAATTAGCCATAACATCATTATCCGTGTATACATATGCCAGCCAGCGCCCGTATTTGTCCTCTTTATTCACGTCAAATTCAAGGCGCACCATTCTCCTGAAAACAAGGTCCCTGTTAAGGTCTTTTGCCTTTGCGGAAAAGGGTTCGGGATCGTATTGCCAGCTTGCTTCCGTGCGCCTCATGGTCTCAGGCGTGTCGATCCCTATATAGCGGACGCGCCTGCCGTTCGCAAGCTCGATCGTGTCCCCGTCTACTATATTCTGCACAAAATACCCGCTACTGGTACCTGTATCCCTGGAAAAACAACCAGTTAAAGAAAAACAGGTTATAAGCAGGCTGATTAAGAGAAAACGTGATCTACTTGTAATTATTCGTCGATCCATGACATGATTATAATTACACCCACCTTGCACCCACCTCGTAGGTGGAAGTGGGTATCCCCTAATTTTTACTCTGCCCTGCTGACGGACAAAGACTTTTCAGGGAACATTCTGAACATAAAGGTTTTCGCGCGTCGCATATATCGCGGCCGTGTTCGATCAGAAGGTTTGACAGTGTACCCCATTTTTTCCTGTCAAAAAGTCTCATCAGGTCCTGTTCTATCTTTACAGGATCGGTATTATCTGTGAGGCCCAACCTTCCGCTTACCCTTTTCACGTGCGTATCAACGGCTATGCCTTCATTCTTCCCAAACGCGTGGAAAAGGACTATATTGGCGGTCTTCCGGGCAACTCCAGGAAGCTTGATAAGATCATCCATGTTGTCCGGGACCTTTCCACCGAATTCGTCAATGATCTTTCCGGCCGCCGCGATTATGTTTTTTGCCTTGTTCTTGTAAAATCCGGTCGACCTGATCTCCTTTTCAAATACAGAAGGCGAAGCCTTGGCGTAATCTTTAGTTGTTCTGTATTTTTTGAACAGATCTTTTGTCACAATGTTCACGCGCTTGTCCGTACACTGGGCTGACAGCACCGTGGCCACCAGGAGTTCCAGAGCGTTCTTATGCGAGAGGGCCGTAACACCCGCTGGATACTCTTTGCTCAGTATCCCGTATATCTTATTGGCGGTCTTCGTATCCACGACAACTCCTTTACTTCCTCCGGAACCTTTTTTCCATCTCCTCGACCGTGATATCGAATGAAGTAGGCCGGCCGTGCGGGCACGTAAAAGGCAGGTCGCACTGGTCCAGATCAGCTAAAAGGATCTCCATCTCTCTCTGGTTCAGCCTGTCCCCCGCCTTTATCGCCGCCCGGCATGATGTCAACTTTACGAGTTCCTCAACAGGGTCTATCCTGGCCAGGTCGTGGGAAGCCAGGTCAGAAAGCACGTCATAGACGACCGTCTTTATGTCACTGTCCTTAAGAACGGGCGGGGCAGCCTGGACCACATAGGAATCCCTGCCAAATAGATCTATCTGGAATCCAAGCAGACCGAACTTATCGATCAATTTGTCCATAAGAACGGCTTCGCCCGCGGAAAGATCAAGCCTTACCGGGAATAAAAGATTTTGTGCCAGAACGTTCCGGTTTTCCACTGCTTTACTGAAATACTCGTACAATATCCTTTCGTGCGCGGCATGCTGGTCAGTTATGGTGACCATATTCTCCCTTATCCGGACAATATAACAGCCGTCGATCTGAAAGAGATCCCCCCTCGCATGAACAACCCCTGCACCTTCGGCTTTCCCTGTTTTTTCAGGAATATGATACGCGAATTCGGACTGGACCTCCCTGTCCTCCACAAGAACGGCCCTTTTCCGGGATTCCTCCTGCGCATCAGCCGGACCACTGGTCTCGTCCATGGCAGGGCCCTGTTTTATCTCATCAAACCTGGCTTTCACCGCTTCTCTAACGGCTTTTCTTACCTCTTTTTCATCATCGAACTTGACCAGGAGCTTTGTGGGGTGCACGTTCACGTCTAATCCGGAGGGAGCCAGTGACAGGGACAGGACGCAGGAAGGGTATCTACCCCTTTCCAGAAGGCTTGTGTAAGCGTCCTGAATGGATCCGCTCAATAATCTGCTTCTGACAAACCTGTTATTGACAAAAAACATCTGGGCTCCCTTGTCCTTACGCGTATTGGAAGGGCGGCTCACATAGCCGGATATACGGTATTTCCCGTCCGGGGCCGCTACTTCCAGCATGTGGTCAGCCACATCACCTCCCATGACAAGCCGTATCCGCTCGAGAATGCCCATCTCCCTGGCCGCGTATAAAAGATCCCGCCCGCCCCGGCTCAATTTGAATTCAATATGGGGATTTGATAGTATAAGGCGGCCTGCTGTCTCCATAATGGCGGCAAGTTCCGTTGCTTCTCTTTTTAAAAATTTTCTTCGGGCAGGGACATTATAGAAAAGGTTCCTGACCTCGATCGTTGTCCCCCGGACGCGTGCCGCGGGACTGGCCTTCCTGATCTCTCCGCCTTCCAGATAAAGATACACGGCCGAGTCCGCGGAACCATCATAAGTCGTTATCTCCATCTGCGAGACCGCGGCAATGCTTGCCAGGGCCTCTCCCCGGAATCCCATGGTAGTGATATCCTCAAGGTCTTTAATATCCTCTATCTTGCTGGTAGCGTGCCGCATGCATGCGCTTTTCACGTCCTCATCTGACATTCCTTCCCCGTTATCAGCAACCCTTATAAGGGACTGCCCCGCGTCCTGGATATCTATCCGGATGCTGTCAGCGCCGGCATCTATCGAGTTTTCCACCAGTTCCTTGACTGCGGACGCGGGCCGTTCCACGACCTCTCCGGCCGATATTTTCCCGATAACCTGGTCACTGAGCACGTGGATCTTTGACTTTGTCATGCTTATCCGCTCCTATTTCTTTCTTGAATTCTGATATCCTCTTCAGCGCTTCCACCGGAGTCAGATTATCGACGTCCAGTTCCCTGATCTTCCGGATAACGGGATCTTCGATAACACCGGGCTCGAAAAAACTCAACTGCCTCTCCTTCTTTTTCTCCTCCCTGGAAAAACGCGTACGTATATTTCCCAGAAGGGAATCCTTCTGCAGGTTGTTCAGTATCTCACGGGCCCTTTTGACCACTCCGTTAGGAATACCCGCCATCTTTGCCACGTGTATGCCAAAACTCTCATCACAGTTGCCTTCAACGACCTTGTAAAGAAAGATCACCTCATCCTTCCATTCCCGTATGGCAAGGTTATAGTTCCTGACGGCATCGCTTATCTGGGAGATCTCGGTGAGTTCGTGGAAATGGGTGGCAAACAGGGCTTTAGCACCGGGAATACGTTTATATATATGTTCCACGACAGCCCATGCGATCGATACCCCGTCAAAAGTGCTTGTCCCCCTTCCTATTTCATCCAGGATGATCAGGCTTTTCCCGGTGGCGTTGTTAAGGATATTGGCGGCTTCCAGCATCTCCACCATAAAAGTGCTCATGCCCCTGTGTAATCTGTCAGACGCCCCCACCCGGGTGAAAACCCTGTCCATAATGCCGATAACCGCTTTTTTGGCGGGCACAAAACTCCCCATCTGAGCCATAATGGTGATCAAGGCCACCTGGCGGATATAGGTGGACTTCCCGGCCATGTTAGAACCGGTTATTATGAATATATCCCCCGCTCCTTCTCCCATGTTCACGTCATTGGGCACGAATTCCTTATCCCTGAGCAGCTTTTCAAGCACGGGATGACGCCCGTCTACAACGCGCAAGCTACTTCCCGCGTTCACTTCAGGACGGCTGTACCCGTTCTTTACGGCCGCTTCTGACAGAGCCGCCAATACGTCCAGATCAGCCACCCGGTCCGCTGTTCTCTTAAGGCGTTCTATTTCAAGGCCGACCTTGTCCCGCAGTTCGCAGAATATATCGTATTCCACGGATCTTATACGCTCTTCCGCTCCCAGTATCCTTGACTCATATTCTTTTAATTCGTCCGTTATGAACCTTTCCGCGTTTTTCAACGTCTGCTTGCGAATATAATCCTGCGGGACCGATCCCAGATTGGCGTTCGTGACCTCTATGTAATAGCCGAAGACCCTGTTATACCCTATCTTAAGGGAATTTATGCCGGTCCTCTCGATCTCCCGCTTCTTCAGGCGCGTAAGCCAGTCCTTCGCGTTCGTGATCAAGTCTCTCAGTTCGTCCACTTCCGGGTCATGGCCCGGTCTTATTATCCCGCCTTCTTTCAGCACAAGCGGAGGATCAACCACGATACATCCGTCTATCCACGACACCACATCCTGAAAATCATCCGTGCCGGACGCTATATTCCCCAGTTTTTCCGGCAGGGGATCCGTCAGGTGCCGGCACAGTTCCCTGGCATCTTTGAGAGAAGATGACAGTGCTGCCATATCCCGGGCATTGGCGGACCCCAGGCTGACCTTATTGGAAAGCCTGTCGATATCATATACGCTCTTCAGTATCTTTCTGACGCTCTTTCTCTTTGCTCCGTCATCGTAAAAATACTGGACCGCTTCGAGCCTGGCCTTTATGTCCTTTATGTCCAGGAGCGGGTTCAGCATCCACTTCTTGAGGCGTCTTTTCCCCATAGGGGTCTCGGTCTCATCGAGCACGTCCAGGAGCGTGCTTTTTCGTGAAAGGTCCTCCATGTTCTGTATAAGTTCCAGGTTTCTCTGGGAATTGCGGTCCAGGGTCATGAACTGGCTCACGCTGTAAGTGTTGATCGCGCCGATATTGTTGAGGTCTGACTTCTGGGTGTTTTTCAGGTATTTGAGAAGGGCGCCTGCCGCGCTTACGGCCAGCTTCATGTCCTGGCACCCGAACCCGGACAGGTCCCGGACGGAAAAATGGTTCTTGATCTCTTTTAAAGAAACGTCATAATCGAACATCCAGTCGTCATGCAGGGTCATAACTCCAAGATTGGCGCTCTTTATCTCGTGGAAACGTCTGTCTTTTGAAAAACTCTCCGGTATAAGGCATTCTGAGGGGGATATTTTATACAGTTCGGCGAAAAAGTCCTCGCGGTTGTTTAGCTCGGTAACGCGGAAATCTCCAGTGGATATATCCGCGTAAGCGACGCCGAAATTATCACTGTGAGGGTATATAGAAAGCAGGTAATTGTCAACAGCCCCATCCAGTATGTCATCGGCCATGAAAGTGCCCGGTGTTATGATCTTGATTATTTCCCTCTTGATGATATTCTTACCGGGACCGGGTTCTTCCACCTGTTCGCATATGGCCACTTTTCTGCCGTTCTTTATAAGCCGGGCTATATAATTGTCGGCAGCGTGATAAGGGATGCCGCACATCGGCACTTTATTCCCTTTTCCCGCTTCCCTGGAGGTCAGGGTGATGTGGAGTATGCGACTGGCTTCTTTCGCGTCATCAAAGAACATCTCATAAAAATCACCGAGCCTGAAAAACAGAACGGAGTCTTTGTTTTGTTCCTTGATGCTGAGATACTGCCGCATCATGGGTGTGAGGGTATTGCCCATGTACTGCCTCTCCTGCAATGAAAATCTTAAAATTTAAAAGGAAAAATTGAAACTAAAAATTTAGGATTTATTATTATC
>Ga0208325_1000216_pt1 | contig 15607 bp, 12 predicted proteins | sample PL_2010_330m_FD_185486 | JGI IMG/M metagenome (GOLD analysis project Ga0208325, IMG submission 185486) | Freshwater microbial communities from Powell Lake, British Columbia, Canada to study Microbial Dark Matter (Phase II) - PL_2010_330m... | ecosystem: Environmental > Aquatic > Freshwater >...
ATATTAGCGGCGGGATACGCTACAAGACTTTGGCCTCTTACACTTGATAGGCCTAAACCGCTTTTGCATATAGGTAAAAGGCCGATGATAGAGCACATTATAAAGAGGTTAAACAAGATAAATGGTTTAACCCAGATACATGTTGTCTCTAACACAAAATTTGTCGACGCATTCATGCAATGGAAAGATCAGTATGATAGTGCGAAAAAAATATTTATAACAGATGACGGCATGAGAGCGCTGGATGAAAGAAGAGGCTCTATAGGTGATATCCTTTTCACTATAGAAAAGAGGAAGATAAATACCGATACCCTTGTTGTAGCAGGGGATAATATATTTGATTTTGATTTAAATGTCTTTATAAAAAAGGCAAAAGCAAATTCACAGAACGCGTCGATAGGCCTTTTTGATATAAAAGACAAGAAGCTGGCAAAAGAATACGGCATAGTGGCCCTTAATAAAGATTCAACTATAGCTTCTTTTGAAGAAAAACCGTCAAAACCAAAATCCACACTTGCCGCCATGTGCCTTTACTATTTTCCGAAAGATAAAATCAGGCTGCTCAGGAAGTATAAGGCGGATGGGAACCCTTTGGATCTAGCAGGGTCTTTTATAAAATGGCTTTCATCGAGGGAGAGTGTTTATGGGCATGTATTTCAAGGCAAGTGGCTTGATATTGGTGATAAAAAGTCTTTGAAAAAGGCGCAGTCAATCAAGTGGTAGATAAGAGGCCGTTTTTTGCCTGTTGAACAATTAAAATACAATAATTAACGGAGAAGAGCGGATAAGGAGGAGATAATAAAGTGAAACGGGGAAAACGTCTTTTTACATCAGAGTCAGTAACAGAGGGCCATCCTGATAAGATATGCGATCAGATATCAGACGCTATATTGGATGCTATATATGATAAGGACCCTAACGGCAGGGTAGCGTGTGAAACAATGGTTACAACGGGCCTGGCGATTGTGGCAGGCGAGATTACAACATCGTGTTATATTGATATACCCAAGATTGTGCGGGCGACCATAAAAGATATAGGTTATACAGATGCTGCCTATGGCTTTGATTATCACACATGCGGGGTTATTACTGCTGTTCAGGAGCAATCCCCTGATATAGCATTAGGCGTTGATACTGGAGGCGCGGGTGATCAGGGCATGATGTTTGGCTATGCCATAGATGAGACAAAAGAGATGATGCCTCTTCCTATAAGTTTGGCGCATAAACTTACCCGAAGGCTCGCGGAGGTGCGCAAAAAGAATATTTTAAAGTACTTAAGGCCTGATGGTAAAAGCCAGGTTACCATTGAATATGATGAAAAAGGCCCGAAAAGAATAGACACGGTAGTAATAAGTGCTCACCACGACCACAGAGCCAAGATGAGCCAAATAAAAAGAGATATTAAAAAACTCGTAATAGATTTTGTTGTTCCTAAAAATATGATAGACAAAAATACAATTGTATATATAAATCCAACCGGCAGGTTTGAAGTGGGCGGCCCCCAGGGAGATACTGGCGTCACAGGTAGGAAGATAATAGTTGATACCTATGGAGGGGTAGGCAGCCACGGAGGAGGGGCTTTTTCAGGAAAAGATCCAAGCAAGGTAGACCGTTCAGCCTCGTATATGGCGCGTTATATGGCAAAAAATATTGTTGCTGCCAAATTAGCAAGAAAATGCGAAATACAAATCGCGTATGCTATAGGCGTAGCAGAGCCTGTAAGCCTTAATGTGAACACTGACGGCACAGGAAAAATCAGTAATCAAAAGCTACAGAAGCTTTTATGGGAAAACTTTGATCTTACCCCCAGAGGAATTATAGATGGGCTAAGGTTAAGAAGGCCAATTTATCGAGAAACAGCAGCCTATGGTCACTTTGGCAGGCCTTCTTTTACCTGGGAGGATACGGGCAAGGCGGGTCTGTTGGCAGAAAAAGCCAAGAGGATTTAGCCGGATATATAAAATATCAAAAAAAATGGAGAAGAAATGAAATATGATATAAAGAATTTAAAACTTGCCAAGCAGGGGTTGCTAAAGATAGAATGGGCTGGCAAGGATATGCCGGTTCTAGCGACGATAAAAAGCCGTTTTATAAAAGAAAAACCGCTTCGTGGAATAAAACTTGGCTGCTGCCTGCATGTCACAACCGAAACAGCTAATCTTATGATAGCGCTAAAGGCTGGTGGGGCTAAAGCAGTTCTTTGTGCATCTAACCCTTTAAGCACACAGGATGATGTAGCGGCGTCGCTTGTCAAGGATTTTGATATACCTGTGTTTGCGATAAAAGGTGAAGACGATAAAACGTATTATAAACATCTAAATGCTGTTCTTGATATTAAACCTAACATAACGATGGATGATGGGGCAGATCTTGTGTCCGCCCTTCATAAGGAACGTAAAGAGCTCGCAATGGATGTTATGGCAGGCACAGAGGAAACGACAACAGGCGTTATCAGGCTCCGCGCTTTACAGGATAAAGGCTTGTTGCGCTTTCCTGTTATAGCGGTTAATGACGCTAAGACCAAACACCTTTTTGATAATCGTTATGGCACAGGACAGTCGACCATAGACGGCATATTAAGAGCAACAAACAAACTTCTGGCAGGGTCTGTGTTTGTGGTATGCGGTTATGGTTGGTGCGGCAGAGGGGTTGCATCGCGCGCTCGCGGAATGGGCGCAAATGTAATCGTTACAGAGGTAGACCCTTTGATGGCTCTTGAGGCTGTTATGGATGGATACAGGGTAATGCCTTTTAAAGACGCGGCCAGGATAGGGGATATATTTGTCACTCTCACAGGCGATACTACGGTTATTGGCAAGGAACATTTTAGGTTGATGAAAGATGGTGCTATAGTGGCAAATTCCGGGCATTTTAATGTAGAGATAGATACTGTAGCATTAAAAAAATCAGCAAAAAGGATAAGGCATATACGGGATTCAGTGGAAGAGTTTACGCTGAAAGACGGCAGGAAGATATATCTGCTCGGCCAGGGCAGACTTATAAACTTAGCCAGTGCAGAAGGCCACCCTGCCAGCGTTATGGATATGAGTTTTGCTAATCAGGCGCTTTCAGCGGAATATGTTGTAAAACATTCGCATAATCTCTTAAAGCAGGTGTATCCAGTGCCCAAGGATATTGATAAGAATATAGCATTTTTAAAACTTAAGTCAATGGGCATAAAGATAGACGCCCTAAACAAACAGCAGATAGAATACCTTAACAGCTGGGAACTCGGAACATGAAAATAGACGATTATCTTAAGCGGATGGATGAAAGGTATGCGTCTGATTTATATTTTAAGGTAGGAAGTACACCTTATTTAAGGATAGATGATAGCCTGGTGCCCGTGGCCAACGAGAAACTTGAAATATCCGATCTTGACAGTATAATAGAGTCAGTTTTAACAGGTGAACAAAAAAGGCATTTTGAGCTTACTAAAGAACTGGATGGAGCTTATAGCGTTTCTGGATTAGGCAGGTTTCGTTTCAATGTATATGTACAGCGCGGAACTAAGGCAATTACCTTTCGTTCCATCAAAAAAGAAATACCATCTTTTAGAGACCTCAACCTGCCCGTTGATATTGTACAGAGTCTTGCGTCACAACGAAGAGGGCTTATACTCGTTACCGGGCATGCAGGAAGCGGTAAATCGACAACAATAGCCTCAATTATAGATTATATAAATAAGAATTTTAGCAGGCATATAATAACAATAGAGGACCCTATAGAATTCGTCTATAGTGATAATAAATCGATAATTTCACAGAGAGAGGTAGGCTCCGATACAATGGATTTTGATAGTGCCCTTCGACATATAATAAGGCAAAGCCCGGATACTATAGTGATAGGTGAAATGCGCGATGTCGCGACTATGCAAACAGCTATTATGGCAGCTGAAACAGGGCATCTGGTTTTAAGCACTCTGCATACAGTTGATGCTACGCAAACAGTGGATAGAATCATAAATTTTTTTCCTGCGCACACCCATAGTCAGATAAGGATGCAGTTAAGCCAGTTATTGAAAGGTATTATATCCATGAGGCTTGTGCCGAGATCCGATAAACCCGGCAGGGTACCTGCCTGCGAGATAATGGTGTCAACACCGACCATAAAAAAATATATAGCAGAAGGAAAAACCAATCAGCTCATGCCTTTAATAGAAGAGGGCAAGCTTTTTGGCATGTGCTCTTTTAATCAGTCGCTTGCGGGATGGCTTAAAGAAGCTGTTATAAGCAAAGAAACAGCGTTAAATTATGCCTCTAATCCTGATGAGCTGGCTCTTAAGCTTAAGGATATTCTGTCCGGAAGCGGAAACCACATTTGATAAATAAGGAGTTCTTGAATGGCAAACGTTGATATAAAAGAATTGTTAAGATACGCGGTTGACAAAGATGCCTCTGACCTGCATTTCACGGAAGGCCAGCCACCCACCTTAAGGATAGACGGGGTTTTACAGCCTACAGCATATCCTGCGTTGTCACGGGAAGACAGCAAAAGAATAATATATTCAATATTAAGCGATGCCCAGAAAGTAAGATTTGAGACCGAACTTGAGCTGGATCTTTCTTTTTTCATACCAGAACTTTCCCGTTTTAGGGTAAATGTGCATATGCAAAGGGGAAGCATAGAAGCTGCTTTTAGGGTGATACCATCAAGAATAAAGACAATAGAAGAGCTTGGCCTTCCTGCTGCAGTAGCTGACCTTGCAAGAAAACCCAATGGTCTGGTATTAGCGACAGGGCCTACGGGTATGGGAAAAAGCACAACCCTTGCCGCTATGGTTGATCTTATAAATTCCGAAAGGCAGGCATTAATCATAAGCATAGAAGACCCCATAGAGTATGTGCATAAAAACAAAAAGAGTATTGTAAAACAAAGAGAAGTAGGTTCTGATACAAGAAGCTTTACAGGTGCGTTAAAGCACGCTTTACGTCAGGACCCGGACGTGATTCTTGTAGGTGAAATGAGAGATCTTGAAACAATATCAACAGCGATAACAGCCGCTGAAACAGGCCATCTTGTATTGAGCACGCTTCATACCCCCGACGCCCCTCAAACAATAGACCGTCTAATAGATATATTCCCACCTTATCAACAAAAACAGATTATGATTCAGCTTGCGGGATCCCTGCAGGGTGTTATATGTCAGCAGCTTCTTCCCATAAAAAACAGCACAGGCCGAGTGGTTGCCTGCGAGATAATGACAGCGACATCTGCCGTAAGAAGCCTTATAAGGGAACAAAAGACAGAACAGCTTTCAACAGTTATCCAGACAAACGCCAAAAACGGCATGGTGACAATGGATAAGGCCTTAAAAAAGCTGTACGAAGCAGGCATAATAGACGAAGATACTGTTAAATTCAAGGCAAAAGACAGAGGGGAATTCGATAAGTTATGACTAAGATAAAAAGAATAGCCTTTTTAACAAGCGGCGGAGACTGCGCGGGAATGAATACCGCGATTAGGAGCATTACAAGGACAGCTGTATATTATGGGATAAAACCCTTTGCCGTAATGTATGGGTACAAGGGGCTTATGAATGGAGATTTCAAAGAATTCAACAGGCGTTCCGTAAGCAGTATTATGAATTTAGGAGGCACTATCATAAAGACCGCGCGTTCAGAGGAGTTTATGACAAAAAAAGGGCGCGCTAAAGCTGTTAGAAACTTAAATCGGCACAAGATAGACGGCCTTGTTGTTATAGGAGGAAATGGGTCATTTCAGGGCGCTCATGCCTTGTGCGATGAATCAGATATAAAGTGTGTTGGTGTACCGGGTACAATAGACAATGACATAAATGGGACAGACTTTACCATAGGTTCCTTTACCGCTGTAGGTGTTGCTCTTGACGCGATAGATAAGATAAGAGATACTGCCACAAGCCTTGAGAGGATATTTGTCGTAGAGGTAATGGGAAGAGAAAGCGGTTATATAGCAATGAGGGTTGCCCTTGCAGGAGGCGCGGAAGATGTACTTTTGCCTGAAACAAAACCAGACTTAAAGGGTATATGCAGAGAGATAAAATTAGCTTATAAAAAAGGCAAGGTGAGCTGGATACTTATAGTAGCCGAAGGCGCTGGCCATGGCCATAAAATAGCGAAAAGAATTGAAAATATAACAGGATATGAGACAAGGGTCACTGTGCTTGGGCATATACAAAGAGGAGGCGCTCCAGACGCTATAGACAGAATTCTTGCTTCTCGCCTTGGCTCGTCGGCAGTAACAGCTCTTATGAACGGTGAAACAGATAAAATGGTAGGCATCATTTCAAATAAGGTGGTTTTGACTGATTTTGAAGCAGCATGCAGGAAAAAGAAAGAATCCGAAGAAGAGCTTTATAGGTTATTAAAAATACTCGAGGCCTAATCGGGTTTATAGAGACCCTAACCTAATTATTACAAAATCCTGGCAACCCCATTATTAGCTAGCATATAATAAAAAAGATAGATATCCTATGACAGAACGAATGATGATGCTTGTTTTTCAGCTTGGGCTGATAATATTTGCCGCGCGTACAGGCGGGTTGATATTCGAGCGGTTTCGTATGCCTGCGATTGTAGGGGAAATAATGGCAGGTATTATTATAGGGCCGTATCTCTTAGGGGGTATTAATATGCCTGGGCTTGGGCAGCCTTTGTTTCCTATATATGGGGATTTTCCCATATCCTTCGAGCTGTATGGTTTTACCACCGTTGCCTCTATAGTACTTCTTTTTTTAGTAGGCCTCGAAACAGACCTTGAAATGTTCGTAAAATATTCACTGGCAGGGTCGTTAGTCGGCATAGGCGGGGTGGTTGTATCGTTTATATTCGGAAATTTTACAGCTGTTTTCCTTTCAAAATATCTATTTGGTGTTCAATATGGATTTTCACACCCTGTGTGTTTATTTTTAGGTGTAATAGCAACAGCCACATCAGTTGGCGTAACAGCGCGAATATTATCTGAAAAGAAAAAAATGCAATCCCCTGAAGGAGTCACTATTATATCAGGCGCTGTTATTGATGATGTATTAGGCATAATAGCTTTGGCGATTGTGATAGGTATAGCGAAAAGCGGGCATTTCGAATGGCATAGGGTTACAGGTATTGCCATAAAATCGATTCTTATCTGGTTGGGTTTTACATTAACTGGCATATTTTTATCTAAACATATTAGTTTGTTCTTAAAAAAGTTTAAGGATACTACAACTATTACTGTTATGGGATTAGGTATGGCCCTTATCCTGGCAGGGATTTTTGAAAAGGCAGGGCTAGCCATGATTATAGGTGCTTATGTTATGGGGCTGTCCTTATCAAGGACAGATCTGGATTATGTTATACAGGAAAAACTCTCATCCCTGCACAGATTTTTTGTACCGATATTTTTCTGTGTAATGGGAATGATGGTTGACCTTTCAACCCTTACCTCATTGCATGTAATACTTTTTGGTCTTGCTTATACAATAACAGGCATTATTGGAAAGATATTAGGATGCGGTTTTCCTGCTTTGTTTTTAAATTTTAATACCAGAGGCGCTTTGCGCATAGGCCTTGGCATGACCCCGCGCGGGGAAGTAACGCTTCTTATAGCAAGCATTGGTTTGACCACAGGGCTTCTTGGTCAGGAGGCCCTTGGCGCTATAGTGATGATGACTATAGTTACAGCGCTTATAGCGCCTATTATGCTTTCAGCTTCTCTTAAATCCGGTAAGCCTGTCCTTAGAAAGGCAAGGCCTGAAAGAGAAAAGACAAAAAATATAAAGTTTGAAATGCCCACGCCTGATACCTCAGAATTAATATTAAGTAAAATAATCGCGGCATTTAATAGTGAGGGTTTCTTTGTGCATAGGCTTGATACAAACCAAAGAGAGATAAAGTTGTTTCAAATCAGAAAAGACCAGACATTTATAGTGATGAGGCCATCTTACGAACTTATAGAGTTTGATTGTAAGGATGAGGATAGTGTTTTTATAAACACCCTTATATATGAGGTTATCTGTGACCTGGAAAATACCATGCATCAACTTCAGACGCTTGTAGACAGCAAGTCCATAGGTAAAAAGATATTTATAGGACAGCCTTGTAAAATATCGTCAAACAATAAACTGGCAGGAAGGATATATCCTAATGCTGTTAAAGCAGACTTAAGGGCAACAGATAAAAAATCAGTTATAGAAGAAATGGTAGAGCTTATTATAGAATCAGGTCAGCTTAACGAGGATAAAAAAACAGATGTATTTAAAGCTTTGATGGAGAGGGAAGAGGCAATGTCTACCGGCATGCAATATGGCATAGCTATGCCCCATGCAAAGACAGATGTTGTAGGCAATATAATATGCGCTTTAGGCATAAAAAAAGAAGGCATTGATTTTCAATCCTTAGATGGTGAAAAAGCCAAGATATTTGTGATGATATTATCGCCAAGAGGGGGTATGGGGCCGCATATAAGGCTCATGGCTGATATAAGCCAGCTTCTTACCGATGCCCAGTGTAGGCAAAGGCTTTTAAATGCCAAAGACGATAAAGAGGTTTTTGCGATTTTTACCCAGAGCAGCGTTTTAAAAGCTTAAAAGCTATAAAAAGAAACAGTATATTTGGAAAGTGAGCTGCAACAAGAGGAGGCAAAAGTCCCCCCTTCCCCATGGCAAGCACTACATATATTGACCCATAGTATAATAATCCGATAAATATGCTCGTTCCTATTCCTGACATAGCCCCGCCTCTTTTTGTTGAAAGAGCGAATGGTATCCCAAGCAGCATTATTATGATGGAGACAAACGGCAGCGCTGTTTTAAAATAAAGGTCTGTTTTCATGCTCTTTAATATCTTTGAATTTGAGCCCGATAGTCTGTTGATGTGACTTTTAAGCTCCTTATAACTCATATACTCCGACTGAAATTCATATCCCTGAAGCTGCTGAGGAGTTTCTGCCAGGCCTATTATTTTTTCCTTAAATACAAGTGGATTGCCCGAAGATTTTCCTGTTTTGTCAAATCTATATATTATGCAGTCATAAAAGGTCCATTTGCCGTTTTGCCATGAAGCTTTCCCGGCTAGTATTTTTCTGCGTAGTCTATGTTCGTTGTCGCGTTCAATTATTATTATGCCTGTTAAACTATTGTTTTCAAGGCTGAAGCTTTGAGCATAAACGAGCTGGTTTTTTTTACTGTAAAATGTCAGGTCCTCTATCAAAGAGGCTTTTTTAGCATCCCCGTATCTTGATTTTATGTATTCTGATTTTATCCTTTCAGCTTTTATCATGCCATTGGGTACGGCGGTCTCGTTCATAATAAAGTTCAGCAAACCCAGAATCACGGACACGATAAATATAGGCAGGAGAAGCCCTCTTATGCTGATGCCGCAGGCTTTAGCAGCGGTTAATTCATTATTTTTATTAAACGCACTTAGCATGTATACAATAGCTAAAAGTGATGCGATAGGCAGGGTTTGCACGAATATTGTAGGTATGAATGATCCGTAGTATTGAAACAGTATTGCGATAGGTACTTTATTTTGCAGTATATCTTCTAAGTTACTGAATATGTCCGCTATCACATATAGAAACATAAATAAAAACAGGCAGTATATAAGAGGCAGAAGAAAGTTTTTTGTAAGGTATCTATCAAATATCTTCATATAGTGCAGCACTCATCGTTCTACAACAATAGATGTTAATATTATACCTGTTATGAAATAAATTAAGTTTGCCACCCATACACCAACTATCGCAGGCACCATACCGCGCAATGACAAAGCCATGCCGCCGAAGAGTATAAGATAGTATAAAGTTAAAATTATTAAACTCATAGCAAAGCCAACTGATTTTTCCCGTTTCTTTGTATTTATCGCCAATGGAAGTGCTACCAGCACGAAAACAAAACTCGAAAATGCCATTGCTATTTTTCTGTGTATTTCTGTAAGCCTCTCATTGATCTCTTTTCTTATGTGCTCAGAACTGCCGCCGGATGCTTTTAATTTGGCAATATTCTCTTTCAGTTCCTTTATTGTCATTGATTTTGGCTTCACTTTTTTTATATCATCCAATGAAATATCTTTGTCCAGATCGAGTGTCATATCATAGGTTTTAAAATTAAGCTTGTAAAATATACTGGGATCCTGCGGGTTTGGCTCATCGACCGAGCCGTTGGACAGCCTCAACGTTATAACCCCTTTGCTTGGATGAGTTATGAATTCCCCGCTTTCCGCTATAACAGTCCTGGTAGGGCCTTTATCCTGTAGCTGGTATATAAGTATGCCCTCAAGTTTTTTGCCCTCTATTTTATCAATCCTTACTATATAACCTTTAAACGTTTTAATAAATATCCCCGGTTCAAGATATGCCGAAGGGTTTTTTAAGGCAACGCCTTTTACTAACCTGTAAGAGGCAAAATGCGAGGCAGGCAGAATCCTGTCGTTTAAATACACCGAGCAAAGGCTTATTATAAATGTAAAGACGATTACCGGTAGCCCTATCTTGTAAAGGCTTATGCCGCTTGCTTTCATGGCGATTACCTCATTGTCAGAGGCAAGCCTGCCGAAGCAAACCATTGTTGCTGTCAATATAGCCATAGGTATGGTATAGCTTAAGATATAGGGGATTAAATATAGAAAAAGCTTGATTACATCTATAACATCTACCCCCTTGTTTATCATAAGGTCGGCAAGCTTAAATATATTACCGACTAAGAGAACAAATGTAAATACTGCCAGAGAACCAAGTAATGGGCCGCACATTTCTTTTAGTATATAGTTTCTTAATATTCTCATAGCCTGTTAGGCGCCCTTTGCAAGCGTTAGTGCTAATATTGAATTTGCTCCATATAAATTTAATGTTCTCGCGCATTCATTTATTGTTGCGCCTGTAGTGAATACATCATCTACAATGAGAATGCATTTATCTTGAAAATCAGAGTGTTCTTTACATGAAAAAGCGTTTTTTATATTGCTTAATCTTTCGGCTCTTTTAAGGCCCGCCTGAGCCCGGGTTTGTTTGGATTTTTTGAGCGTGTTTTCAAAAGCCGTATTTGTTTTTTTTGAAAGCCCTTTTGCTAATATGGCGGACTGATTAAATCCCCTGTTTCTTTCATCCGCATGGTGCATAGGCACAGGCATTACTATGTCTATCTTTTCTGGTGCTATTTTTGTAATGAACGCACTATATAATAAACTGATAAAAGCGTTCTTTAGGAAAATTTTCTTATTGTATTTAAACTTATGTATCAGTTCTTTTATCAGGCCCTCATATTGGCAGCAGTGATAAGCGCTTTTAATAAAAAGGTGGTTTTCTCCAGATGCGCAAGAGGAGATAACGGGATTGCTTAGTTTTTCAAAGCATTTTTGGCACAGAAAAAGGTTGTTATTATATCCCAGCGGTGTTTCGCATCCCTGACAGTATATGGGAAATATCAAGTTTAAAGCAGCTTTGGATATCTCAGAAAGGGTTTGCTTCATACCTCGATACTATACCATCAAACAATTCCCTTGTCAACGCTCGCTTATACACTTAACACGCTGGGATATTTTTCACGTTCCTGCGAAAATTGCTGCAAGCTTTTGTTTTCAGATTAAAACCTGGTCCCAATTGCTAATCATTATGTACCAATGTTTTAAGGTTTTTAACGGGTTTTGGGTAGTCGTTTATGCGTTTGCTGGAGCAGCGCATAGGATTTTTTTGCCTTGATTCTAAATATATGGCAAAAATACCCGCGCTGCGGAAGCAAAGACATAAACGACATGCCAGATATGTCTGTGAAAACATACTCCAGAGCGGGTGAATTGTTGCCTCATTTAAAAAACTTCTTGCATATATTCTATTTTTACATATAATAGTCTTAACTTTCCTTTAAAACAAAACACAAACTAAACTAATAGAAAGGGGTAAGGTTATGGCTTTTATTTCATCAAAGGCTTTATTTGAAAAGGCACTGAAAGAGGGGTATGCGATAGGTGCTTTTAATGTAAACAACATGGAGATAGTCCAGGGCATAACAGAGGCGATAAAGGATAAAAAAGCTCCGGTAATATTACAGGTATCAGCAGGCGCGCGTAAGTATGCAAAGCATGCTTATCTTATTCATCTTATACAGGCTGCCATGGAAGATACAGGACTTGATATAGTACTTCATCTTGACCATGGAGAGGATTTTGAAATATGTAAAGCCTGCATAGATGGAGGATTCAGCTCTGTCATGATAGACGGTTCAAAGCATCCCCTTGAAGAGAATATACGTTTAACAAAACAGGTTGTTGATTATGCTCATTCCAAGGGTGTTGTGGTTGAGGCAGAACTTGGAAGATTGAAGGGAATTGAGGATAATATATCTGTATCTGAGAAAGAAGCCATACTAACAGATCCCGATGAAGCTGTAAGGCTTGTGAAGGAGACAGGATGCGATTCCCTCGCTGTTGCCATAGGAACCAGCCATGGTGCCTATAAGTTCAGCGGCAAAGGCGAGCCAAAACTTTATTTTGACAGACTTGAAGAGATACAGGATAAACTTCCGGGCTATCCTCTTGTGCTTCACGGGGCATCAAGTGTATTGCCTGAATTGGTGGAGATTTGTAATCAGCACGGAGGCAAACTACCTGGGGCCAAGGGCGTTCCTGAGCCCGCTATCACAAAGGCCGCTGGCATGAATGTGTGCAAGGTAAATATAGATACAGACCTTCGGCTTGCAATGACAGCTACAATACGCGCAGAGTTTGACAATAACCCAGCTAACTTTGATCCCAGAAATTATTTAGGCCCTGCCCGTGAGGCGATAAAAAAGGTTGTAGCTCATAAGATAGATATCCTTGGCTGCGCCAACAAAGCATAGCCTATGGCTAAGCCCTATATATCAAAATATATAGAAGATACCTATATTGAGATGATACTCAGGTTTGCTATTGCCGCTGAGTATAAGGATGATGAAATAGGCCGTCATATTATAAGGGTAAGCGATTACTCGACAGCCATAGCAAGGGCGCTGAACTTTTCATCCAAGAAACTCAAGATCATCAGGTTTGCTTCAATTATGCATGATATCGGCAAAATTGGTGTTTCAAGCATAATACTTCACAAAAAAGATATAACCGCAGGCGATTACGATAAGATAAAAGAGCACACTAAAATAGGCGGCAGGATATTTTCAGGTTCATTATCTCCGGTGCTTCAGGCAGCAGGTGAAATCGCGCTTTATCATCATGAGTGGTATGACGGAAGCGGTTATCCGTTCGAGCTTCATGGGAAGCAGATACCTCTATACGCGAGAATAGTGACATTAGCGGATGCCTTTGACGCAATAGTCTCGGAAAGGTCTTATAAGAAACCCGAGACAATAGACTATGCCATTGAGGCGATAAAAAAAAGAAGCGGCACGCAGTTTGATCCAGGCATAGTAGATGTTTTTGCCAGGACAATCCCTTCCATGAAAGACATATTAAAAGCCACCAATACAATCAATGATTTCTTAAAAGAAAATAAGAGGTTTCTTAAGACCCCTTAGGAGAACAGTCTCTATGATAAAAGAGCTTATATTTGGTATATTTGGAGGCTTAGGCTTGTTTGTATATGGTATACATATTATGGGAGATGGCCTTCAAAGGGTAGCTGGTGATAAATTCCGTAATGTCTTAAAGGCACTTACGTCAAATCCCTTAAAGGGCGTTCTGGTTGGAGCAGGCATTACCGCCCTTATACAAAGCTCAAGCGCTACAACTGTCTTGGTTGTTGGTTTTGTAAATGCTGGCCTTATGACACTTTCGCAGTCTTTGGGTGTTATATTCGGGGCAAACATAGGTACGACGATTACTGCCCAGATTATTGCTTTTAAATTGACAGATTATGCCCTACCTATAGTAGGCATAGGCATGATTCTTTATATATTTGCCAAAAAGAGATTCTGGAAATTTTTAGGTCTATTTTGCCTGGGTTTTGGAATTTTATTTTTAGGTTTAAGCATAATGACAAGTGTTGTAAAGCCATTTGCAAATCACCCGGCTGTTATAAATGCCTTTGTTTCTATTAACGGCAGGGTTTTTTACGGTGTGCTGGTAGGCGCGTTAATCACAGCTCTTTTACAAAGCTCAAGCGTTACAGTAGGTATGGTTTTAGGATTTGCTTCTATAGGACTTATAACCACAGAAGGCGCAATACCAATAATATTGGGTGCTAATATAGGGACTTGTATTACTATTATTATAGCCTCAATAGGCGCTAATGTTACGGCTAAAAGAACAGCGGCGGCGCATCTTCTTTATAATATAATAGGTGCTGTAATATTTCTTACAGTACTTAAACCTTTTACGCAGCTTGTGACACATACCTCTCATAATCTATTAAGGCAGATCGCCAACGCGCATACTATTATGAAAATAGTCGAAACCCTGATATATCTTCCGTTTATCGGTTTATTTGTCAAGGTAGTTGAGCGAATTATTCCTGGCGAGGAAACTGTCATAGAAACAGGCCCTAAATATCTCGAAAAGCATCTTATAAATACTCCAATCTTTGCCCTTGAGGCGGCCTCTAAAGAGATAATCAGGATGGCCCAAGCGGCAAAGGTAATGGTTGATGAGGCATCAGCCGGATTTTTAAACCTTGATGAAAAAGTCCTTAAGAATCTACCCAAAAGAGAGGAAGCATTAGACGGGCTTCAGGAGTCAATTACAGATTATCTGATGCTCCTTACTCAGCGGGACTTAAGTGAAGAAGAGGCCCGCAGGATACCCGCATTATTGCATTCTGTAAATGATATCGAAAGAATAGGAGACCACTCTGAAAATATCATGGAGCTGGCCTTAAGAAGAATTAATTCAAATCTTCCTTTTAGCCAGGATGCTATAGACGAGATAAGGTTTATGTTATCACACATTGATGATATGATGCAATATTCTATCGAGTCGCTAAGCAGTAATTCAATCGAAAAAGCAGAAGAGGTTTTACGTTTAGAGAACAGGATAAACGAGTCTACTGAGGCGCTTCGTAAAAATCATATAGAAAGATTAGGCCAAAACAAGTGCAATGTGCTATCAGGCATAATGTTTCTTGATATGGTAAGTAACTTTGAAAAAATAGGCGACCATATAACCAATATTGCCCAGGCTGTTATAGGAAGGCTTCAGTGGAATTAGAAATTAAGAGAGGTGCTGGAATGGAGTGCAAGATAGCCAGGAATAAGAACATATGTAATTGTAGTTATGAGCCATGCAGCAGAAAAGGTATATGCTGCGAATGCATATCATACCACAGAAAAAATAATCAGCTTCCTGCCTGCTATTTTTCAGATGACGTTGAAAAGACCTATGACCGGAGTATAGATAATTTTATAAAGCACTATAAGGGTTGATGAAGTAGTGAAAGACAAAAAGGATTTAAAGCGAGGGGTTAATTTAGTTTTGTTGGCCTCTTTTTTTATTTTTACCATAGTATTGCTGTTTTCAGCAGTTGTTTATCCTTCCGATAAATCAGATCCCAGAGATTCAGGCAGCCCTTACGGGGTTTTAGATTTTCTTATATGGAATCATGAATGGAATTATTATCATTATGATACCAGAAAAAAGATTGAGCGCGCTGTTGACTTGATGAAGGATGCCGGAATTGGTATTATTAGAATGGATTTTTTATGGTATGATATAGAGCCATCTCC
>Ga0208325_1000219_pt1 | contig 15543 bp, 1 predicted proteins | sample PL_2010_330m_FD_185486 | JGI IMG/M metagenome (GOLD analysis project Ga0208325, IMG submission 185486) | Freshwater microbial communities from Powell Lake, British Columbia, Canada to study Microbial Dark Matter (Phase II) - PL_2010_330m... | ecosystem: Environmental > Aquatic > Freshwater > Lake...
TCTGCGTCTTCGGCAGGTACTTATCAACGCCTTCCAATATCTCCCTTACATAAACTCCCGTATTCGGCAGATACGGCCCCGGCTCATCGAGCTTTACACCGGCAAGTATCGCCTTCATCTCGTCGGGATCCGCGCCGAACCGCATGAATACATATACAAGGTCCCTCGACATCCACATCTCCCCTTCTCTCAAGAACGCCTCAAATATGCTTGCGGCCTTCGAGGCATCTCCGAGCCGGTAATACGTCTCCGAGAGCGCGTAACAGAGGAGCGGTTCCATGCACTCCGCGTTCCTGGCCCTGATAAATAATTTACGGGCTTCCGTAAGTTCCTTTTTCGCCTCGTTGCCTTCCAGGGTCCTGCTTCTCATAAAACGGGCCAATCCAAGCGCCATGAGAGCCCTGCCTTCATATGTAGGGTCATCCGCCAGGATGCCGGATGCGAGGCTTTCCGCCTCATCCAGGTCGCCGGGGTTGTTTCTCGCCGAGAGGGCCAGGGCAAGGCCGTACTTAACGTCGGTGGTAACGGCCGCGGTTCCAAATATTTCGACGGCTTTATCGGCTTGACCGGTTATGCCGTATAATTCGGAAAGGCTTCTGTATATTCCGGAAAATGCCCTTTCCCTTTCTTCGGCCAGAATGCCTTCCAGGATCTCCGCGGCCCTCCCGATACCCTCTTCGATATCCCCGTAATGGGCGGAGGTATCGGCGAGCCAGAACAATAAGTTTATCCGCATATTTCTTCTCTGCTCGGGGCTGAATTCAAGCGCCTCGGAATCAAGCTCCGCTATCGCGCTCCGGATCTTCTCTTCCGCTCTGACGATAGACTCTTTCCCCAGCACGAACCTCACATAACTCGGGATAGTGGTCATGTAATAAAATTCCCTCGTGATGCGGTTGTGGACAGGGTCCGCGAGCTCAAGCGTCTCCGCAAAATACTTTTTTGCCTCTTCCATGTCCCCTTTGAACGCGTACGCTCCCGCAATATAATATATTGCTTCGGACCTCTCCGGTGTATCGTATCGGCGCGTCCTTTCCCCTGTCACGAGCGCTTTCCTTACATTTACTATGGCCTCATCTACGGCCATGCGGCTTATAAGGCACTTTCCGAAGTAGCTATAGGCGGCCGGCTCTTCGGGATTAAAAGATATGGCCTTTCTGAAACAATCTTCAGCGGCCTTGTTCTTCTCGAGCATCATATAGGTAATCCCCGACAATATAAAGGCATCGCAGATATTTTCAGAGACCTCTCTGCGCTCATGGTTCTTTACCTTCTTTAGCCGGCCCTTTAACATCGCCACTACGGAATTTACGAGAGTGAGCACTTCCAGACAATCTTTGTTCATGTTTTTCTTATCCGCTCTCTCCTTCAACGTGAAAGCAAGCTGCATCGTCACCATGCACTTCCATGCGTCATTAGGCGCCTTCTCCAGCGCGGACCTTAAGACATCGACGGCCTCGTCATACCTGCCATCTTCCCTGGCCGCGATCCCCGCTTCTATCTTATCCACCATACTTATCCCGAAAACCGACTCCAGATACCGGCCGTTCCCGCCCTCCGGCGACGGAGCCTCAAACATCCTCAATTCGGGCGGCGCGTCCTCACCGCCGGCCGAAATATCAATATCGATCTCTTCGCCGCAATTTCTCAGTATGTCCCGCGCATGCCTTCTTACGTACGCCGCGCATGACTCGTCGGCGCATATCCTTCGGAGAAGGGGCGTTATAACGGCAGTGGCGGATCCGTACCGCGCCATCATCCTCGGGTATGCCCTTCCGGCCGAGATATCCTGCGCCGCCAGGATGGTCTTCAGAATCTTTTCGGCTTCCTCTTCCCGGCCAAGATGACTACAGGCCGCGGCCGACAGGTACCAAAGGGCCGGGTATAAAAATCCGTATCCGCGCGCCGTCGCAAAATCGGTCGCCGCCTCCTCCATTTCGCGGGACATCGCTTCGCCGTCGCCGGCAGCCAGGCCCCTCAGGTGATGAACAAGGCCGTGTATAAAATAATATCTCGGCTCGTACGTAAAGCCGAGCTTCGAGGCATCCTTAGACAGCGGATCCTTTCTATCCGGAGCCATGGAAGTCGCCTCCTTCGCCTTTTCGACGCAGGCCAGGGCCTTTTCGAGGTCGCCTTCCCCGTTACGCGCGCACAAAGCCAGGGCCATCTGATGGAGCGCATCGGCGTCGTCAGGACCATCGCCGACATACTCCTCAAGCACCTCTATCGCCTTGTCCGGTTCACCGCAGATGATGTATGTTTCGGCAAGGTCGGAGTACAAAGCTTCTGATTTCGTATCTTCGATCGCCTCAGTAAGCGTCTCTATGGCGGCTCTCGCCCCCCGGCTCCCTTCAAATGGCCCTTCTTCGCATTCCATGAGCGCCTTGTACCTCCACAGGCGCGACCTCAAGTCTTTCTTGATGCCCTCATCCATCTCAATGCCGCTCAATTCGTCCATGGCCTCGACTATCGACGCGATCGCGCCCTTAATATCGTCCCTGTCGGCCAGGCCGTGCGCCCTGGACAGCACGAGATGCTTGAAGTAACTCGTCTTGGGGAAAAAGCCGCTCGCCTGCCGGCAGAGCTCCTTTGCCCGCGAGTAATATTCTTCGGCCGCCTCGTGATCTTCCACGAGGCCGCTCATACAGCCGAGGTTGATCAGCGCAAGGATGGACTGTTCGATATATTGCGTTTCCGGCACCATGCCTTTTCTTGCCTCATTCGCTTCCTGAGCCTTCTCAAAGCATCTGACGGCTTCGCTGTAGACGTGTTCATCCCTGTAACAGACGCCGAGGCCGATCAAATAAGACGGCTCCTTCGGATCCTTACCGCAGGCCTTTTTGAAATAATCAAGCGCCCTGGATGACTGCCCCATATTGGTGTACAACTCTCCCAGCGCCGAACAAATCTCAGCCATCGATTCCTTGGCGCCGGAGAGAGCCTTGCCATTCATCGAGTTTTCCGACGTATTTATCGCCCTGCCGGCAGCCTGAAACGCCGCCACTGCCTTCAGGACATATTCCGGCCGGGATGAAAGCCATAATTTCCGCTTGTAGACCCACCCGATCTGGGCCAATGTATTTGCCCTGATCTCTTCTATCCCTTTCTCCTTTGCGCCATAACTCAAGGCATCGTACAGATTTTCCAGGCTCTCATCGAGAAGACGCCCCATCTCTTTTGAGTCCTCCGACATCTCCGCCCTGCTCCTGAGAGCTCTTCCTATTTCATAATAAATAATGGCCTTCCATATGTTATTTATGCCGGGCAGTTTGAGCGCCTGGCGATATTCATCCACGGCAAGGCTGAAATTATTCTTGTCATATGACGCGCGGCCTTTCCTTACCGCCGCGTCTATGCTGTTGCCTTTAGATCCGGGAAGATTGAACATGCCGCGTGCCATCGATCCTAAAAGCGCCAGTGCCGGCAGGCCGATGAACGCTGTCTGATACTGCGCGGCGCCGGACGCGCCTGTCCCCGCCGCATGCGGCAGGTACATGTACGCAACGGCGCCCAGCGCCAAGAGGGCCAGGACCGACGCGGCCGCCGCAACGGCAGGCCTTCGCCATCTCCGGAGCTGCACTTTGTTCATCTCGCGCTGTTCCAGCATATCGACCGCTTTGAAGTTCTTCTTGTTGACCTTGAGATAGAGCGGCGTCTTGATCTTCTCCTGCCATTCGGGGAAACGTTCTGGAACATCATACCTGTAATAGACAAACTTGCCGTCATCGCCGTATCGCCTTCCTTCCACGGCCGTAAGCCATATCAGCTGTTCGCGCTCAATAAACTTAAGGCCGGATTCGGCGAAGAAGGGGCCCTCCAGCATATGCATAAACCCGTGGTTTCCGTCACCCGTATATATCCTGACGGGCCTGCGGCTATTCTTGTTGAATATTACATTTAACGCCGGGCCGAGACTGGCCGAATCATGCACCATGAGGATCTTGCCGTTCCAAAAAGTCACTCCCGGCCCGAAGGACGGACGGCAGGTAATAACATTGCCCTCCTCATCGCAAACCGATACCATTCTGACCAGTTTCGGTTTATTTTTTACCGTGTGATAAAAGTAGCTTACAAACATGTCATCGGGTAAAAATTCCAGCTCCGAACCGTCGGGAAGGAGGCGCGGGGACGCGATATTCTCTTTCTTGAGCGCTTTATTTATCCATATACCGATCTTTTTCCAACCGAATCCGCGCGGGAAATACGTCGTTGGGCTCCTGCCCCTCCTGTAAGGATCCTTGACATAGGCGTGTCTTTTGGCTATGTGCCTTCTTGCATTATCAGGAGCCGATATGTCGGAAGGCATAACGAATTTTCCCGCCTTAACGACGTGATCGATCCAGTTCGTCAGATTTTCAGAATAAAATTCCTCCTTGCCCTTTATCAGCTCCAGCACGCCATCGGCATATTCTCCGGCCTTATCCCTGCCCTCAAGGTTAAAGATCCTTACCCCGATGGCGAGGAGCGCCCTCGACTTCAGGCGGTAACCCGCATGGCCGTCGGGAGCGAGCCGGATATATCTGTCGGATGCCTCAAGCGCTTCCTCGTAGCGGCCAAGGCCGAGATAGGCATTCGCCGTAAGACCATAACCCACCGGATCCTCCGGACGCATCTCGATATATTTTTTTCCGGCCTCAAGCACTTCGTCGAAGGCCTCGAGCAATGAGGCGGCCTGCGCCTTCCTGACGTAAGAGAGAGGGTCGTTTGGCGCCTTCAGGATGAGGAGCTCAGCAATATCGTTGGCCGATCTGAATTTCCCTTCCTTCATGCGCGTCTTGCATAGTTTGATGAGATACACAATATCTTCCGCCGAGCTTTCGGCTATCGGCTCGCTGCGCGTCGACCACAGCCGCTTCAGCGCGAATTGCGCCGCGGCCCAGATGCCTACGATGAATACGAATGCCGCGACGAACTCAGGCAGCGACAATATCGACACGATGGCTGCAAAAAGAACCGGCAACAGCACAAGCGCCGCCAGGCCTTTACGGTCTCTTTCGGGCGCTCGGACATCTATGTCGATACCGGCTTCGAAAAGCATCGTCATCAGTTCCGGATCGGATCTTATACTATTCGACACCCTTTTCTTTACATTTGTCACGCTACCCTGCGATATATAGTGTCTTGTCCCAAGCTGTTTCTGGGTCACAGAAGGCCTATCGCCTGTATAAAAAACGGTCTCTCTTAATATGTCGGCATCTCTCGAAGAAAGATCGAGCCTTGCTATCAATTGCGACGTTATTAAATCCGCTTCATCTTCGGTAATTTGAGCCAGCCGCGGCCTGGATCTTTGCTCAACATCTCTATTCCTGACTTCGAGGCCTCTTTTTTGATCGACCTTAATTACCCTAAACCAGTATCCGGTAAATGATAATCCTATGCTTGCTAAAAGATACCGCCTGAAATCATTTTTAGAAAATTTAACAATGCAGGTATTAAACAGCCTCTCTCCATAAGGAAAGAGAGTTATCAGGGTATCTGCCGAAGTCCCGATAGCTCCACTTAGTCTCACGGCATTATCATGCGTAATTAGCGCCGCCATCTCATGCAATACCCAGTAGCTTGCGCTATTGTTCCTGGCGTCGCGCGCAAGTTCGTCAATGGCATCATAATCTTTACCATACAGCATCCGCCTGGCAACATCATCTATGGCATCCGGCAGATGAAACGATCCTTCATATTTAGCAAGTATCTGCCTTGTCTTATTCCAATCCTCATCGGTAAATTGTGGCGTGGGTGTCCACTCACCTTTTGTAAGGGTAAACGTATCTTTTATTTTTAAATGTTTCTTTAGCTTGGGGAGGGCCTCCTTATCTGTTTTGCAATTAAATACTTTTCTTGCCCAATACAACAGGCCGCCCAGCGGCCTATTATTAAATCCGGGTGTACGCTCATAAAAGTCATTTGTGGATAACATACCCGGTTCTTTGCCGCGAAATTTGGCGAGCAGCATTACCATCCTTAGTTTTGCCGCTTTCGTGGTCTTTGACCAGAATGGTTCTCTGGGCTTATTTTTCTTAAACCGCTTAAGCACATTCTCTTCGTCGATCACGTCCCCGATCTTCTCGAGCCCGCCTCCGAAAAATACGAACGGCATAGCCGCCGCCGCGGGCCCCCAGAGCCATAGCGACAATATCGATGCGGCGATCACGCCGAGAAACATGGAGGCGCTTTGCGCAATTTTTGAACCGGCCTTTGGATCTTTGTTGTCCGGTCCGGCCTCCGCCTTATTGACGAGAATACTTATCGCTATACTTAGATGCTTCGTCTCGGGGGTATCGCTTCTGGATGAGAGTATGACCGGCAGGCCCATCGTAGCCGAAGCCAGGGACCTTCCCTCGGCCTCGTGCGTCTTATAATACATGTTGGCCGCTGCAATGCAGGGAAGGATCAGGATGTTTGCGTCTCCCTGTGTCTCTCCCTTATAACCTTTCATGGCCGCAGCGCCCGGGATCACGGCCATGTCGTAGGCCATAGGGCCTTCCACCAGGTCCGGCCAATTGAGCTTGGCGACCTCCGCGGCTAAACCCTGCGCGTATTCGGCATAGTCAAGAAGCGCTACCCGCGGCTCCATGCCGAGGATCTTCGCCAGATAGATGGCGTTCCTGACCACTTCGACCATGGTCGGCTCGTCGAGATCCTTGTTTATGCCTGAATCTGAAAATATAACAAGCTTCTTCTCGCCCCTTACCGGGAACTCTACCGCCACGGCAAGGCTGACGCGCCCGCCCGGATACAGACTCGAACAAAGCATCGGGACCAACAGCTCGTTCGTCTGGATCTCTCCTTTCATGATAAGATCGGCGAAGCCTCTTTCCACAAGATCTATCGCCTCCGCGGGATCATTGACCTCTATATAACTCTCGTCGATCAGGCCCTCGTCAACGGCCAGCCGTACGGCCTCCCTCGAAACGTCATTTGGTTGCACTACGACGATCCTGGGCTTCCTGCCGTCCTCGGCTGATGCCTCTTTGGCGCGGGTTATGATATCCTTCAATTCCTTTATCGGAAAGACCCTTGCCGGTTCAGGGACAGGAAGAGACGCATCGGGAATGTTCCCGGCCGCATCGGGATCTGCCGTATCGCGTATCGTCTCATCAGGATCTGGCCCATCGGAGCCATTGACTGGTAAAGCCCCTGTCGGATTTTCTATCGCGTCCAATACCAATATAAGCTCATCAACAAAGCCCATGTCGATAACAACCGGCGGTTCCAACATACTCTTGATCGATGACGCCAACGCCTCCTTCACCCCCGCATCCCCGAAATCTATAACATTCTGAAAAAGCCGCTGTATGAATAACCTTGTATCCGCGTTTAATTCTTTGTAGCTGATACCGTTTATACCGGCGGTGAAAGCGAATATTTCCTTCGCAACGGACGCCGGCGCCCTCAAAAGCGCTTCGGTGAGCGCGCTGAATGCCCCATCGCGCCGCGAAAGCGGATTGGATTCATCCAAAACAGCTTCAACCATCGGCCGAAGCATACTCACCGTAACGGACTCCGGACTTCTGCCCGATAAATAAACTACGGCGTTCTCCACCTGTTTCCGGGCAGCGGGATCAAGATCTTTCGACATCACCAATTCTTCTATGGCGCAACGCGCTTTGCTCCCGGCAAATTCACTGCCGCCCAAAACCATATTCGCCAGCGATCTGGAAGAATTTTTGTAAATGCCCGCCTTAAGCCGCGGCGTCGAAATGATCTCTTTAAAAGAAGGCACGAGGCATTCCTGAAGGTCTTGCGAAGATTCCGGATCTTTCGCGGCTCGCGTCAACGCATCCACTGCTTCCGTAACCGCTCTTTCACTCGACTTTTCAGAAATGACGGCATCCTTAAGCACGGCTATTGAATCTTTTATCAGGGACTCCGCGCCCGGATGTTTCGTCATAGCCTCATACAAAACGTTTGCCGCCACTCCATAAATAAATTCCGATTCGCCCGATAATCCGGCGCTTAAAATACGCCTCGCTGCCCGGACGATCTCACCCAGCACGACAATATCTTCTTCTATTTGGCCTATCTCCAAAAGATCCTGCGCGCGGGAAAATTTTGATCCATGGTCGATGGACGGATTTGTAATATCATTGGCGGCGCCTCTTATCCGCATGATCAGTTCACGGCGCGCTTTCGCTTCCTCGTCGTAGACGGAGCCGGCGGCCGCGCCTGCAAGGGCCGCCGGCGGCCCGTCGGGGACCGAAAGGACTACGGTCGTACCGGACTCTTTTCGAGGGGCCTCTCCAACGGCCGTCCTTCCGTCCGCGTCCCTGTTGAATTCATATGCCTTGCGGCCTTCTGTCCCGGACATGAACCTGATGGAAAAACCATTGCTCCACGCGATACGAAGCACGGATCGCGCGCCGTCGCCAAGAACGCCCGACGTAACCGCGGGCATGGACCATTTTGTGCTGGTAAACTTATTGACGCGCCAGTCCTCAAAGATCGCCGGACCTATGCCGATACCATTGTCCTCCAATACAAAAGCGTATTTCCCGGCCAGGCTGTCGCGTAGTATCCGGAACGTTATGCTCCCGGGATCCGCGGTTTCCGGGCCGTCACCGTCTATCTTCAGGAAAACCGCATCAACCGCATTCTCAATGAGATGTTTAAACGCTTCAAATACGATGACCTTGTTATCGTGGTCTATGCCGGCGTCCTTTATCGCGGACATTACCCCGTTGTAGATCTCATATGTGTTCATCTCGATCGCGTTTCGCCTCGCAATCGGATTTTCCGGCCCGGCGTATTTCACCGAAAAGGACTTTTCCGCGATCTTCCCGTCTAACTCCCGGGCGCTTTCCTTATCTTTCGGCGCGCTACCCATGACAAGCAACACCAATAGAGCGCTCAAGCCGATGGGCGCGCCGGCCATCACGCACGCTCCGGCGGGCGTACTTCCGGCCGCGCATCCGGACATGAGAAGCTCGACCATATATCCGCCGAGCATCGCGAGGAATATCCAAAAACCTCCGTCCGTTATGTCGGTATGACTGGGAATATTGCCGCCGGATTGGCCGCTTTCCACTTTATCGCGCTCCCTGGCCTGCTCGAGCCTTTCCAGTGAGGCGCGGGCTATCTGCTGTGTGTGCGTAAATTCTTTTTTATGGAATAACCCCCTGAGGCCGCCACCGACAGTTTCCGCCGCGGCGCGTCTTATTACGGCTTCCGCCTCGGCCAGGTTCAGATCTGCAAGTATCTCGACCACAATATGATATTCTTCATAATGCTCCTCAAGGAACGGCACCAGGAGTTTTATATCTTCCTCGAGCACGTTCAACGCCCAGAAGGCTTCTTCGCCCCTTGCATCATTCTTTAAGTAATCGTGATACAGGGCTTCGACATCCTTCGCCTTTTCGTGATCAGGGAGGCCTCTGAAATCCTTCTTCAACATCTCAGCCTCCTCATCTCGTGACTGATCGGCCTGCGGGGCTTCTTCGTCGGCAGTCGCCTCTTCCGCCGCCGGCGGACTTTCAGCGGTTTTGGCGGCAATGGGCTTGCGTTTGGCAACGGCGCGCCAGGGCTCTTCCGGACGGCGTTCAATTTCCCCGGGCGCTTCCCCGTACACACCGGCCTGCGCAACTTCTATCGTAAACTCCATCAGCTGCGGCGATTCCATCCTGCGCGCTATCTTTGCCGCAGCCGGCATGAGAACCACCATGATAACACTTTCGCCCGAGGCGTTTTCCGTAACCATAGCGACTACGCTGTTTGCCGGCGGAGGATTATTAAACCTCGATAGATCCATCAGGCAGAATTCGACCGGCCAGGGTCCATAACTCAATCCCTTTTTATTGAGCTCTTCGATAGGGACCGCTGCGCCGCCGTCCATTAAATTTTTAATGTCCGCCTTTGTTTTTGCGTCATTGATAATATTGAAGAGGCCGCCGGAAAAGATATCGATCCCGCCTAATACGGCCGGCACTGCCAGGACCGCCGCCTGCGGGAATCCGGAAGTGGCCAATATGATAGAGGTAGCGGCGAGTAACGCGATCTGCGTTCTGTTTTTGGGAAGGAATAGTTTGTGATATTGCCGAAAGAAGACCTTCGTCTTAAGAAAATTGCCCGGCCTCTCGAGCCACGGATGACTCTTCAATATCGCTTCGTACTTCTCGCTGCGCAGGGCTTTAAAGAGAAGGTCGTTCGCAACAAAAACCCCGGCGGCCGCCGCCATCGTCCATATCGACACCGCACCTGCGCCCATCACCACTAAGGCAGGAAAGCTTCCGTCAGGGTCGTCAGGTAATTTCAGCTCCATATCCTCCGGCGCGCTCATGCCGCCGCTTGCGATACTTTTCCCGATGTCATCGATCAGCCTCTGGAGATCGGCGTTATCCGGATCGTGTTTTTTTACAAGTTCAATATACCTAATTACTATCTTTGGATCGTTGTGAAAGCTAAGATAGTAGCGCGCGAGATCCGCGTATACCTGGACAAGCTTCCTTGTGTCGTCCGACGAACGAAACTCTTCAAAATATAACCGGTCTTTTTCATTGATCAGGAAAATCAACCGCGCCGCCCTGTGCGAAAGGCGCTCGGCCGTGTTGAAACGCATGCCATCCCCGTCTTCAGACAGCCACGCGTCCAGGATATCACGCGCGCGGCCGAGCAGCATGACGTTCTCTTCGGACTCGCCTGCCGCGAAAAGAAGCCGGCCCGCCTGAAAAAGCATCTCGCGGGCCGCATCTTCAACAAGCTCCATCCTGCGCTCTTCCGGTATCGTTTCTATATGCCTGCCGTAGCTTAAAAAGGCCTCGGCGCCCGCCGCCGCCTTACCGATATCGACGAAGGAATCAGCGTATCTTTTGGCGTACGCGATTACGTCTTTAAGCAGGTCCCTGTCTACTTCACCGTATTGTGGCCTCATGAAAAACGGCTCGATGCGCGAGCGAAATATATGGTGCCGGACGAAGATCGCCGCCTCTTTCAGCGCAGCGTCGCCGCCGGATATTATATCCTCGAGCTCCCGGATTATGCCCCCTTTCAATCTCTTGTCCACATTAATGAGGACTTTCACGGCCTTCATATTCGGATTCTTTCCCGGTTCTAAGACGGATCTGAGTGTGCTCATGAGCGCGGCAGAGTCAAGATGCGCCGTCCCGGCGCGCTCCGCATCTCGGGGGCCGGTCGCTTCATCGATAGCCTTTTCCGCTTCGGAGGCCATGGCATTCCGGATCTCTTTGACAAACTCGGCCATCCGGCCGTTCGGGATACCGGCCTTCCCTCTTCTTTTTGCCAACATTTCAAGCCAGCCCCAGAACCCTTCATTATCGAACGAAGAGTTGGCCTCCCTGCCCAATCTCGTCAGCCATTCAAGGCGCATCCAGAACTTTTTCTTATTTTTGCAATCGAGACGCGAAAGCCGCCTTATGAACTCGGCCCGGTCCTTACTGTTTAACTCCATAACAGCTTCGAACGTACCTTTAAAGACCTCGTCGGACGGAAATATGTTGTAGAAATACGCGATCTCCCGGGGATTCCCGGCCGACGACTTCAGGCGATCGAGGGCCGTCCTTTCGTATTTTTCCCGGCAGCGGTCCGCCAGGATCCTTATATCCGGGTCGATGCCGTCAAAGATCCCCTCCTGCGCCTTCATTACAATATCGCAGAATTCTCCCGTCAATTTCTGCCCGCGCAGCCAGTCGTCAAATACATCCCGGAAATTGGGCGAGGTCTCAAATATGGCAAGCGCCTTTGCCAGCATGCCGGCGTCAATATCCGGCAACAGGTCGGCGGTGAGGAGCTTTTTCAATATATTGAACCGCTCCGGATAAATTACGCCGACCTTGTGGGCCCAATAAATATGGTCGAAGGCAGCCATCATCCTGTTCTCTCCGGCATCTTCGCGCTTATCGCTCGTCCCGGCCACAAGCCGTTCTACCATCCCGGGGCCCATTTTGCGAACTCCATCTGTCTTTTCCTTCAGGACGGCCGTAGCGGTCAATATATACGCGAGGACCATCCTTAGTTCCAGCCAGAGTTCGTCATGAAGAAATATGATGGAATCGCTGTCCGCCTTCTTGCCGCTCTCGCCCATCCTGGCCCTGCATCTGCGCAGAAGCTCGTCGAAAAGCATGCTCGACAGATAAACTTTGCCGGCCGCGCCGGATGTCGAGAAATATTCGGGGTGACTATCATCCGCCCAGGTGGCCGGGACGGGCTCGCCGCTCAACCGGTCACGCTGCTCGATCACGACCATCCTGCCATCCTTCAGGAGGCCCTCGGCGTAATCGATCAGTTCGAGCATCTCGTCCCTGTAATCGAATATATTTTTACCGTCTTCACCGGGGCGCGATAATTCTTTCCGCAGGTTGTAAAACTCATCATCCCTGCTTTTAACTGGTCCGGCGCTAATGGCCTTCCTCGCAATATTAAGAAATTCCCGTATAAGGGCCGAGTAGATATCGCCTTCCCATTCCGGCTTCAGGGCGTCTTCCGCCAGCTTCTCGAGAGCGATCTCTTTGGCGCTTAGCGCAGCGGGCGGCCCGCCATGCCCGAACGTTGAAAAGGCTATGCCCGACAATAACGATATCCCGATGAATAAACTCGCGGACGCCTCCATAATGCCGGCGCCGGATGAGCCTGCCGTAAGATACGCCCCCGCCGCTGCCAGCCCCGCGGCGATAAGGACAACTCTGGTCTTGGCGCCCGCTTTGGCCTTGGGAAACAGGCATTTGATATAAGTTTTAGTTTCCGCGAACGCCTTCCCGGCCTCGACATCATTCAGAAATTTTCTGATATCGTAATAATATATCCGACGCTTTTCCCTGAGGGTTCTGTACTTATGCTCAAGCTTCTCTCTGAGCCGTGTCCTGGCCCTGCCTGAACCTATGAACAGAAAACGCTTTCGGTAATCCATGAAATGGTCTGTCGCCTTCTTTGCAGCGATGTTCCATCTCATTGAACGAATACGGAAAAATTTACGATTGTATCTTCCAGGCCACAGCCATCTCTTGATCAGGCCGCTGATCCCATGTTTGGCCAGGAATTTCCTTTCCTTGAAATGATTTCTCTGATAAGTAAGGATATCCGCGCACATCTTAAAGACGTTGCCGTCCAGAAGGTCCGCCCTTTTCTTCGTCAACGCTTTAACGAGGCCGGAATGGTGCATGCTCATCCGTATCTTGTAATCTATCCTGGATAGCCATACCAGGTCTCTGATGCCGAACGACGCTGATATGAGCAGTTTTGCGCTCGCAATGAACCCGACAAAAAAAGGAACGAGGGTAACAAGATAGAGCCACGGACTGAAGACAAGCTCCTTGTCAATCTTTTTGTAAATAAATATCGCGAAAAGCCGCGCCATGGCCCCTGTCTCTAACAGGATGACTGAAACTATAATACCCGGGACCGGATGGCCCGCTTTAATACCGCCTAAAAGTGAAAATACACCAAAGTACTTCGCAAGGCCCAGCGTAAGCTCTATGCCGGCGAACGTCAACAAAAGCCTTCCCTTGTGAATATCGGTGAGATTGAAGACATTATCTTTGATAAATCTGGCCAGCCGCGGCTTCGGGGGTTTTTTAAATACTTTCGTGTCGCGGGCCTGTATAGCAGCCATTCCTCCGGACGTGGCGTTCGCAAGCATAGGTAGGTTATTTCCTTGCGCTCCGGGCCTTATCGGCTGCCTTGGTCTGAGTTTTGGAACAGCTTCTTCGGCAGTCGGAATAGTGGTCTCAACCTCGACCGGGGCGGGTGTTTCGACGAGTGTTTCGCCGGGCTTTAAAACCAATATCCCGCCATCTGCATCTATCCTGACGTCGTGGGCCGATGCTCTGCCGTCACGGTCAAGCGCCGTACACGGGATCGTCCATACATCGCCCTCGTTGCGACTTTGCTCAAAATCGAGATATAGCTTTACGCCGGACTCTTCGGTGATGGGGACAGTTATCTTGCGATTCCTCAACTCCTCAAACATCTCGCGCATCTCAACAAGGTCGTGATATTGGAATTCGATCTGCGCGAACCTTGCCTCTAAGAGCTTGACCGGATCAAGTGGAGCTATGGTGGAGAATGGCGCTATCTGGAGGGTTGAAGGCGCGGCAATGTCCCTGAACGCGTCCGGATTCGCCCAGACCACGTCCTGCGCGAAGAATGTGACGACGAGTATCGCCGCGATTACTTTTATGAAAAGAGGATATTCTTTAAACATATATAGCCTATATTATCTCCAAATCTTAATTATTGTGTATCGTTTTCTACTTTGTGATATCTTAACAACGAATTGAATGTTTAATAAGTATACAGCACCGCATTAACAAAATCAAATTCTATTTCTCTCTTTTTTATATCCTAACATTAAACCAACCCCACCTACGAGGTGATGGCATTTCTAACCAGGTTAGATATGTCAGGTTACGCCTATGTCTAACCTGGTTAGAAACAGAGCCAGTTTAGTTGCAAACTCTCCGGCGTGGTGGTAAACTATATGGTGCTATGCGGATACTTATAGTAGAGGACGAGAAGAAAATAGCGGATTTTTTGAAGAGGGGTCTGAAGGAAGAGGGCTATGCCGCTGATGTCGCGTACGACGGCGAGGACGGCCACTTCCGCGCGAAAACCAAATCTTATGACCTCATTATTCTCGACCTGATGCTCCCGAAAATGGACGGACTTACGGTCTGCAAAAAACTCCGCTCCGAGAAAATCTCCGTCCCCATACTGATGCTGACCGCAAAGGGTGAGATCGCTGATAAAGTCACGGGCCTCGATTCGGGCGCCGACGATTACCTTACGAAGCCGTTCGCTTTTGAGGAACTCCTCGCAAGGGTCCGCGCGCTCGTGCGAAAGAGAGAGTCCGGCGCCGTCACTAAATTAAAACTCAGCGACCTGGAACTCGATCTGGTCACGCACAAGGTCGTCCGCGCAAGGCAGGAGATCAAGCTCACCTCGAAGGAATACGCCCTTCTCGAATACATGATGCGCAACCCCAATACCATCGTAACGCGCACCATGATATCGGAACATGTCTGGAACGCCGATTTCGATTCGTTCACCAATGTCATCGACGTCTATGTCAATTACCTCAGGAACAAGATCGACGCGCCGTTCAAGAAAAAACTGATCCAGACCATCCGCGGGCGGGGATATATAATAAAGGAGTAAGACAATGACAAATGACAAAATCCAAATGACAAATGAAATCCAAAATCATAATGCCAAATATCTAAAACTCGGGTTTTGTAATTTAAGCATTTGTCATTGGTAATTTAATTGTCATTTGTGCTTTGACATTTGACATTATCGTTTTCAAGGAAAAAATATGTTAATAAGATCCATTCGATTTAAAATAACCCTTCTCCACACCGCCATACTTGCCGTAGCGCTCACCGCTTTCAGCCTCATACTTTACCATAATGTAAGCGTCAACCTGCACGGCGCCATGGATTCGCTTTTAAAATCAAAGGCCGGCGGCATAGCCCAGGCGATCGATACCTACTGGGAGGCGTCGAAACTTGAGTCGACGGAAACGACCCTGAAACCCGAAGCGCTCAGAAAGCGCCGCAACACCAACTTCGCGAGGATCGCGCAGAAGTGGTCCGTCGAAAG
>Ga0208325_1000220_pt1 | contig 15536 bp, 14 predicted proteins | sample PL_2010_330m_FD_185486 | JGI IMG/M metagenome (GOLD analysis project Ga0208325, IMG submission 185486) | Freshwater microbial communities from Powell Lake, British Columbia, Canada to study Microbial Dark Matter (Phase II) - PL_2010_330m... | ecosystem: Environmental > Aquatic > Freshwater >...
AAGAAGGCCTTTGAAAAAGTTTCGAAGACTATCGGTATTCCCGAAAGGCTCATGGGTTTTTCGCTGACGACCGAAACGCTGCCGCGCACACTGATGGGGAAAGCCAAGAGAAAAGAGATAAAGGAATTCTATCTTTCCGGGGGGATCAGGGAAAAGTTTCCTCCGAAGGAAAAACGCCTTACAAAAGCGGATCTTAAGGTAATGAAAAAGCCGTTGGCCGGCAAGGTCATAGACTGCCTCAGGACGCAGACGAAAGTCGGGGATATAGCGCCCGGCGATTCTTTTGAGTTGGACCTGGGGATAGGCCTGATAGGGCGCTCAGAGATCGCTAATGAACTGGATAAGGCCCTCGGCGTGAAAACAAATGAAGACGAGATCAACAGGGTCTTCACCGTAGGCGAATTGATAGCGTACGTCGAAAAGATCAGCCGGTGACTTCGAACTTCCTGTCGAGGAGATCCATGATGAATAGCCTCGGAGCCGGGCCCTCGGGAGGATTGACTTTTCCGAGCACCATCATGACCGCCTCGGTTACGGCGATCGACGTGCCGAAATACTGCGGCATTACGATATTGGGGATATACATCTCTCCCATCGCGGCCTTGCGGATCAGCTCGGGATCGACATAGCTCGGGACGTAGGGGACGAGCTTCGTCATTGCCATGCGCACGTCAACGCCCGCAGATAACCCGAGAAATTTTTCCAAAGATACCGTCTTGGGGCCGAAGACAAATACATTCACTCCGAATCCTATCGCGTTCGGGCTCACCACACAGATATTGTTCTTTTGCGCCGCCCGATACATCGCCAGGGTGGCGTCGAGGCTCGAAAGATCGGTCCCGTCTATTACTACCGCCGCGCCATCGATAAATCTTTCCACATTCCCCGGCAGCACGCCCTCCGTGAATACGTCGAGTTTGAGATGCGGGTTTATCTGTTTGAAATGGCGCTCGAGCACCTCCGCCTTGTTTTGACCGATATTCGATGTCGTGGAACAGCATTGGCGGCTTAGATTGTGTACGGCGAATATGTCGGGATCCGCGATCTTAACATGGCCGACGCCTAAACGCACTAACTGTTCGGCGGATAGCCCTCCCATACCGCCACAGCCGGCAACGGCGATGCATGTATTTTTCAGCCGCTCCTGCTCTTTGGCAGTAAGCACGCCTATGTTCCGCCCGACCATCTCTTCATAAAAAGCGGTTTTTTCCATTCTGTGTCTCCTTAAAATTTTTCACCACTACTATGTTGAGTTTACACCAGATAACGCTTTTTGGCAATAGCGCCGGAATATGATATAATATACCGTATTAAGGAGATGTATGAAAAAGATAACGTAGGGCACCTTTAAAGGTGCCCTACATCGGGGAACTATAATAAAGGAGATGTATGAAAAAGCGGGAAAAAAAGGGACCAAGTACAGCGGAACTGATACTCAAGGTGCAGCAGCAGTTGACATTCTTAGACAAGAAGGTCGATACTCTGATAACCCAGTGCTCAAAACCGGCAGAGCGTTTTGACGCTCCGCGCCACCATGACCGTCATCCCCCCGCCGACAGGCAGGCCGCTCCCTTCAGGGAGAGAATCCTCCACAAGGTCATCTGCTCGGACTGCAAGAAGGAATGCGAGGTGCCTTTCAGGCCCACCGGGGACAGGCCAGTCTACTGCAAGGACTGTTTTTCGAAACGAAAACAGAGTAGCGGCCCCCATCAGGTGCCGGCTCCGCGCTTTTACGCAAAGCCCGAGGAGAAGAAGGGCGGGTTCGACAAGTTCCGCCGCCCGGAGGGCCGTAAAAGTCCCGACCCCAAAAGGAAAACGGTTACTCATCGCAGAAAGAAATAGGCATGATAGCGCTCATTACGCTCCTCATCATTATTACGCTTTCCTTAATAGCGGTAAGGATCGGCGCCATAGCGCTGGAGCTAACCGGCCTCTCTCCGGAGATAGCGTCATTCCAGGCTCAGTCGGCGTTTTCCGGGACGGGATTTACCACCTCAGAGGCCGAATCGCTCGTCACCCATCCCGTCCGCCGCAGGATAATCCGCATAATGATCCTTTTCGGCAGCGCCGGGATCACCACCTCGATCGCCACCCTCGTTATCACTTTCGTCGGACAGGACGCGCATGCCGTGATCGTGCGCGCCGAGATCCTCCTGCTGGGCCTTTTGGTAATATTCTTTTTTGCGCGGTCCAAGTATTTACACCGGGTCATGAAGATAGTGCTTGGCCGCGCGCTTAAAAAGTGGACGAAGATGCGCCTTTTTGATTACGAACAGCTCCTGGGCCTGGGCGAGGGTTATTCCATCTCGAGGGTCGTCGTAAAGGAAAGGAGCTGGCTCAAAGACAAAAAATTGAGTGAACTGAAGCTCGAGCAGAGCGGCCTCACGATACTGGCGATATACCGGAAGGCCGGAAAGAAGGAGACCTTCATAGGCGGGGTAACGGGCGATACGGTCGTCCGCTCGGGTGATGTGCTGATATGCTACGCTCCAGAAAATGTCAGCGAGGCGATAGCGGAAAATGTCAGAGTGGTAACAAGAGACGATAAATAGGGACAGCGACTATTTATTATGAATAAAAATCTGAAGAAAGAGCTGGGCCTTCTTAACATATTCTGCATCGCCACCGGAGCGATGATCAGCTCTGGCCTCTTCATCCTTCCCGGCCTGGCCTTTGCCATGGCCGGCCCATCGGTGATCCTTTCGTATATCCTGGCCGGCCTCTTATGTATCCCCGCCCTCATGAGCAATGCCGAACTGACTACGGCGATGCCGAAGGCCGGAGGGGATTATTTTTACATAATGAGAGGATTCGGGCCCCTCTTCGGCACGATCGCGGGTTTCAGCACATGGTTCTCACTGGCCCTGAAAGGCGCCTTTGCCCTCATAGGTATGGGCGCGTACCTTTCCCTTATCACACATCTTCCGATTAATATCGTGGCGCTTTTGTGCTGTCTCTTCTTCGTCGTCCTGAATCTGGTGGGCGTGAAGGAGGCGGGAAGGTTCCAGGTGTTCCTGGTTTCGGGGCTTCTGGGTATACTAGTAGTCTATAGCATCTGGGGCATGAGATCGGTCAGCGCTGCGAATTTCACGCCGTTTTTTTCCGAAGGCCTCGGACCTATGTTCGCTACGGCGAGCTTCGTCTTTATATCGTACGCGGGCCTCACCAAGGTCGCGGCGCTTGCCGAAGAGACGAAGGACCCGGGCAGGAACCTGCCTCTCGGTTTTATCCTCTCTCTCTTTGTGACCGTAGCGCTGTACGCCCTTGTAATATTTGTTACGATAGGGGTCATGGACCCCGAAAATCTGAAGACGACGCTGACGCCTATCTCCGATGGCGCGGGCGTCCTCGGCGGCGAGTTTTTCAGGATAATAATAGGCGTAGCGGCGTTTCTGGCCTTTATCTCGACAGCCAATGCGGCCATCATGACCGCTTCGCGTTATCCCCTAAGCATGAGCAGGGACAATCTGGTCCCTTCGGCATTCCAGAGGATAAGCCGCAGGTTCAACACCCCTTACGTTTCTATAATTGTCACAGGTCTTTTTATGGGCGCGGCCATATTTTTCCTGAGGCTTGAAATGCTGGTCAAGATCGCATCCAGCATTCTCGTGCTTCTTTTTATATTTGCCAATCTTACTCTTATTCTTTTCAGGGAAAGCAAGATTGCGAGCTACCGCCCGAAATTCCGATCACCCCTCTATCCGTACCTGCAGATAGCCGGTATATTAGGGGGAGGGTTTTTGCTCGTCGAGATGGGGACGTTCATCATTTTCCTTACAGGGCTTTTTCTCATGACGGGAGTTATATGGTATAAGTTGTATGCCCAGAAGAGGACTGTCCGGGATTCAGCGCTCATATATGTGCTGGAAAAACTTATCGCAAGGGACCGGGATCTGACCTCGGACAATCTCCTTACCGAACTCAAGGATATTGTCATTGAAAGAGACGAACTCGTAAAAGACAAATTCCACAAATTAATCGAGCAGGCGGGCGTGCTCGATACTAAGGAGGTCCTGAGCGCGGAGGAATTATTCCAAAAGGTTTCGGATGACCTGGCCGCGACCTCCGGGGTGGATGCGAAGATATTATTGAAGAAGTTCATCGACAGGGAGAAGGATGTCTCCACCGTCGTGCGGAAGGGCCTCGCCATTCCTCACGTCGTGATCGAGGGAAACGATATCACCAGGATTATCCTGGTGCGCTCGAGGGCCGGGGTGCTCTTTCCGAACGATGAGGTCGTCCATACGCTTTTCGTCTTCGTCAGTCCCGCCGGCGACCGTGTCCTCCACCTGAAGATACTCGCCGCGATCGCCCAGATCGCCGAAAGCCCGACATTCGACATTAAGTGGTTGGAGGCGAAAAATCCGGAGGAATTAAAAAATATAGTCCTTCTCGCCGAGAGGAGGAGAGGCTGATGCGGCGCGGATTGAATGATCTATTTTTAAAGGCCATCACTCTCCTCATCATATCCTCTTTCATCGTTTCCCCATTATCGGCCCAGGATCTAATAGAGACTTCAGTTAGGCCCCTTAATCTGCATCAGGCCATTGCCACGGCATTGACCAATAATCCCGACGTAGCTTCGATGCTGAGGGCCGTGGGAAAATCGGAATATCTTTACAGGGCGGCATCAAAGGAATGGCTGCCCGTATTAAGCGTCGACTACTCGTTTACCGCATTTCCGAGGGTCCCGGAGATGCTCCTCGACGGCCTGGACGATTCGGGGGCCAGCGACAGTTTCCCGCTTACCGACAACACTTCCTTTGTCTTCGGGGCGCACGTAAAGATGCCGCTATATACCGCCGGCGCCATCAAGTACAGAAAGGATATGGCGAAGTTCGGGATAGACGTCTCGAAGATGAGGTTTCTCGAGGCGCGGGCCGACCTCATACAGGAGGTAACGATAGACTATCACAATATCCTGAGGTTCCAGAATTATTCTAAGGTGGTTGCGGAGAACCTCAAGAGGTTTATCGAGCACGAGGAAAATACCAAAGTTAATTTCGAGGTGGGCCTCATCGCGAAAAATGCCCTTCTTGAGATCAGGGCAAAGCGGGCCAACGTTCAGCAGGACATGATCGAGGTCGAAAAAGACCTGAGGATGGCCAGGTACGCGCTCAATGTCGCCATGGGCATAGATGTAGACGCGAGATTTATTCTGGAGGACATTGAAGAGCGCAGGGAGATAGCGTACTCCGCAGGAGAGTGTTTCGACCTGGCGCGCGACAACAATCCGTCGCTCGCGGTCTTCACCTACCTTAGCAGGATCGCGGAGACGGACGTCAAGCTTCAGAAGACGGATCTCTGGCCTAAGGTTTACGGAGATGTGAGCTATTACAAACACGGCAAGACCCCCGCCCTGGCCGGCGACGATTACTTTACCAACGATATAGTTATGGCTGTGGTAAAGGCCGACTGGAAGGTGTTCGACTGGCTCAGGACGATGGACCTCGCCAAAGCGAAGAAAGAAGATGTGGCGATCTTGGTCGAGAAGCTGAGGAGCATCGAGGACAGGGTGGCGCTCGACATAAGAGGGGCGCACCTCGCTATGAAGGCGGCCAAGAATAAATTCCTGGTCGCCGAGCGCGGTATCGAATACGCGGATGAAAATTACCGCATAGCGCAGCTGCGTTATGATGAATTGGTCGCGAAGTCGACGGAGGTCAACGACGCGCTCGTCCTCCTGAGGAATTCGCAGTTCAACTATTATACGGCGTTCTACCGGTACAGCATCGCGGTCGCGAAACTTGAGCGTGTCATCGGGATGAATGGATACCCTTACGAAGACCGAATTTAAAAAGGAGCCTGAGAATGGACATTAAGAGCATCGTACCGAAGATATTGCCGGCCGTTTTTATCGCGTTCGTCGCGGCAGGCCTTGTAGTTTTTATCGGCGGCTATTTTGGGAAGGGCGTGAGCAAATCTTTTCTCAAGGTGAGCGGCAGGGTAGAGGGCCGGGAGTATAATGTAGGAACGAAGATGTCCGGCAGGGTCGGCGAGATGTTCGTGAGCGAGGGCCAGAACGTCGAAGCCGGCCAGAATCTCGCTATTATATTTTCAAAACAGAGAGAGGCGCTCTTGGCGGCCGCAAACGCGCGGCTCAAAGAGGCCGAGGCCAATCTCAACTTGGCCCGGGTCAAGTTCGAGCGCTACGAGCGTCTCTTCAAGGCCAATGCCATAGCCAAGATGGAATATGACCGCATCGAGAACGGTTTTATACGCGCCACCGAGGACATGGTAGCCGCCGGGAAAGAGAGCGAAAATAGGCTGGCCGACCTGGACGATACGCTGATAGTCGCTCCGATCACGGGAACCGTTGTGACTAAGATAGTGCGCAAAGGCGAGGTCATCGCCGCGGGCACGCCTCTGGCCACCCTGATCGACATGGACGATCTTTACCTGAAAGTCTTTCTCACCACCGATTTTGCAGGAAAGGTAAACCTGAAAGACGAGGCCAGGATATATCCCGACGCTTTTCCAAACGTTGCGTTTGATGCCTATGTGGATAAAATAGGGGAAAAGGCGGAATTCACCCCCAAGAACGTCGAGACGAAGAGCCAGAGGGCCAAACTCGTCTTTGAGATAAAGCTGAAGGTCAAAGATAACTCGAGCCGCAGGCTTAAGCCGGGCATGCCTTGCGAAGCCGTGATAATGATAGGCAAAAACGCCCGGTGGAGCTCATTTAAGCGTTAGGCGGATATGGCAAATGTTATCGAGGTGTCCGATCTCTTCAAGAATTACAAAGACCTCAGCGCCCTCGACGGCGTTTCGCTCTCCGTATCGCGTGGAAGCATCTTCGGCCTCATAGGCCCGGACGGCGCTGGAAAATCGACGCTGATACATATCATCACGGGAGTGCTTAGGGCGAAGACGGGCAGCGTGACGGTGCTCGGCAAAGACGTATTGAAAGATCCTGAAAGCATAAAACCGCTGATAGGATTCCTGCCCCAGGGGCTGGGCCTGGCCCTCGCCCAGGAATTGAGCGTCGATGAGAATATCAATTTTTCAGCCGAGATCAACCACGTCGATACCGATACCCGCGAAAAGAGAAAAGAGATTCTCTTAAAAAGCACGCAGCTGGACCCTTTTAAGGACAGGCCCGCCAAAAATCTTTCGGGAGGAATGAAGCAGAAACTCGCCCTCTGCTGCACGCTGATACACGAGCCGCCGCTCATCTTTCTTGACGAGCCGACAACGGGCGTCGACCCCATCTCCAGGCGCGACCTTTGGACCCTCATAAATACCATGGTTAAAGAGAAGGGTATCACCGTCTTTCTTACCACCTCCTATATGGATGAGGCCGCGCGATGCCACGAAGTGATCCTCATGCACAAGGGCAAGATCATCGAAAAAGGCAAACCATCGGAACTTCCCTCAAAACTGGACGGCAGGTTTGCCGACATATCCATTGATGACCAGCGAGATGCCGTCGGCGTATTACGGAAGATGGACGGCATAAAAGTGATATATCCCATGGGTGATAAACTGAATTGCATCTACAAAGGGGTGACCCTGCCGGACATAAAGTCGTATGCCAAAAAGGCGGGATTGAATATCAAAAAGATCGAAGACGGGACGGCCGGGCTTGAGGATGTCTTCCTTTCGAAGATAGCCCCGAAGAGCGAGGGTATAAACGAGGCCGCCTTCGAACAATTCTTCAAAGAACGATTCACGATACACGATACACGAAACATGATAGAGGCCGAAGCCCTCGAGAAAAAATTCGGTAATTTTACCGCGGTCAACAAGATTAGTTTCAAGATAAAGCGCGGCGAGATATTCGGATTTCTTGGCCCCAACGGCGCTGGCAAGACGACCACAATAAAAATGCTGTGCGGCCTTTACCCGCCGACCTCGGGCAGGGGCATGATTGCGGGCCTCGATCTGGCCAAACAGCAGTTTGAGGTAAAGAAGAGCATAGGGTACATGTCGCAGAAATTTTCGCTCTACAGGGACCTTACCGTCGGAGAGAATATAGAACTTTACGAGGGTATCTATGGTGTTCCCCGTGAAGAGATGAAAGAGCGCATGGGCCTCATACTGAAGATAGCAGATCTCGAGGGACAGGGTAATATTATGACGGGATCTCTCCCGATGGGCATAAAACAGAGGCTGGCGCTCGGCTGCGCCATCGTCCACAAGCCGCAGTGTATCTTCCTGGATGAGCCGACATCAGGCGTCGATCCGATAGCCCGGCGTAAATTCTGGGATGTAATATTTCTTTTGTCGAGGAAGATGGGCGTAACGGTGCTCGTCACCACGCACTATATGGACGAGGCGGAATATTGCGATAGGATACTTCTGATGACGAAAGGCAATATAGTGGCTATGGGCGAGCCGGGAGGCCTTAAGAAGGATGTGAATAAAGAGATCGGCATTCTTCTTGAACTTGGCACGACAGATCCGTTCGCGGCTGCCGAGGCCCTCAAGAAGGATTTTCCGCATTCGCTCATCTACGGCGCCGGTGTCCATATATATACCCTGAATGAAAAGGAGGCCCTCCCGCAGATAAAGCGGATCCTGAGCGCCCGGGGCATAGAAGTCAAAGACATAAGGAAGAAGATAATGCCTTTCGAGGACGTATTCGTCTATTTTTGTGAACATAGCAAATAGGGGAAGAAAATGTTTTCCGTGCGCCGTTACATAGCCGTGGCAAAAAAAGAATATCTCGAGCTCAAGAGGAACAAGATATTCTTTCTCATGACGATACTCGCGCCGATCGTGCTCTACTTTCTCTTTGCGTTCGCCTTTTCGCTTGAAGCGAGAAATATCCCTATCGGTTTTGCCGATATCGACAAATCGGCCCTCTCGAGGCAGCTTATCGATAAGTTCGCGGCCGCGACCAACCTCTTCCGGGTAAAGATGGTGACGGCGGATTATAAGCATCTCGAGAAGAATCTGGCCCTCGACCGTTTGCGCGTAATAGTATTCATACCAAATGATTTTTCCAAGAATATAAAGAAAGGGATGCCGACTAAACTGCAGGTCATGATAGACGGCGCCAACCCGGTTTACGCTAATATTGTCGGCAGTTATGTCGGCGCTGTTCTTAGCGCGTATCAGTCGGATATACTGGCGGACTATTTCCTCAGGCGGCAGGAGGGGGGAAGCGGCTGCCTCGTACCAATAGATTTGAGTGTTAGCGCCTGGTACAATTCGGCTTTCAGGAGCGAGGATTTCGTGATACCCGGCGTCGTCGCCATCATCATAATGTTCTTCCCGCCGATAGTCGGCTCCATATCATTGGCGCGGGAGAAAGAGACGGGCTCCATATTGAACATGTATTGTTCGAGCATAACCAAGGTCGAATACCTGCTGGGCAAAATGACCCCGTATGTCATCATCTCCTATATAAACTGTCTCCTATTTATAGTTTTTACCATCGTCTTTTTCCAGGTTCCCATGCGCGGCAACATCTTCTATCTGGCCGGGGCATCGCTATTTTACGTTTCGGCCTCGATAGCGCTCGGCCTCCTGGTCGCTGTGCTGGTCAGCACTCAGGTCGCGGCGATAATAATAACGACCATAATCACGCTCACTCCATCGTTCATGTACAGCGGTTTTTTGGTGCCGCTTTCGAACCTCGGGGATAACGCGCTCATCTATTCGCGCACCTCGCCGGCCACATACTACATTGACCTGATACGAAAGGTGATGGTGAAAGGCGCCACGTTCGTTAATATAAGAGACGACATCATGATACTGGTCTTTATCTGTATCGTGCTCTACGTCGGATGCATAAAACTTTTTAAAAAGAGGCTGGGATAATGTATTTCAGGATGGCTCTTCTCATGCGCAAGGAATTTCTCCAGTTCTTGAGGAATACCCCGCTGCTTCTGATAGTGCTTTTTTGCGCCACGCTCGATATCCACTCGGCGGGCGACGTGTCGATGGACGTGAAGAATTACCCCGTCGCGGTCTATGACCTTGACCATACCGTCATGAGCCGAAATTTTATCACAAAATTGCGCGAACCGTATTTTAAGCTGGAGCGGATGATCCACGATGAACGGGACGTGAGGCAGATGATCGAGTCCGGCGAGGCCGCGGTGGTAGTGGTGATACCGCACAACTTCGGCAAGAAGATAAATTCCTACGTGACGGCTCCGCTTCAGGTGATCGTCGACGGATCCAAGTCAAACGCTTCCCAGATGGCCCTGAACTATATCAATAAGATAATCTATCGGGAGAATATGGACCTCCTGGTGAGCAAGTGGCAGGTATCGAATATATCCAAGGATATTATTCCGTATGTCGACTATAACACGCGGTATTTTTACAACCAGAACCTTACGGACAGATGGACCTTCTGTCTTCAGGAGTTTCTTATGTCCATAACACTGATAGGCGTGCTTCTGACCGCGACGGCGATGGTCAATGAGAAACAGTTTGGTACGATAGAGCAGCTGATGGTGACTCCACTGCGGACGCACGAGATAATGTTCGCCAAGATCATTCCCATGATGGCCGTCCTGTTTGTCTGTATGTTTATCGCCGTCTTTACGGTGCTCGTGCCCATCGAAGGCGTCCCTATCATGGGCAATATCTGGGCGTTCTTTCTTGTCAGCATCGTATATTTCTTCAGCATAGCCGGGATAGGCCTTTTTATTTCGACGATCTCAAACAGCCTGTCGGAGACGGTCCTCTTTTCGCTAGTATTGCTGGTGCCGATAATGTTTCTTTCCGGCTCCACCGTCGCTCCAGAGGTGCTCCCGGTCTGGGTCAGGGCGCTGATGCATCTTTCGCCGATGAAATATTATCTCGACCTGACTAACGGCATATTCTTTAAAGGCAATTCGCTTCTGTCAATGTGGAAGCTGGTATTGGGATTATTGGCAATCGGCGTTGCGGCTTTCTCATTCGGAGCGGCGCGGTTCAGAAAAGCGTTTCAATAGAAAGGCCCCGCGGGGTATAATCATAATTATATGCGACGGACAATAATACCGATTCTTTTGCTATTCTTTGCCGCGGCCTTTTTTTCATACCTTCCGCGCCTCGATTCGAGGGATACGCTGTATCAGGTCTCGACCTTGAGCGCTCTACTGGCGGGCGATTATGACGGAGACGCCAGTATCCGGACGCTAAAGGCTCACGGGGACTTCGGCCTGGGGACCTTCAACTCTCTCGACGGGGAGATGGTGGCGCTCGGAGGCAGGGTATATCAGGTCAAATACGACGGCACCGTCTCTCTTGCCGGCGACAGAATGAAAACGCCTTTCGCGGCCATGACTTTCTTCGATAGCGACAAGAGTTTCGAATCGGACAAAGAACTCGATTATGGAGGTTTAACTACGATAATTGATGGCATGATCGCGAACAAGAATATTCCTTATGCCGTCAGGGTGACGGGCAGGTTCGACTACATCAAGACCAGGAGCGTGCCCGCGCAAAAGAAGCCTTACAAGATTCTCACCGAGGTCGTCAAGGACCAGTCGGTATTTGAATTCCGCGACATCGAGGGTACGATAGTGGGCTTCAGGATCCCGGATTACATGGGAGGGCTGAATGCCCCGGGTTATCATCTCCATTTTATATCCAAAGACAAAAAGGCGGGCGGCCATCTCCTGCAGTGCGGAACGGGACGTGTCACGATAGACGTCGACGACACCCCCGAGCTTCACATGTCCTTGCCCGAAGGAGGCGATTTCGAGAACCTCGACCTTTCCAGAAATCGCTCGGACGATATTGAGAAGGTGGAAAAATAGGGACAGCGACTATTTTCCTATGGAAAATAGTCGCTGTCCCTATTTTTCAGTCACTTTTTTCGGACGGCCGCGGCGGGCCGATTTCAATGTCCTGTCAAACATAGTCTCAATCTTATCCACAAACGTATCGCTTCCAAGAGGCCTGCCTGTTAACGTGTTAGCTTTAAAATTTTTAATCACATCGGCATCATCCGGCTCCGCGAGATAATCTCTCCAGTTGTCGATCTCCATGTATTTGCTGAAATCGAGAAGATTAAGCCCGGGATTATTTCCGGTTAAATGATGCCTAGCGCTGGACCATTCCCAATCCTCAGGCGCCGCTACCAATCCCGCCCTTACAGGGTTATTTTCAATATAGCGTACGGCCGCGTAGAGGTGATTCTCGTCGAGAGCGTTTGAGTAGAATCGTCCCTGCCAGAGGTGTCCGCAGGCATTCTTCTTTTTATTGAAATATTGGGAGTATATCATGTGGCATGTGTTGAAAGTCTTGGCCATAGAGTTGTCCTTTGTCGGTATTGCTATAAAATGGACATGGTTCGGCATCAGGCTATATGTGAGAAATAGTAACCCATATTTTTGTGAGTAGATATTCAACCATGCCAGATATCGCTCATAATCGGATTTATTGGTAAACACAATATTCTTATAATTTCCCCTCTGAGTAACATGATGAGGATAATCCCTGACTACGATTCTTCCCATGCGCGGCATATATTGACCTCCTTTTAGCTTTGTGCATAAAATAACCCCTTACTATATAAGACGCTCAAAATGGCAAAATTGTTGCAATTTATTTTTAAAATAGGGACAGCGACCATTTTTTGAGGTAAACTAATATGAGAATAATGGTCGCTGTCCCTATTTATTTAAGAGGAAAAAAGAGCTGATGCGATCGATCACAGCGCCGATAATTTTGATACTCTGCCTCGCGGTCGCGCTCTCGGGATGCGCCACGATGCGCTATCCGGGCGCTTATAAGATCGAGGGCGAGGAGTTTAAGGAATTCAAGGAGCTCGACGACGAACGAGCCCTGAAACTGGTCGCGCTCATCTATAACGTGAATGCCAAGACCTGGGAAGACGGCATAGCCAGGAGCATTACTCTCGAGGCGTATCTCGGGCTGCTCGCCAAAAGGAAGTCGCGCTACATCAGGAATTCGGGCGTCTTCGAGATCAAGTACGACAAGGTGAATATAACAAAGTGGGAATACGATGATCTCGCCAAGCTGTACGACCTGCTCGAGCCCAAGACGAACAACTACTATATGGACTCCGCGCCCGAGCTTTCAGAGAGTGAGAATGCCAGAAGGGTGATATATCTGACCTCGATAAATGCCCTGGCAAAGGAATTGAAGGGCAGGGATGCGAAGAACACCGCCTTCTCAATAGTCGGCCAGGCCCTCTTTACTGTGCTGTCCGTTGCCCTGGCGATGATATGAGTACGCTTGTATTTGTATCAAATATTGAAGCGATTAGTAGGTTTAATCGCTTCAATTGAGCAGCAACTTGACAAAGAAGCGGTTGCATGATATAATTGAATCGAATAATGAAGCTATTATGAGGCGATTATGGAATACATATGGCAATGCAAATCCTGGCCGCAATTAGTATGGAGCAGCGATGTTTTACTGCCTCTGCTTGGACAGGCGAGACTCGCGCAGGGAGATCTTTTGGGCCGTGTCAGGCGTCTTGGTTTTAAGTTCGGTGAAGAGGCTCAGGCGGACATTCTTACGGAAGAGGCTATAAAAACTTCTGCTGTTGAAGGTGAGCGATTAAACCGTCAAACTGTCCGCTCCTCGGTAGCAAGGCATCTGGGGCTTCCCACGTCTGGTTTAGGCCCTGTCACCCGATCGGTGGATGGACTGATAGAAGTGCTCTTAAATGCAACGCAAAATTACAACGAACCCCTCACCGCGGAAAGACTAAAAGAATGGCAGGCGGCGTTTTTTCCGACAGGCCAGTCAGGGCTGCATAAGATTCGGGTCGGCCAGTGGCGCGGCAATGAGCCGATGCGTGTTGTCTCAGGCCCCCTCGGCCGTGAAAAGATTCACTTTGAAGCGCCGCCGGGTAAAACAGTCGATGCCGAAATGCGTATGTTTTTCTCCTGGTGGGAATCAGGCTCCCGGGCAACGGACGGCCTTTTACGCGCCGGGCTTGCGCATTTTTATTTTGTGACTATTCATCCGTTTGAAGACGGAAACGGGCGTATCGCTCGAGCCCTGACAGATATGGCGCTCGCGCAGGATGAAAGACTCGGCGTACGGTATTATAGTCTTTCTTCACAGATCATGGAAGAAAGGGATCAATATTACGATGTTCTGGAAAAATGTTCAAAAGCTGATCGTGCCGATGTGACAGGATGGCTTATTTGGTTTTTAGAGTGTTACCGGCGCGCCATACAAAGATCCGATAAGATTATCGGGGATGTTTTGGCCAGGGCGGATTTCTGGCAAACGCATGCTCAAACGATCATGAATGAGCGCCAGAAGAAGGTCCTGAATCGCATATTGGAGGCGGGTGCCGGCAATTTCGCCGGCGGCCTGACAACGCGCAAATACGTCAGCATTGCAAAGACGAGCCGCGCTACGGCGTTTCGTGAGATCTCGGACTTGCTTGACAAGAAAGTCCTGCGTCAGTTACCCGGCAAAGGCCGTAGTGTTCACTACGATCTGGCCTGGCCGCAGGAAGTGAGATAAAAATGGGATGTGTCCCCAATTAATGTTGGAGAGACCGATGAATAAAAAGAAGAAATACATGATGAAGGCTGCGGTCATCAGCCTGTCGTTCAATGTCGTGCTGTTCTCGTTCAAGCTCGTCGCGCTCATAATCGTCCATTCGCTGGCCATAGCTACGGATTTTGCCATCACCGTGGTCGGGCTGACCATCTCCATCATCCTCTACAAGTCGTTGAAACTGTCGATGAAGCCGGCCGACCTGCGGCATAATTACGGTTACGGCAAGGTCGAACATGTATGCGAGGCCATGGAGGGCGTGGTGCTGCTCGGGATAGCCATCATAATGTCCTTCCAGGCGTTCGCCAAATTCTTCCATCCGAGCCTTGTCTCTTTCCCGTGGGTGGGTTTTGCCTCGAGTTCTTTGAGCCTAACGTTTAATTTCGTCGGGGCATTCCTTATATTTAAATTGGCCCGCAAAAGCTCTTCCCCGGCGGTCAGGGCGGAGGGGGTCCACTACACCCTCGAAGGTTTCATATCCGCGGCCATCGCGGTTGCATTCATAGTGACCATACTTTTGAAACGCGGCAACTATTCATACATTGAACCGTATATAGATCCCGCCGTCACCATACTTGTAAGCCTGGCCATCTCCGTGCCATCGATCAGGCTTGCGAAACTGGCCTTTGTCAACCTGCTCGATATCTCGATAGAGGAGCCGAGCAAGATGGAGGCCGTGGTGCGATTGGCCCAGCATGCGGACCATTATTGCAACTTCAAGGATATAAAGACGCGGACGGCCGGGCATAAGAAATTTGTTGAGATGAAGATAATAATGCCCAGGGACATGGCCTTTCACAAGGCGCATGAGGTGGTCAAGAGGATCGAAAAAGACATAGCCATGGGTATTCCCGACAGCGAAGTAACGGTCTCGCTGGTGCCGTGCCGTAAGGATTGCGGTCTGCTGCAGGATAATAAGCCGTGCCCGTATCTAAAATAGGGACAGCGACTATTTTTCCTGCGGAAGATAGGTCAGAAAAATAGTCGCTGTCCCTATTTTAGACAGCTGTCCCCAATTAAAAAGGAGGTCTATTGTGTATAAGATAAGCGAATTGTTCAAGGCGATAAAGGAAAATAACGCGTCGGACCTGCATCTGTGC
>Ga0208325_1000221_pt1 | contig 15534 bp, 15 predicted proteins | sample PL_2010_330m_FD_185486 | JGI IMG/M metagenome (GOLD analysis project Ga0208325, IMG submission 185486) | Freshwater microbial communities from Powell Lake, British Columbia, Canada to study Microbial Dark Matter (Phase II) - PL_2010_330m... | ecosystem: Environmental > Aquatic > Freshwater >...
TTTCATATTTAATCCTAATAATTTTTAATATCTACTTTCATTCCCTCAACCCCTTCGTCTGAATTAACATTAGTCCACTTTTCATAATCAAATCTCGGCGCGGTCAAGCGATAAGAAACTCTCCCCTCTTTCTCACCATAAATCAATAATTGGTTTTCGCCGGAATTAACTTCGTACCAAATATTATTTTTGCCTTCGGGCGTTAAAAGCGCGACTAAATTATCCCAATTCTTTCCAAAATCAGTCACCTGATAAAAGAGCCACAAATCCGAACCCTTTTCCGCTTTGTCAAAATCAATTATTGAAAAACATTTATCGTTCATACATTTCAAATTAACATTGCCTGTTGTCTCTTCTTTAAGTCCTGTCATTGAAGCTACATAAGTCGCAAACTTCTCGCCATTAATATTATAAGCCGGATCAATTGTGTTAACGGTCATTTTATCAACATTGGTAATATCGTTGCCTCCCATATTAAGATTGTTAGTTAAATACACCTGTTTACTGCCATAATTTCTAATGTAAGTAGAATCAGTCATATACCAACCGCCGCCATATGATTGAGAATACCAACCCGTGGCGCCATAAGTTCTCATCCAACCACCACCATCATCACGAAGAGTTCCTTCGGGAGCAACAATTGCGCCATCAACTCGCAAATTACCGGCGACATGTAATTTCTGTGCCGGCGCTGCTGTCCCGATGCCGACATTAGTGCCATTATCATAAATTTGTGAATTTCCTAAAGTTGTAGCCGTTGTCCATTTGGAAATATAGTTTGAAGAACCAGAACCAGTTATCCCTGTAACATCCGCCCAACTGCATTTTGGTCCGCTTGTGCCAAGCGTTATACAATCAACATCCAAGTTACCGGTCGCGTTTAAACTCCACTCAGTGCCAGTCAAAGTACTTCCTCTAAAATAGACATTAGAACCCCCCGATGGTCCCAAATAAATGTTATTAGAGTAAATATAGGCCGTATTGGCGCCACTAGTAATATAAAAACTATGAGGACCTGTATACATCATATAGGAACCATCATCATAAAAACGCCCGTTAGAACTCACATATAAGCTTGACCCTTGTTGAATTGTTAGAGATCCTTGCTTTGTTTGCGGATCGGTCCCGACATTTAGCGGAGCGCCAACATTGCTTCCCGGAGGAGCGGTGCTGGGTCCCGTCCAAGCCGCAATTGCTATACGAAGACCAACCGCGCCCGCAAAACTTAAAATAAAAATAGCCAATATTGAAACAATTGGCTTAGCTGAAAAAAATATTTTTTTCATAGAAATAAACTTTATTAAATTAAAAGATTTAATGCTAATATGATAACATAAAAAGAGTAATAATGATTGATAGTTATCCACAGCGACAAAAATAATAAGTTTAAATTTTAAATTTATGAACCTCCTCAACTCCTTATTTCCTCCCTATTGTATTTCATGTCAAAAATTAACCAGAAGCCAGCATGATTTTTATAAATACATTTGTCCTTCGTGCTTAAAAAAAATTGATATAAATCATGATAATCTTTGTTATCTTTGCAAGACTCCAACTCTTTACGGAAATACTTGCGAAAAATGTAAAAATAAAACTTCTCTTGCCGGGCTAATTGTTGCCTCAAATTACAGTAATCCAATTTTAAAAGAGGCCATTCATTTTTTTAAGTATCGTTATATCAAAACGCTTGCTCCGGCTCTTTCATGGATTTTGATGGCAAAAATAAAAGATTCCCAATTATTAAAGAATGCAAATGAGTGGCTTTTTATTCCCGTTCCTTTGGCAAAAAAACGGTTAAAGTATAGAGGATTTAATCAAGCAGAATTATTAGCAACAAATTTATCAAAATGGCTTGGCATTCCCATATCTTCTGTTATAATAAAAAGAACGAAATTTCGCGCGCCTCAGATGCAAATTCAAAATCAAAAACAACGAAAAGAAAATGTAAAAAACTGTTTCAATATCAATCAACGCTTTAATCTTGCGTTTTTAAAAGATAAAAGGATAATATTGGTTGATGATGTAGCCACTACGGGAGCAACGCTCAACGAGTGCGCTAAGGTCTTAAGACCGTATGTTAAAGAAGTTTGGGGTTGCGTTGTAGCTAAATAAAAAATTAAAAATCAGAATGCAAAATAATAAATCAAAATATAGAAATGTTTTAATTTAAAATTTTTTTAAATTCTACATTATCGTTTTGACTTTTGATATTTGGTTTTTGATTTAATTATTGGAAGGGTGGCTGAGTGGTCGAAAGCAACGGTTTGCTAAACCGTTAACTGTCTTAATCGGCGGTTCGAGGGTTCGAATCCCTCCCCTTCCGAATATGAAACCTCTTTTTTCCTGGCAAGCGCCTGAATTTACCAAACATAAAAAAGGACCAATATGGTTCGTTATTTTTGCAATAGTTTCCTTGGGATGTCTTTTTTTAGCCCTGCGATGGAAAGCATTTACTATGATTGTTTTGTTAATCCTCGCCATTTTTCTGATTGTTATTTATGCTTTAAAAGATCCTCCCTTGCGCCATTTTTCTATTACACCTTCGGGAATAAAAATAGATAAATCTTTGTATAAATTTTCTGACATTTCTTCTTTTTGGATTTTTTATGACCCGCCCGAAATTAAAGAAATAAGTTTTAAGCAAAGAAAGGCTTTGTTTCCTTACCTATTTGTCCCCTTAGACAATACTGACCCCAATAAAGTAAGGAAGGTTTTGCTTAGGTTTCTTCCTGAAAGAAAACAAAAAGAATCCATCGCAGATAATGTCGGAAGGATTTTGCGTTTTTAAAATTCTAAATGTCCCCGTAGTTTAATTGGATAAAACGGAGGTTTGCGGAACCTCAGAGTACAGGTTCAAATCCTGTCGGGGACAAATTTTATGAAATTAAGCGTTCCCATTTCTGACATTCCTTATGTAGGCCCCAAAACTGCCACGCGTTTTGAAAAGTTAGGCATTAAAACTTTAAGGGACCTGCTTTTTTATTTTCCCAAGCGTTATGAAGATTATTCGGCTATTACTCCAATTGCTAAAGCAAAAAAGGGAGAAAAAGTCTGTTTAAGGGCAAAAATTTTAACTATCCAAACTAGGCGCACCCCCAGAAAAAAAATGTTTTTGACTGAAGCCATTATTGAAGATGATAGTGGAGCGCTTGCTGTTATATGGTTTAATCAACCATTTGTCACAAAACAATTAAAAAAAGGATGTTTGGCTCTTTTTATTGGATCAGTTCAGTTAAATAAAAAAAAATTGGTCCTTTCTTCTCCCTCTTACGAGTTAATAGCTGAACCGGAAGCGCAACCAAGAAGTCAAATTGTCAGTATTCACGGAAATAGAATAATCCCTATTTATCGAGAAACTTATAAAATTACTTCAAAATTTTTAAGATTGTTGGTTTGGATAAATCTCCGACACTTAGAAGAAATTGAAGAGCATTTACCTTCTGAAATTATCAAAAGAAACGGTTTAATATCTCTTGAACAGGCATTAAAAGAAATTCATTTCCCCCATTCTTTTCCCTTATTAAATCAGGCCAAAAAACGCTTATCTTTTGATGAGCTATTTTTAATCCGCATCTACTTAGAAAGACGGCGTTTTATTCGCGAAACAAAAGAAAGATCTTTTAATATTCCTTTTGATAAAAATTTGGTCCAAAGTTTTGTTGAAAATTTATCATTCAAACTTACAAACGACCAAAAAAAAGCGGCCTGGCAGATAATCAAAGATTTAGAAAAGCCATATCCAATGCAACGGCTTCTTGAGGGCGATGTCGGTTCAGGAAAAACTGTTGTAGCCGCTATTGCCAGCTTAGGCGTTATCCATGCAGGATACCAAGTTGCCATTATGGCGCCGACGGAAGTTTTAGCGCGTCAACATTTTAATCAACTTTCAAAAGATTTAAAAAAGATTAAAAACATAACTATTGCCTTGTTGGTGAGCGCAGAAGCGCGAATTTTTAAAAGCCAACGCTCCGCTAAAATTAAAAAAGAAAAATTATTGAAAGACCTAATTCAGGGGAAAATTAATATAATTATTGGAACGCACGCTTTAATCCAAAAAAATGTTAAATTTAAGAATCTGGCATTTGTCGTTGTTGACGAACAACATCGTTTTGGAGTAGAACAGCGAGCGCAGTTGTTAAGTATTGAATCAACAGTTTTAAGTGATGAGTTAAGCATTACGAATGAATTTAAATCGGAAGTCGGAAGTCGGAAGTCGGAAGCAAATTCAACACTCCGTCCTCACCTTCTCTCTATGAGCGCCACTCCTATTCCCCGAACATTATCACTGGTATTTTATGGCGATTTAAATATTTCCCAACTCAAAGAAATGCCAAAGGGAAGAAAAAAAATTGATACAAAAATAATCCTTCCCAAAGAAAGACAAGAAGTTTATAGATTTATAAGAAAAGAGGTAAAAAAGGGGCATCAGACTTTTGTCATTTGTCCTTTAATTGAAGAATCGGAGATAATAGAAACGCGCGCGGCCGAAAAAGAATTTGAACGGTTATCAAAAAAAATATTTCCTGACTTGCGTGTAGCGCTTCTTCATGGACGAAAAAAATCAGCCGAAAAAAAGGAAATTATGGCCAATTTTGTTAAAAAAAAGACAGACATTTTGGTCTCAACTTCTGTTATTGAAGTCGGTATTGATGTGCCCAATGCAACAATTATGATGATAGAAGGATCGGAAAGATTCGGCTTGGCCCAACTTCATCAATTGCGTGGTCGCGTTGGAAGGGGCAAACACCAATCTTATTGTTTCTTATTGACTGAAATGCCTACTAAATTCGTTGTAGCGCGACTCAAGGCATTAGTAAAAATAGAAGACGGTTTTAAGCTGGCTGAAAAAGATTTAGCAATGCGCGGTCCCGGTGATTTTATTGGCCACCGCCAATCCGGCATACCAGACCTAATTATGGCGTCCTTAAAAGATATAGATCTTATCAATCTTGCAAAAAAGGAAGCAACTTTGCTTTTAGAAAAAGATCCCGAACTCATAAACTATCCCCTATTAAAAGCAAAACTCCAACAAATGGCGTCAAAAATTCACCTTGAGTGATAAATCAAAAAATATTATGTCAAAATTATTTTATTGGACGATAAATCTGCTTATTTTTTTACTTCCCATTTATCTTTTTCGTTTTGAAATTGCTGGATTGCCAACAAATTTTTTTGAAATTTATTTCTTGTTTGTCTTTATTTGGTGGATAGGAGAAAAAGAGTACAAAAAACATAAAAATTCAAAAGATGATTTCATGTTAATTTTTCACCAGTTTATTAACAGGGATCGCCTACTCTTCTCTGGAATAAGCTTGCTCTTAATAGGCGTTTCTCTATCAACTGTCTTTTCTTCTAATAAATTAACAAGTTTGGGTATTCTAAAAAGTTGGTTCATTGTCCCGATAATGCTTGTGTGGATGATAATCAATATATTTTCAGAAAATTTAAAGTTAAAAACGAAAAAATCTTTTTATCATCCTGTTTCCTTGCTTAAATCTCTCGCTTTTTCGGGATTAATAGTCGCTTTTGTTTCTCTTGGATATTTGTTTAATGGCAACCTCACTTACGATGGCCGCCTAAAAGCTTTTTTTGAACATCCTAATCATTTAGCAATGTATTTAGCGCCATGCTGGCTTATAGTTTATGGCTTATGGCTTATGACAACAGGAAAGAACGAAAAAAAGTTATGGCTATCATCGGTTATCTTAATTTCAATTCCTATATTTTTCACATATTCTTACGGCGCATGGTTGGGAATTGTGGCAGGAATGTCATTCATGTTATGGGGACTTATGAGGATAAACAGGGGTAAAAAAGGATATAAGAGAAAAAAAAAGAAATGGTTGTATGGTTTTATTGTCATATTGTTAATTATAGTTGTTGGATTAATTCAACTAAACCAACCAAAATTCCAGAACATTTTTACAACTGAATGTTCAAGTTTTCATTCTCGCTTAATGATCTGGCGCTCTGCTTCTCATATTTTAGAAGACAATTGGTTCTTAGGCATTAGTCCCGGCACATTTCAAGAATATTATCTTAATTATCAAAAATATTTCCCGCCTTATTTGGAATGGGCCGTTCCCCAACCGCATAATATTTTTTTGGCTTTTTGGCTGCAAACTGGAATTATCGGATTTATCGGATTTATTGTAATATTGGTATGGTTCTTTAGGACGGGACTAAAAGCAATCCACAAAATAAGTAAAAATAAAAAAGAAGCCCTTACGGCTTATGGTCTTTATAGTTCTATAACTCTAACCCTTATGGCAATTATGACATATATTATAATTCATGGATTAGTTGACACTCTTTATTGGAAAAACGATCTTGCTGTGGTTTTCTGGTTGATTATAGGCTTAATGAGTATAATTTCCCATCAAAATTATTCACAAAGAAAAGAAAGTCCTCTCTGTCAGAAACAATAAGCTCTTTAGCATCATAAATTTGTTCGCCCAATTCGGGAATATAAATTTCTTTAAATTCTCGGGTAACTAAATCAATCTTCCAAAAACTATCGCCTTCTAAAGATAGTTTTTTTTGATAATCTTCCGGAATAATATTGAGAAAGTTTTTTGTTGCCTCGGCGCAGTAAATACTTTTTTCATTGTTTGTCCAAACACAGTTTGCGGGAAGCGCTTCAAAGTTTAAATTAATTTCAGCTTCTTCTTTAAGATCGCGTAAATAAAGCTTTTTGTCTTTTGAATCCTTTTCGCGGCTATAAGAATAAAGTAATTTATTTCCTGAAGGAGACCAATTAACCTCAAATCCGAATTTTTCATCCATAATTTTTTCTAAATCATAAGGCGGTTCTAATTTTGTAAAATAAATCGTTGCGCCATAAAAAGCGCCCTCTGGAGTTATGAAGCTAATTGTATCTTGCTTTGGCCAAGCTATTCTGAGCCCTTTCATTTCACTTGGTATTAAGGATGTCCAATTGCTCCCATCATAATTTGCTACGGCGATATTGCTTTCTTTCTGCAGGTCCCAATAGTGATAAAGAATGCGATTACCGTCAGGAGAGAAAACGATGTCTTGAATACTATCGCTTAAATCATATTTTCTTCCTTTTTCATGATCATAAACATATTTATTTATTTTTTCACCAGATTTTTGCTCTATAATGGTTCTATTCCTGCTTAACGCCCAAGTGACACCAGATAATCCATTAATCTCTGCGTCAGAAATCCTTTCCCAAATTTTTCCGTCAAAACTAATACGAAAAACTTGTCCTGTTTCTTTGTCATAATAAACCACTCTATCGCTTTCTTTATTAAGACTAATCCCCATAACTGAACGGTCAGAAAGCTGTTTTATTCTGGTTCCTTTCTGAATTTTTTGGATGTTTTCCTCAATTGAATTCGCTAAATTACTATCTTCTGATTGCGTAGTTGTTGCTTGACTACTAATAACGGGAGGCGCAATGGTATTTTTATTGCTATCATTCGGCTTTCTATTTGAAAATAAAGTAAAAGCGCCCAAAAAAAGAACCAAAATTCCTAGGATAATTATTCCGAATATTATTGTCTTTCTAAAATTAAATTTCATATATTTTAGTTGTCATCCTGAACATTGCCTCCATTGTCATCCTGAACCGCCAGAAGGCGGTGAAGGATCTTGAGATTCTTCGGCTAACGCCTCAGAATGACAGAGAGAGACGGAACCGTTCATATCTTCCATTAAGAATCTCCTCGACATCACATCGGAAAGATTTTTCGAATGACGCCCCGTTGTCATCCTGAGGGTAATCCCGAAGGATCTCATCCTTCTATTAAATCTTTAAACTCAGGATTCATACTTTTAATTAAATCTATTTTCTTTTTTCTTAGCCATCCTTTAATTGTCTTTTCAGCAGAAATTGCCTCTCCTGGAGTATTAAATTCTTGAGAATACACCAGTTTGTTAATATTATATTTTGAAGTGAACCCTTTTATTAATTTCTGTTTATGCTGAGACATTCTTCTTTCTACATTATTGGTAACACCAGTATATAAAACAGTATTTCTCTTGTTGGTTGCTATATAGACATAATAGTATTTTCTCATTTCATTGTTTGTTTTATTGTCATCCTGAACATTGCCTCCATTGTCATCCTGAACCGCCAGAAGGCAGTGAAGGATCTTGAGATTCTTCGGCTAACGCCTCAGAATGACAAACAACTCGGGATTCTTCATTGTCATTTCATATTTGAGGTTCGGCCTCCAAAAAATAGAGTTGACCCCATTTATATTCGCGAAAGGTTCTTCAAATGACAGGAAAAAACGAAGTCGGGACCCCATTTTCTTTTATAAACTATGGACTGTCCAATACGTTATGACATTTTTGAAGAGGCCATAGTCCAACGGCGACACAATGATGATGATCCCATGCAACTTCGCAAGGATCTGCATTGCATTCACCATAATGTCCTGTAGTTTTGTAGTCCTCACAACTGCCTACTCCGTCTGTGTCACACCAAGCCGGTACCGCCGGTACTCCTCCCGTAGTAGTCCCTGGATCCTCAGGAAAATCTTCATTCCACCTAATAAAATAAATATAGGGTTCCTTGAGGTTCACCAAAGCGGGGTTAATGGTATTTAAGATAAGGTAAGAGGCGAGCAGGATGAATAAGCCAAAGATAGCGTTGCTTATCCTTGATTTAGCTTGAGTAATCGTGCTCATCTTCCCCGCGGCTGTTACCCATTGAAAGCCAGCAATCACAATCAAGATCATGGCGATTATTCCTGATAATCCTATGCCGAAGAAGTAAAGGGTTTTAATGTAGTCCACAATGCCTGTTGTACTTGCCACTGTTCCCTCGGGAGTGGGCAGAGGAACCATCAATTTGTATTCAAAAGGTTCTCTTTCTTGAGGAATATCCTCGGCAAGGGCAACAAAAGCTGAAAAGACAAATGTAGCAATTAATATTAAAATGTAGAATATTTTTTTCATAAAATAAATGACGATGATATTGTCATCCTGAACGCAGTGAAGGATCTCGGGATTCTTCGCTATGCTCAGAATGACAAAAGACAGAAGAAACTATAAATTATTTACATTGAACACAAATTTCCCAAAGCCGTTCTTCTTAAAACCCAAGCAATAAACCCTCCACCTTCGCAAACATAGTAAGTCAACATCAGAAAAGCTAAAAGACAAATTAATATAATTCCCCAAATTGGCGCGGTGGCGCCAAGAATGTTTATAATTACTTTTATAGTCGCTTGTTTAACTTTTTTCTTAACCTTTTTCTTGATTGCTTGTTTTGCAATGTTTTTTACCGCTTGTTTCTGGGCGGCTTGCCGTCTATTAGCTTCCAATCTTGCGCTTCTGTCTTCATTGGCTTCTTCTTCGAAATTTTCTTTTTCTTCTGCCATATATTTATCCTAATTGTTTTTTTGCTTCCTCAATTTCTAATAATTGTTTAGGGTCGGAAGTAATTACCTGGTCTTCGCTATAAGAAGCTATCACTTTAATTGCTACATGTTTAGTCCCCGCGAAGAAAAGTCCTTCCCCCACTTCCCCCTCAAGAAGCAAATATTTTTCTTCTTGGGTTAAATTAAAGAGCCGCTGAACTTCATCAATAGTTGCCGGAGATTGTTTTAAGAGAAGCTGAAGGGAAGAATTTGTAAGGATTGGCTTTCCGTATTCCGAGCCCGAAAAATCAGCTACATCTTGCGTAATGGTAGTAAGCCCTAAATAATATTTTCGCGCTCTTTTTGCCATACTGAAAAGAAACTCTCCTCCCGCCTTGTGCTTAAGCATCCACCACGCCTCGTCAACTATCAAAAGCCGTTTTTTAAGTTCGGTTCTTACTAAGCGCCAAATAAAATTTAGAATCGTGTACATAGCTATCGGCCGCAATTCTTCTTCAAGGTCGCGAATATTAAAAACCATAAGCCCATTTTTGATGTCAATATTAGTATGATTGTTTAAAAATTGAGAAAAATTTCCCTTGGTATATTTTTCAAGCCTTAATGCCAAACTTTTTGCTCCCTCCATTCCCTCCAAAACTTCCTGGAGATCTTCTAACTTGGGAGGAGTTATTTTTTTATTTAAAAAGTCGCTTTCTGGAGTGATGTCTCTTGAAGCATAAGTTTCAGTAATCGCTCTGTCAATAATTGCCTCCTCTTCGGAAGAAACATTGCCTAAAAGCATTTTAATAAGCCCGGTAATTATTCCGAAATGCGAACGCAACGCATTTCCAGGGTCTTCGTCTTTCGCTGGAACGGGAATATCAAAAGGATTAATATGATAAGGAGAACTTAAAGAAATTTTTACAAATGTTCCTCCAACGGTTTCAGCCAAATATTGATATTCATTTTCCGGATCAATAATTAAAACATCGGTGCCAGTCATAAGCTGTCTCAATACTTCCAATTTGACAGCATAACTTTTACCGGCGCCAGAAACCCCAAAAACAACTGTATTGGCGTTCTCTAAACTAAAACGGTCAAAAAGAATTAGACCATTATTATGCCGGTTAATACCATAAAGTATGCCCTCATTTGAGCTAAGCTCCGAAGATACAAAAGGAAAAATAGTTGATAAAGGTTCAGTATTCATACTGGTTAAAACCTGGATTTTATCGTTACCTAAGGGAAGGACAGAATTAAAAGCGTTTTCTTGAATAAATAAAGCTGGTTTAGCGTAAATAAGTTGAGATTCTAAAACATTTCTAATCTCGGCAACAGCTTCATCAAGCTCTTTAAGGTCGTCTGCATAAACAGCGATATAAACGCCTGTCTGAAAAAATTTCTCTTGACCCGTCTGAAGGCGGTCTCTTAGGTCTTCAATATCATTGTAGGCGGTTTCAAGTTTTGGATCTCTGACTCTGCCTTGTTCTTCTAATTCGCTGATTTCTGATTGGATGCGAGCGACTTTTTTTTGAAGATTTTTTAAAATAATAGCGCTATCCATGGGATGAACAAAAATAGAAACATCCATAATACGATCTAAATTAACGATCGGCGCCAACCAAGCGCTGTGGAGATATCTCGGATAATTAAGAATGAAAATGGTGCGCAAAAATTTATCGCCAATTTGAATATATTTTGATTCAATTTTTAAGGCCGAAGGCGCAAGTAGATCCTTTAGGGTTGTTATTCCTTTATCATATGCTGTCAAATCTTTTTTAGCGCCAAATAAATTTGATAAGAACCCTTTTTTCTCGCCTTTTTTCTTTTTAAATTTGACCCCCATATTTTGCGCTTTTTCTCTTATGCCTTGTTTTCTTTCTATTTTTGCGTTTATTGTTTCAGAAAGCGCATTGTCTTCTTCAAATTCTTGTCCTTTCGTTTCCATATTTTTTCCTATCCCCTCTCTCACACTTTCCGGCATTGTTTCAATAACAATAAACTTTTTTCCAATTTCGGATGCTTGTTTTTCTTTTTCCTGAATTTTTGTATTCACAGATGATTTAAATAAATAATAAATTAAATAATTTCAAGGTAATCCCTACAATTGCAAGCCCATTTCTTCTGGCGTTGAAGCCCCAACTTTATCGCTATCTTCTCCCGGATTATAAAGCTTATAAAAAAGCTCTATTAATTCTTCGGTGTTAAGAGGTACCGCTCTAATGCTCATTGATGACAAGCTTGCTGCTATATGATCAACTCTCTGCCATAATTGAGATTTTATTTGATGAAAGCGCTGCTCATCAACTTGAGTCATTCCCTTTGTTGCTGTTTCCTTAAATAAGTTCAGTATTCCTTTTTTCTTGGCGCTTTCCCCCATAGAATAAGGTATTATTACATAAAAAGTTTTGTTCATTATATTCATGGAAGAAACTAATTCCTTAATAAAACTGTAGTACTCAGCCGTTTGTATTCTTAAAAGTTCATTCTCTTGAATTTTTTCCATTTCCTTTATTCTTTCAAGATATTTCTCCATATTAAGTTTTCGCGATTGAATAACTATCTGCGCAGAAAAATCAAGCGAATTTAAAAATTCTTGAAAACGCGCAATAATCGCCTCTTGTTCTTCATTTGATTTGAGAGCAAAATTAATACTAGAAATCAAAAGTACGGCGCGCAGAGCGCCTGTTTTTAATACTAAAACTCCTTCTCTGATTTCTTTAATGGGAACCAATAATTGTGATGAAGAGCCTAATGTGGACATAAATCTTTAAAATTTCTAATTAACCTAATTTCTAATCAAATCCTAAATCCCAATGCCCAAATCTTTAGAAATTAGTAATTAGTAATTAGCTTTTTCCCTTATCCAAGGTTTCTGCTAACTTTTTAAAATTTTTAACTTTTTTTCCGATAGTCCTTCTCTGTGTTTGTTCCGTGTCTTTTTTTGTTTTTATCTGTGTGTTGTTCTGTATTTGGACTATGCGTTTCCAAACATACATTTGAGGCCGTCTAATATATCTCAAAAGTCCTCTTATCGCATCAATGAACGGCCTGCCATTGGGTTGATAAAAAGCTAAAAGCAATGCTATGGGAAAGAAGATAATACCAACTAAAATTACATAAGGCGTTCTGACAAAATAGTGAATGCCCCAACAAAAAGCCGGCACAAATATCAAATAAAGAAATTGTTTCAGACTAAAAGGGCCTATTAGCTTATCTTCCATTTCAATAAATTGTGGCAATTGATAACGCATATTATTTATTATCTGTTCTCAAATCAACAACATTGCCCGGCTGTTTCTGTGTCGGTTCCGTTTCTGTTCTGTGGGGCATCTGTGTCGCTTGATGAAATAACTCGCTCAAGACTAATTTTCCTGAGTTAGCGTCAACCGGTAGTTCTCCTCCTTCATCGTACGCTTTAAGCGCGGCGCTTAATATTTTTCTTTCTGATTCGTCTAATTTCTTTGCGTTTTCTGATTTGAAAAGATATTCAGCTCTTTCCATGCTTGAATGTGGAGGCGCGCCCATTTCTTCCCGATAATTTTTGGTCCAATTTAATAATGTAGCATTTATCGGTCCTTCTTTTTCTTTTAGTTTTATAGGCTGAGAAGTAATAAATTGATTTTTGGTGTCAGGGTATTTTTCAAAAAGCTCACCAACTCCAATGTAGACGATCTCATCATCCGTTTCAGGCTGCAAGTCAGGAGTTAGGAGGTATTTGTCTTCCTGATCTATCGGCTCAATAACATGCTGACTTAACAATAAATCGTATTTCTCTTTATATAGTTTTATGTTTTCGGGCGCTTCTCCTCCTAAATTTTTAATTAATACCTCCATTCCCTCCAAAAAATCTTTAATGGGATAGAATCTTTCTTTAACGATGTCTATGGCTAACTTTCTAATACTTTCTTTGTCTAAATTGGGCAATCTCTTTTCAAGATTATTCAAAAACTCTTCCGGCTTGATATCGCCTATTATAACACGAGAAATTACCCAGACCATATCGGCGGTGCTATCTAAGTCAAGACCGTATTTCTTGGCAATCTCGCCATTAATATCAGCTGATTCCTCCGCCATCCATTCTTGGACATGCGGAGGCAGCTTCTTAAATTTTTCTTCAAAAGTTATATCTGGCATAAATTTGAAAATTATTCTTCTCGTTTTCTTTCCTGCATCATATTTATATCATTATGAGCAAGGATTTAATCATCTATGTGTTTTATTTCTATCCGCCTATGACCGGTTTCGTCTTCTATTTCTTTTACATCAACAGGTCCAATCGGATCAAGTCCACGTTCAGACAGAATATGTCTCCCTTCTCTTAGTACCTTACCTGTTCCTTTGGGTCGTTCTACCCCCACATGAGCTATAGCTTCCAGTGTTTTGTCTCTTTCCGATTCTCTGTTGTTTCCCCATTGCAACTTTTTTAATGCTGGTGTACTCACTTTTTTTGCTGTTTTGCGAGCATTGTCAAAATCTCCTATTTCCGCCTGATTTATAGCTATATCACTTAATGCCGAATCCCGTCTACCCTTGCCTTTTATCTCCTTCGCCGATAAAGCCGCTTCTTTTAATATTCTTTTTTCTTCAACTGATTCTTTATATTTTGCTTCTCGTCTTTCGTCAACATCTTTCTTTTGTTGCGGTGTCCATCCAGGACCTTCTGAAAATTTAACATTGCCTCGTGGTTCTGGCGTTATAATTTTTGAACCGGTTTGCATTGGCGCTTCTTTAGTTGCGGAGCTCTCAATCTTTGGCTCTTTATCTGTTTTAATAATAACTTGATCGGCTTGAATTGTTGTCGGTCCCGCTTCCTCTGCTTCTGATCTACTTTCCTTCTTTGGAGATCGCCATGTCCCATCATTTCCTTGTATGAGATCTATAACATCATCAGGTTTTTCACCAGATTCAGGTGTGCGTGTATCTGTCCCTTCTCCACCACTATTAGGTTTAGTTGGACCATCCTTTGGTGATGTTGGTTCAGTATCCGGCCCTCCTTCATCGCCGCCTTCATCTCTTTTTTTCCTTTCTTCCAATATCTTTTCTCTTTCTTGTCTTAATTTTCTTGCTTTAATTCGTCTGTCGCGCTGTCTTTGCTCATCTACCCTATCTTGCTTTATTTGTTCTGCTTCTTGTTGTTTTCTTTCTTTCTTTTTATCCTCATACGTTTTTTTATCCCAAGACCCCGGCCATAAATCATTAGTCATTATATTTTCATAAACTTGTTGATGCTTTTTATTTTCCGGAATGATCATATTTGGATTCCTTTCAACCAAGTCCCCTAGCTCATTATAAATTTTACCTTTTGTATTATCGTCTAAGTACCGACCAGCGTTACCAAGCTGAGATGCTTCTAAGTGTCGCGCTACCGCCCTAATGTTGTCATCGTCAAAAGTATCTATTTTATCCCAATCTTTTATTTTATCAATTGATTCACCCATGGCCTTTTCACTATCATCTATTACTTGTTTTATCGCCTGATTTCTTTGGTCTGGAGGAAGCTGGTTAATTCCAGGAAGTTGATTGAGCTTATTAGGATCAAGGTCAAAGGCCTTGTGGTAATTCCCGCTAGTTTTGCCATAGAATTCTCTTAGTTTTATATTGGTTTCGCCTTGATTTGTATTTTTATCAAAATTCTCTGTAAAGCCTGCTTGAATTTTGTTCAAAACGCTATCTTTAATAGTTTTCGTCCAATCCTCGGCCGCTCTGCCAATTGCTTTGGCGGCCTCTTTATTTTTAAGAACTTCTGTCAATTGTCCTGTTGAAAGATTATTTACAAAATCTTCGTTCTTAAGCTCGCCCTTCTTAATAGCTTTTTCCAAAACTACCTTGCTTTTTGCCTCTGCTTCTTGCTGTTTTCGTTGTTGAATCTGTTGAGCTAATAAAGGATTATTGCTTGCGGCCACTTGCACCATTTCCCCTTTAGTTAAAGCATAACTGCTTGGATCTGTAATCATATCAAACCTCTTTCTTTCAAAATCTTCCAACATCTTCTCATTGCCCGGTTTTTGAGCTATCTTGTACATTCGCTGAAGCGCCTCATATTGCCCTGGATCGTTTTTGTTTAACTTTTGAATAGTATCGTCTTTGATCATATCTCTTGTCGCTTTCTCTAATTCATTTCCCTTAAGCTTAGAAGTAATTGTAAGTCGTTCTTTTTCGGATAATCCGGAATAATCAAACGCTTTTGATACTCTTT
>Ga0208325_1000226_pt1 | contig 15325 bp, 10 predicted proteins | sample PL_2010_330m_FD_185486 | JGI IMG/M metagenome (GOLD analysis project Ga0208325, IMG submission 185486) | Freshwater microbial communities from Powell Lake, British Columbia, Canada to study Microbial Dark Matter (Phase II) - PL_2010_330m... | ecosystem: Environmental > Aquatic > Freshwater >...
GGATATAAGCGTGGCTTCCGCAAAAAAACTTTCAAACGATATTTCCAGAAAAGCAAGTCGTGGAATGCAGGAAAAAGCGGAACAAGGTATATACCCCTCTTATGCCCCGATAGGATATACAAATGATTTGAGTACAAAAGAGATAAAAATCGATAAGAAAAGAGCGCCTATCATAAAAGAACTGTTTGAAAAGCGATCGGAAGGCTATTCTATTGAGCAAGTTGCTGATTATGCCTATAAGACAGGTTTACGCTCTCGTCAGGGTAATAGGCTTGTAAACAGTAAAATTCATTCCCTTTTGCAAAATCCTATCTATTACGGTTGTTTCTCTTGGAAAGGCATTATTTATCCAGGGACACATGAAGGGACTATTCCTAAAGACCTTTTTGATAAGGTTCAGACTACTTTTAGAAGTAAAACTTCAAGATTCAGGAAGACTAAGCATAATTTCCCATTTTCCCGGATCGCAAAATGTAAAGTATGCGGTAGAGCCATTGTCGGTGAGCTTAAAAAAGAAAAATATATCTATTACAGGTGCGCCAACAATACGAATAAGTGTAACAATCGGAAAAACCATTTAAAACAAGAAAAAATCGACAGTCTTTTTCATGATAGCTTAAGTATTATTCAGCTTGATAAGAAAATATATACATTTCTCAAGCAAGCGTTGGAAAGTGTATCTGAAAACAAGAAACTTTCAAATGAAGAGGTTCTTAATGATCTTTTAGATCAGCGGAACAGATTAACGAGAAGACAAGAAAAGCTCTATGATGATAAGTTAGATGGTGCTATTGATGAATCTTTCTGGCGAACTAAACATGATAGCTACCAGGAAGAAATAAGCGCATTAGATACAAGAAGCAGTGACTTGAAATCATTCAATATTCAGGGGAAAATTCAAAGAGGACTGGATTTGCTCGAACTCACGCAACATGTTCAAAATGCTTATGTTAAGGCGACCTGGGAAGAAAAGAAAGATATTCTCAATAAACTCTGCTCGAACTTTTTTGTTGAAGGTGTAAGTCTTTATCCTATATACAAAAAGCCCTTCGACTTATTCGCCAAAGGGCTCTCTTATTCTCAGTGGCGTGCCAGGCAGGATTTGAACCTGCGACCGACGGCTTCGTAGGCCGCTACTCTATCCGCTGAGCTACTGGCACGCAAATTTATCAAATAAATTTGCAAAGCGATGAACAAAATTCATCGCGGTCGATTCTCGCGCGCAACCGCATATCTTGGGTTGATTTCTTATTGTATCACAACTATAATATTAGTCAACGAAGCGGACTAATGGGGGTCTGAAGCCTACGGAGAACATGAAACTGATAAATAGTCTGGACAATATTTTTATTTTCCTTAATATGTCTTCGTTTGAGGCAAGGGACACGGCGATGGTCTTTCAGGATCCGGTTGCCCTGATCACCTGCGATAATCCCGATGAAATAGAAGAATGTTTCAACAAGCTGGATAAAGCGCTTTCCGAGGGCTTTTTTGTGGCGGGGTTTCTTGCGTATGAACTGGGATATCATTTTCTTGAGATACCATTTGATAAAAGATCCCCTTTCCCGCTTCTGTGCTTCGGTATATTCGAGTCATCGACCAGGATGACCGCCGACAAATTACTTGGTTTGATATCAGAAAAAACGGAGCAAAAGGGTTTCCAGATAACGAATGGATCTTATTCCCTCTCCCGTGATAAATATTGCCGGGACATAGAGCGCATAAAAAGCCATCTCAGGAACGGGAATACTTATCAAGTAAACCATACATTCAAATACAAATTCGAGTTTGGTGGTTCACCGGAGGCCTTTTTTAGGGTTTTGCTTAAAAGACAACAAGTCCCTTACGCGGGATTTTTGCAACTGGACAGGTGGGCGATTCTTTCTCTTTCCCCGGAACTTTTTTTCCAGAGAGATAACACGAATATAATCGTCCGGCCTATGAAAGGCACGATGGAAAGAGGCAAGACCCCGGGGGAGGACGAGATCAACAGCCGCCTCCTCGCTAATTCAATAAAGGATCGTTCGGAAAACATAATGATCGTGGATCTTATGAGGAACGACCTGGGCAAGATATCCGAAACCGGTTCTGTCAGGCCGGACGGGCTTTTTTCCATAGAAAAATACGATACACTCTTCCAGATGACCTCGACCATACGTTCGAACATAAAAAAAGATATCGGCTTGCATCGATTTTTCAGGGAGATATTCCCTTCGGGCTCCGTGACCGGCGCTCCTAAAAAAAGGACAATGGAGATAATAAAGGAGCTTGAGGAAGAGGAACGCAACATATACACCGGGAGTATAGGTTATATTCTGCCCGATGGCCGGTCCCTTTTCAATGTCGCTATACGAACAGCCCTTATTGACAAACGCACCGGCAAGGCTGAGCTTGGGATAGGAAGCGGGATCGTGTATGATTCAGAACCTGAAAAAGAATACGATGAATGCCTTTTAAAAGGGTCTTTCATGACAGGGCTTGGAACAACACCTGACTTCGACCTGATCGAGACCATGCTGTGGGAAAAAGGCATTTACTTCCTGCTGGATCTTCATTTGAAAAGACTGGAGGAAAGCGCCGGACATTTTTTATATCCATTTGATAAAAGCGGGATAGTTTCTTCCTTAAAAAGCATCTCCGGTTCACTGGATCAGTCTAAGACATACACCATCAGGCTATTGCTTAATAAAACTGGTAAATTCACAATATCACACGATGTAATTGATAATGTTCCGCAAATGCCGGCCAAGGTGGCCATTTCAGACAAAAGGACATCCAGGACCGACACTTACCTGCGGCATAAAACGACTAACCGCTGGCTGTATGACAGGGAACTTTCAAAATACCGAGAACATGGGTTTTTTGACGTCCTCTTCTTCAACAGCGACGGGGAGCTTACCGAAGGGGCTATAACAAATGTGATAATCAAAAAGGGGAATGAATTATTTACTCCGCCTCTTTCATGCGGGGTGCTGTCCGGTGTTTACCGCGAATTCCTCTTGCATTCCCTCGGCGTTCCTATAAAAGAAAAGGTCCTCTATCTCGAGGACCTTAAAAAAGCGGATAAGATGTTTTTGACTAATTCCGTAAGAAAATTGATCCCTGCCATCCTGTCAGAATAGCCTATTCGCCCTTCTTCAGCTTGTCTTTTATGCCGAATATCTCCCTGATATGATGGATCTCTTCGTCTATAAGCTTATCTATCAGGTTGTATTCTTCTTCCGGGACGTGTCGTTTGAGTTCGTGGAGGAAAAGCATGAAATCCTTTTCAAAGTTTATCCCGGCACGGAGGGCTTCCTCTTCGTCTATGGTGGTCTCGAGCGCCTTCTTCTGGGTCGCATCGCAAGTGAAGGTGTTTTCTTCCACAAGCGACCGCAGAAAGAGGGAGCGTTCACCGGGGTAAGCTTCTTCCCGGTTTTCGCCCTTTTGCAGTTTCTCAAACCATCCCTCGAGTTCCATCTTGTGCCGGTGCTCATCCTTGGCGAGTTCCTCAAAAAGTTTTCCCACGTAGTAGTTACCACTGTTCCTCGCCAGCGTCAGGTAAAGCTCAACTCCCTTTCCCTTGGCCTGAACAGCCATCTCCAGAATGTCTTTAGAGGTATATATATCGCTCATGAAACCTGCTCCTTTCGAATCGTTCTACAGGAAAATATAGCATATCTGAACGGGTTTTTCAATTCGAAAATAGGGACAGCGACCATTTTTTTATTTCAAAACAAGAGTAAAAAATGGTCGCTGTCCCTATTTTTACGCGAAGGTCTGAATCCTGTAGATGTCTTTCAGTATCTCGTAATCCATGGGTTCGGCCTTTGGAATAAAGATTATAAGATTCGGAAATCCTGTTACTTTCTTTATTGCCACGTTGGGATTGTCAAAATCAACAGACCTGTCAAAGGCAAATCTCAGCGCCAGATCCATCATTTCAACCAGTCTTATATAGGAATCCACGGTAAGATTTTCATCGTTCACACCCGCGAGAAAAGCGTTCTTATCTTTTCTCAGAGATTTGAAATCCTCTGACCTTACTGTCTTTTCGCTGGCAAGAACGATCACTTTTGCGTTTTCGCTATCCCCCCTGGCCTGCTCAATGGCGGATAAAAGGCCCTCTTCCTTCCCATCTATGAAAACTATTCCCTTATGCTCGCAGAACGATCTGATCGAAGCAACCAGCGGGTTAAGGATATCATACTGCAGATATCGGCCCTTCTCATACCCCTTCATCCAGTCCGTGCCAAGGGCAAGTATGACAGGCCTCTCTTCATCCTTTGACTGGATCAATTTAACCGTGTCTTCGAAAAGAATCGTGTATGTCTCCTCGTCTTCCGGTACCGGCCTTGAGGAAAGAATTTCATCATGCCGTAACGGCCGCGGTCTGACCTTAACGTCAGAAAGGGGGATCTTTACGGTAAATATTGTACCTCCCCCAAGCTCGGATCCCACTTCTATGGTGCCGCCCGCATCTCTTATGGCATACCATGCTTCGGTCGTGCCAAGTCCCGTGCCGCCTTCCCTATCTGAAATATTTAAATTAAACAGATACTCCCTGCCTGTTTCCGGATCAACATCTAACATCCACTTTGGTATGCCTTCACCGTTGTCCTTTATTTTTATGTTCGAAAACCCGTCTTTTTCTGTTGCCCAAACGCTTATTTCCGCCTTTTCACCTTGTCCCTTGGTGGCAAAGTGATCAGCGTTCATGATAATATTTGACAGGGCGTTGATAATACTCCGGCGATTCCCTCTAAAGCCCGCCGTCCCTGAGATTCTATTTTCCACCTTCATGTAAGGGCTCAATGCGCTTATGTCACAAATAATATCATTGATCGAATGTAACGAGTCATCCGCTTCTGCTGTTGCGAGCCCAATCCGGCTCTCCAGTTTTTCTATGGCTTCTCTGAATCCGACTTTAAATCTTGCCGCTTCCTGTTGATCACAAAGTTCTATTTCTTCCGTATATACCGGAAAATCGCTGAGGTTGATCGCCTCTGCCTCCGGGGTCAGGGTTTTAAGATAAGCCAGAATTTCATTGAGTCGCCTTAATCTTTCCGCGACATGATCAATATCCAGGGTTCCTTCTTTGGACGCAGCGGAGGTTTTGTATAAAATCTCTGCAAAGGTTCTACTGACCTCCACTATTTTTCCCCTTATCTCCTGTTTCTCCATATTACCGAACATCGATGCTATGACAGTTAGATCCGTGGGAATATCAAATAACTCCGTGCCCTTGCCATGCCTGCAGCTTCTCATGGCTACCGCAAAACGTTCTATTTTTTCTCTTTCTGACATAGTAATCGGCAATTTTACAGTAAATGTCGTGCCTTTACCAGGCTCGGAATCAACATCAATTGTGCCATCGGCATCTGTTATGGCTAGCAAGGCTTCGGTTGTGCCAAGACCTGTACCGCCTTCACGCTGGGAAACATTCAAATTAAATAAATATGGGATACCGGTAACCGGATCTTTCTCCAAGAGTTCCGGCGGGATACCTTCACCGTTATCCGTAATAGCTATTTTCGCGAAACCATCCTCTTCAACCAAGGACACTATTACTTCTGCCTTTCCCTGCTGCTTTTTCCCGGCAAAGAACACCCCGTTGCTTATCAGATTTAACAGTGCATTGGCTACAGACAAACGGTTCCCCTTAACGCTAACAGGTCGGGATAGCCGATTCTCAAACTTTATATAATCGCTCACCGGAGGGGTTTTATTTTCAATGCTATCGGGGAGAATATTTTCAATAGTATCATTAATTACATGGGATGAGCGGCATGAAACGCCGCCAGCAAGCTCGAGCCGGCTTTGCAATTTTTCAATAGTTTGCCCCAGATTCCTTTCAAGCATATCCAATAACATCTTTTTCTGTTCATCTTTTTTCTCATCGTCGACAAGGCTGCTAATAAGCTCATCTACCTTCAGCTTTTGTGCCTGAAGCCCTTTTAAAATTTCTTCTAATTGCTTTGTATAGTCTTCTACATCGCTAATGTTTAACTTCCCCTCTTTAGAACCATCGCCGGCATTATCTATGATCTCTTTTATTCTGTCATTGGCTTTCTGGGCATCTTTTTGCGACTCATCTCCTAAAAGACCCCATGCCCCGATAACGCTGACCATATTCTTATATGTATCGAATAATACAGCTGCATCGTGCCGGAAACTTCGTATAGCCGCCCCGAAGCGTATTATCCTTTCGGGTTCCGGTATTGTCCGGGTAACCGGTTCTTCTTTCTCCTCTGGTTGTTCGGGTTTAGTCCCCGGGCCGGAAAGCGGCAGGGTTATCGTAAATGTCGTCCCTTTGCCTAACTCCGATTCTACATCTATCGTGCCGCCGCAGCGCTCTTCTATATATTTTTTCGTTATAAAAAGCCCCTGCCCTCTCTTCTTCACGTCCTCCGATTGTTTAGTCGAAAAATACTCGTCAAAGATCCTGGACAATACCTCGGGCCGGATCCCTCCGGCTGTGTCCGATAATATGACCTGGACGTTTTTATTATCCCCCGTAAGACGGGTCACAATCCGAAAATCTCCTTCTAATTCATTATCTTCTATCGCTTCCCCGGCATTCACAACTATGTTAGCTAAAGCACGGCTTAACGCGATCTCATCGGTCTGAATATCGATATCCCCGGCTAGATAATTTCTTTTGACTATTCTCCTCGCGGTGGGGTTTGCGACCATAACAGTATCAATAACAGAATTCAACTTAACTGTTGTAACATGCTGTTTGGATCTGTCTAACTGATCCACTAATATGTTCTTGGCAAAATCCAAATTGGAAACCAAACTATCAACAAGGGACTGTCTGTCCGGATCCTCTTCTTCAGGGACTTTTCGGCGGGCCTCTTCCAATATCGGCTCGGTATTGGCCGGAGCAAAATCGGTCATCGCCTTTATAACCAGCCCCTTTAATTTTTTTAGATAAGCATGCAATACTGCCTCGTCTTTTGTCTCAACCGGCAGCGCGTCCAGCGTGTAAGATATCTCGGTCCCCAAATCAAGAAGTTGCGCCAATCCAGGTGTCATGCATCCCATTTCTTTCCAAAAAAGCTTAAGACCCAAAAAAGCAGAAATTAAATTCCTCAGGTCATGCCTTACCGCCCGGATATCCCGGATCACTTCAAAGACAGGTCTTGCTGCCTCGATTTCCAAGACAGGTTCAATCTCTATGTAGACATGCTTATTTTCCGCGACAAGAATTGTCATGTCCGGATCACCTTTGCTACCATCGACATAATATTTATAATAAAAAGATTTTATCCCTTCCCGGTATATGGGCAGATAGAAAGCGTTCTCTTCTTCATTATAAGACAGCTCCTCGATCTCAAATCCGGATAGAAGGGGATCGTCCATTCTACTCGCGGCTAATTCTGCGGGATCAACGAGCCTTTTGATCTCCGGGATGACGGTATGAGGTGAGATCCCAAGATGAAGATATTGCCCTATCAGACCGCTGATATACATGAATGAAACCCTGTTACGAAAAGATCTTCCGAGAGTTTCGCCGGCGCGCACACTTCTCAGTGTTTCCGCCTTCCAGAATCGCTGTTCCCCATCATCTGTTACGACCTCATATGTGCCATCATCATGCTTAACTACCGTTACCATGGGTTTGAACCTTGAGGACGGAGCAAGGCCAAAGGCGATATCATTGAGCACGAACAGGCACACAATGATCATTGCCAAGAATCGCAACAAATTCATATATAGCTTTTTTTTCGGTTTATGCATAATGGTAAGCATTATTATACAACAGCCTTCTCGTTAGGTCAATAAAAACTTTTAGTTTTGGGGTAAATTTTAAGTGGCTATAGTAATTGGGGTTATGATAGCCGCAGAAAGAAAACATCTCATTTGGGGACACACTGCACTACGATCTGCCGGCAACGTCATTTAACAGTTAATAACTTGTTAAAACCGGAGAGTCTAAAAACCTTTTTAACATAAGGACATGTATGGATAATAGAAAGGTTCTCGGTCCCTATTTCTTTAGAAACTTTAACACAAATACGCAAAAACGCCGAAGCTATATAATTGACTTTCTGTAAATCAAAAACAACGGGCGATTTTGTTTCACGTATTTTCTCAAAAAGCCATTCTTCCCACTTCACACAATTCGCGCTGTCCAGCCGTCTTGCAAAATGGCATACCAGCTTTCCACCTTCTACCGTAAATCGGACCATTTGTCTATCCTCCGTTCTTTTATGGATTATCCTTATGATACCGTTTTATCTCAATGATGTCTATGGGGGTCCCCCATCCATGTGTAAGAAGCTCCACCTCAATAAGCCGGGCTTTGGCCTTTACCCTTAATCCCTCTACCTGAAACGAAAGATCCAATCGCATGGGTTTATATGCTGTCCCATCATCACCATCGATACCGTAAAATCCGCCTTCATACGAAAAATGTTTGATACGGCCCGTGATCTGCACAACATCTGCGCCATCTTCATCCTGCGCATGAAGCAGATCAACCCCACACCCGAAGGTAAAAACCGCAAAGCACAATACTGCTGTGACCCATCTCATATATTCCTGCTCCTGATCTAAGTGCTGCTAGAACAAATATAGCATATTCGGAGAATAAATGTAATATACGCGGGACGGAATTGAACCGCCGACAGGGGACTTCGCCCTGCCCTTCGGACAGGGCGGCTCTGTTTTAAAGAAGATACCCGGATATCGTCGCTTTTTCTTTAAAACAAAGTGGAAATCCCCATTGCTTAACCATAAAACAAAAAGGCTTCCCGCGATTTCTATGCGGAAAGCCTTTTTTTATGGTGCCACGGGACGGAATTGAACCGCCGACACAGGGATTTTCAGTCCCCTGCTCTACCTGCTGAGCTACCGTGGCACACAGCAGATTTATTTCTAAATATTTGTTGAATAAGTTAGCATAGAAAAGTAGGCAAGTCAATTAAAAATCAGATCGGGAGGAGGGTAAAACAGTGTAGATCAGCAACGATTGGGTATATTTTGGCGGTCCCGGGCTTTGGCTTTGGGGACGTCCTATTTGGGGACACCCCGCAAATACAAATGGTGCTAATTTCCCCAAAATTATGTATAATGTTGCTACTGTCCTGTTAAATCGCGTCCCCGTAGCTCAGTTGGATAGAGTGCCGGCCTCCGAAGCCGGTTGCGGCAGTTCGAGTCTGCCCGGGGACGCCATTATTTTGCCCCATCCCGGGCGCGCCGTCAAAATAATGGCTGGATAAATCTTATCCTCACTTTACTCCAGGAAAGATTTATCTGTGCTTTCAACCTTTTTGTCTACAGAAAATCTTGAACTATACAGAACGGTGTTTTCTGTATCCGAAAGCCTTGAAAGCACTTGTCCCCGGTCAGAGACCCCGGATCTCCACGTGCTTGACGAAACCGGTGAGGATGTCCTTGAATTTAGCAAAGGTCTCCTTACTGTAGGGGGTGACTTTCTGGAAGGCCGGATCAAGGGTTATCTGGGGACGGAACTGCTGAAGACAGTACCTTTCGGCGCCTTTCACGACTTTTCCTATTTCAGCGAAGTCTTTTTCATCGACTATTCCGGGCGCGCACGTGGTCCGGAATTCATAAGGGATCCCCGATCCCATTATGACGCGGATGCTCTTGGAGATCAGCTCCTCAATATTGCTTATATCCGTTACCAGAGAATATTTCGGGAAAGACGTCTTTATATCAAGGGAGATATAATCTATGGCTTCTTCTTTCAAGAGCCTTTCTATCCGGGTGGGATCCGAACCGTTCGTATCGGCCTTGGCCTTGAATCCACTCTCCTTTATCTCTTTCACAAAGGCTGGCAGGTCATCGTGTATGAGGGGTTCGCCTCCGGTTACCACCACACCTTCGATCTCGGACTTGCGGCGGGACAGATAATCAAAGATATCTTTTTCAGACCAGTCGGTTCCCTGCTTGGAAGGTATCAGGTCGGGGTTCTGACAGTATCCACATCGGAAATTACATCCCTGGACAAATACCACGGAACACAGGTGTCCGGGGAAATCAACAAGAGACAGTTTTTGCAGGCCGGCTATCACCATTTGCTTTCGACATGGTCTCCACGTTGTATTTTTTCCTATCTTTAAACTCTTCGGCTTTGCCTTTATTCCAGGACTGAACAGGCCGGAAAAATCCTGTAACCCGCGAAAAAACCTCTACTCTGCATTTCTTCTGGTTCATATAAAAGCCTCCTCTTCGATATTTTCCGTTTCCTCAGAAGCATAAGGACATGTAAAATGTTCTCCCGGTATATACCCGTGAACAGAACATATGGTGAACGAGGGTGTGATCGTATAGTACGGCAGTTTATAGGCCTCGGCGATCTTCCGGACAAGCTTTTTGCAGGCCACCATGTCCTCTATCCTTTCCCCGAGAAATATATGGAACACCGTTCCTCCCGTATATAGCGACTGTATATCATCCTGATGGTCCAGGGCCCAGAACAGATCATCCGTGTGTTTTACGGGAAGATTTGAAGAATTCGTGTAATAAGGCTCTTCCTCACCCTGGGTCATGATGCCCGGATACTTCTCTTTATCGATCCTTGCCAGACGGTAAGCCGTCCCTTCTGCCGGGGTCGCTTCCAGATTATACATGTTCCCTGTCTCTGCCTGGAACTCGACCATGCGCGCCCTTATATGGGCCAATATCTCGAGGGCAAAAGCTCTTCCCTGTTCGCTGCCGATGTCCTCTTTCAAGAGATTCAAACACCCTTCGTTCACGCCTATTACTCCTATCGTGGAAAAATGATTCCCCCAGAATGTCCCGAACCTTTTCTTTATATCGCCCAGGTAATGCTTGGAATACGGGTACAATCCCTGATCAGTGAGCTGTTCAAGGACTTTTCTTTTTATTTCCAGGGATTCCTTCGAGATCTGCAGAAGTTCGTCAAGCCCCTCGAAAAATTGCTCTTTGTTCACTGAAAGATACCCGAGCCTTGAGATGTTGAGGGTGACAACCCCTATGGACCCCGTCAGCGGATTTGACCCGAAAAGGCCTCCCCCTCTTTTGTGCAGCTCCCTGTTGTCAAGCCGCAGGCGGCAGCACATGCTGCGCGCGTCATCCGGGCTCATATCACTGTTGATAAAATTTGAAAAATAAGGGATGCCGTATTTCGCGGTCATCCTCCATAATCCTTCAATATCCGGATTGTCCCAGTCAAAATTCTTGGTTATATTATACGTGGGTATCGGAAAAGAGAATATCCGCCCTTTCGCGTCGCCTTCAAGCATTACCTCGCAGAAGGCCTTGTTGATAAGGTCGGCCTCGTGCTGGAAATCACCGTAATTCTTGTCCTTGGGCTCCCCGCCAACGACCGCTGCCTCGTCTTTAAACGTATTCGGTGTCGTAAGGTCCATGGTTATGTTCGTGAACGGCGTCTGAAAACCCACACGGGTTGGAACGTTGATATTAAAAATAAATTCCTGCATATACTGTTTAACCTGGGCGTAATCAAGCCCGTCGTAGTAGATAAACGGGGCAAGGAGTGTATCGAAATTGGAGAAAGCCTGCGCACCAGCGGCTTCTCCCTGTAACGTGTAGAAGTAGTTGACGATCTGCCCAAGGGCGACCCTGAAATGCCTCGGCGGTTTAGATTCTACCTTTCCATATGCACCTCCAAAGCCCCTGGTAAGAAGATCCTTTAGGTCCCAGCCGCAGCAGTAAGCGCCTATGCATCCGAGGTCGTGTATGTGTATACCGCCGTTCGTGTGTTTTTCCGCTATATGGCGGGGATAGATACGGTCCAGCCAGTATTTGTTGGACACGGCCGTCGATATAAAATTATTCAACCCCTGTAGGGAATATCCCATGTTCGCGTTCTCTTTGACGCGCCAGTCTTTCTGCTGGATGTAATCATCCACCATGTTCACGGCGTCGCTGAGAAGTTCCCTGGTCTGGCGCATCTTGGCATGCTGCTCGCGGTACAGGATGTACGCCTTTGCGGTCTTGGCATGCCCGGTCTCTATAAGGACTTTTTCAACAAGGTCCTGAACGTTCTCAACAGTCGGAACCCTGTCCTCTTTATAAAGCACCTCCAGAAAAGACACGGCTTGTCTGGTTACATCGTGCGCCTTTTCCATGTCTTCGCCGCCGACAGCTTTTGCCGCGGAAAAGATCGCGTTCTGAATTTTTTCCGGATCGAACGCCTCCAGGCGCCCGTCCCTTTTTCTTATGAATTTGATACTTGACGATTCCATGCTCTTCCTTTCCCCATTTATTTGTGTTTTTTCACCCTAACTCTGGTGGGAAAAACGTCAAAGAAAATACCATATATTGGTGCCTTTGTCAAGTGAGGCACAATATATAGTTAGCATGAAAAAAGTTGGTTTTTTGCGCTTGACTGGGCTTTTTAGTGAAAAAGGGCCGGACCCGTTTTAGGGGTCCGGCCCTTTTGTTTCAGAAAAAGCTAAAAATTTATCCTCTTCCCCTGCCTCTGCCTTTTCTTGGTGCCGGTCTTTTTTCGGGTTTTTCCCTTTCCTTTCTGCGTTCCCTTATCTGATCTTTCAGGGCATCCTTCTCTTCTCTATACTTATCCCGCAGTTCATCCCTTTTCTTCCTGGCCTCTTCTCGGATCTTGTGGATCTTTTCCTTGTCCACTTGCTCCGTATCCAAAGCCTCTATCTGTTTTCTCGTGGACTCACGCAGGTCTTGCATGGCCTTTCTGCGATCCTCCCTCGCCTTCCTGTACTGATCATCCAGTTTCTCCAGCTTTGCGGCAAAAGCCTTTTGTTCCGCTGTGGCTGAGTCTCGAAGCGCTTTTCTCTGGCTTTCCAGGGCGTCTTTGTCTTTCTTATCCTTCTCGTTCAGGGCGTCCCTTTTCTCCTTCGCATCGCTATGTATCTTAGTAAGCTCCTCCTTGTCTTCTTCCGTTTTGGCCACTGCCTCTATCTGTTTTTCCGTGGCCTCATGAAGATCATCTCTATCCTGCTTATAAGTTTCTTCCAGCTTTTTCACCTTGTCGTCCAGGGCTTTTTTCTTTGCGTCCGTGTCTTCCGCTTGAGCAAAAGCCGAAGCCATGGGCAAAAACAGCAATCCCACTACAGCAAAAAATATTACAAGTTTTCTCCCCATATCTCCCCCCCTTTTTAAAAATTGTTATTCATCTTCGTCCACTGCTTTGGTGTCCTCTATATATTCCTCGATATTTTCGGGCGTATCGAGCATAAAATCACAGCCCACCGCATCCAGTCCTTCCCGGGTTTCCCTGGCCGTTATCTCGACCCCGTCGCCTTCCGCCGGCAGATAACGATCCAGAAATCGCTGTGTGGTGCTGACCTTTTGATCGCCGACGATAATATAACTGCCGTCTTCCGCTATCTCTTTCACCGTCCCGCTGAACACGACCTCTTTCCCGCCTTTCTGTGCTTCCTGACAATGGATATAAGCGGTCCCATATATCTCTATAAAAATAAATATTATTAAACCGGCGATCAGCCTTCGCATCTTTAATTCTCCAATGAAGCATGAAAATATTGTTGTGCTTACAAAATTTATCACAAAATAAGGCCTTTGGCAAACTTTGTCGGATTTTTTCCAAAAAGGCGTGGATCAAACCCGATTACAGAGACGTGGCTACTGCTTCCTGTGCTTCCTGCCATTGCACTATCTCCTCAAAATCAATCGCCCTTATCCTTAACGGTATCTCTAACAGCTGTTTAATATCAGTAATGGCCTCATTCTGCGACACCTGGCTTAAGAGATTGTTGATAGCATTGATCGCGGCAGATCTATTGCCCCCGTAATAATAGAACGAGATATGCCTGGCTAAAGCAGCCCTTACGTCAATATCGGGATATCTGTTTTCCTCCGGCGTAGAATCTGTATAGGCGTCGGGAACGACCGTGATGTTGTCCTCGTCTCCATACCGGGTTTTTGCCATGTCTGCCAGTTTTGGACCAACTTCCATTTCTGGCGCGAACAAGACGATCCTTCCTTTTGTCCCGGCAGGAGATTTTTTCAGCTGTTCTTCCAGGAATTCCTGCGCGCTCTCCATGGCAGACTCATAATTCCTCTGTGTCTTTTCAGCGTTCTTGACATCGATCGGGAATGTTATTATCTGTCTTTTGTCAGTCTCCTGATGGTACCCCGTAGCTTCCACAACACCAAAACCACCGCTTGCTAAACCCCTGTTTATATTGCGGCAAGTCGCCGCGAGCCTGGATTCAATATCCTCTCCAGCCGGGACTCCCACGACCACTTTTACAAGATCGCCCTTTCTGTTCACGCTGTTAAATGCTCCCAGTGTCGCTTCCTGGCGCTGCAGAACAAGATCCTCTGTTGCTGCGACTTTTACCGCTGCCACCGGGATTTCAGGAACGCCGACTTCAGGAACCATCCCCGCCGGGACCGTCCTGCCCGGCATCCGTGCAGTCGTCGGTATGGCATCCGTGGCTCCTACTGCTTTTGCCATTTCTATTCTTTCCGGGACTTCCACAATATTCACCCCTGACTTCAGTTCTCGTTCTCTTTCCGCTTGCTCTGCTCTGTCCTTTTTCAGTTTTGCCAACTGGAAATATTCTGCTGAGATAACACCTTCATCTCCGACTCTGCCGGCAGCATATTCCTCAGCCTGCCTGTTATATTCTTCCTTGAGCGCTTTTGCTTGGTCAAAGTTATTGACTAGCCATTCTCGCAAAAGGACGTTAAGTGCCTGGCGCTGGCGTAAAGCCAGGGATGTCCAGGGGGTGTCTCTGGACATCCCGGCCAGTGCAAGGGCCTTCATCTGCCATAACTTGAGCTCATAGAGCTCGTGTAAAGCCGTGCGGGCGGAAAAATCCTCTGTCAGGTAGATAGCGTTTCTTGTTACGCCAGCATGCCCTTTTTGGCCTTTTACTATCTCATCCACCCCTTCTATGATAAAAACTGAAACACCCTCTATAACATTTATCCTTATCAAACGCGTCTCGTCGATAGCTTTCTTTATAACATTGTTGATCTCTTCGTGTTCATCCTCATTTAGAACACCGATATCAGCGATATTCAACGCTGCCAGCAGGGGTTGTTCTACAACTTGCATGATCGGGCCCTCTCTCACCGCCTCCTCTTCCCCATAGAAGTATTTTTCCCAAGCATTCCTGGCTTTTCCCCACGTTGTCTCTAGAAATGCTCCGGGCCCGAAAACGGCAAAAAAGTTAAAATAAACCAAGGGCATTAACGGCACTCCCAATACATTTCCGACCGCGTTCTTAACCCTATAATTCCAATGCGTGATATTCATAAAAGTATTTATCGCCCAATAGGCTGCGAAATATTTTACATAATTAATTAACAGAAATTTAAAGCCTACAAAATAACTTTTATACAAAAACTCAGCGTCAAACCGTAAGAATTTTAACAG
>Ga0208325_1000228_pt1 | contig 15281 bp, 9 predicted proteins | sample PL_2010_330m_FD_185486 | JGI IMG/M metagenome (GOLD analysis project Ga0208325, IMG submission 185486) | Freshwater microbial communities from Powell Lake, British Columbia, Canada to study Microbial Dark Matter (Phase II) - PL_2010_330m... | ecosystem: Environmental > Aquatic > Freshwater > Lake...
CCGCATTGCGCTTGACAGAGAGATAGCGTCTTTGCGGGTAAATACGGATGTATTGCCTGCCGCTCAGGCGACGCGTCTCGGCATGGCGGTGTTGGAAGTCAAAGGCGGGGATGGACTGCCTTTGATCCTGGATATGGTGAGTGGAATAACCTTTCAGTGGGAGGCATTTTCAAAATATTCTCTTTGCTTGAGCGCAAGCATGGGAAAAGATTTTTTTACTTAGAAAAAAAGGAGGAATAGGACATGGGAAAGATACAGGAAATTTTAAGAAGTTTACAGACCACAAATTCTCCGACTGATGTTCTGGGCTTTTTATTGTGCATTGGTATTTCGTTTTTGTTTTCCGTTATAATCTTAATAATGTACAGAGTGTTTTTCTCGAACCGGTCAACAGGGGCCGGAGTGGATCGCGCCTTTTTGATAATCGGCCCGGCCGTTACAACCCTTTTATTGGCCATTCAGTTTTCATTGCCGCTTTCACTCGGGCTTTTAGGCTCACTTTCTTTTGTCAGGTTCAGGACGCCGATCAAGTATCCGGAAGAGATCGGGTATGTTTTACTGCTTATCGCTTCTTCAATAGGATGCGCTACGTATAACTATGCGCTTGTTTTTGTTCTACTCTCCATTGTTTTGGTAGCGCTCGCCCTAAAGCGTTTCGTGCCCGGGTTGTTTGATGAAAATCGTCACAGGGGCTTGATCCTGGTTTCGTTAAAAGAGGAACGTTATCAGACGTTGGATAAGAAACTGGATTCTTTCATGAACGAAAACTTTGGCTTCGCGAAATTGGAAAGGGTGTCCGTTACGGATGGAATAGTAAGTCTGTCGTATAGGTTTAAGAATGTGGGGAATGATCGTATCGGTCTTCTTGCTGGAAAGCTGAAAGAAACAGCAGGTGCCGAGAAGGTAAATGTTTTTCTTGAAGGAATAGAAAACATTTAAACAAAGATAAAGGCGAATTATCTCATGAGGAAGAGGAAAAAGATAGGTTTTCTGGTCGGTTCAGTTTTTTTATGGGCAGGTCTTTTTATGGTCGTTTTTTCTTTCCAGAAATCGGAATTTTTTGAAAGTTTTCGCCAAAAAGTGCAGACAAATAAATTTCCTCCGAAGCAGAAAATAACACAGGCAGGTAAAAATGTTTTAGATCCCACCGTTTTGCCTGTCAAGCTTCTTCCATGGTTGTCTGATCTTACGGTTGGAGAGGATGATAGCGCGGATTTAAAACGGTTTATCCCGGTTTTGGCGAGCAGAACTCCCGACGTCTTAAACGAAAGCAGTCTGCAGATGCAGGCCGGCAAAAAAGAAGGGGTGTATGACTTGGAGTTTTTGTGGGATGCCGATTCCAGTGAAGCTGATTTACGTATTACTCTGTTTGACGATTGTTTGAGGCCGATCAGAAATTGGAAAAGCTCAGGAGGAGTGATTCGCGATACGGTCAGGGTTGAAGGAGGTCTTTATAAGTTTTCATTCTCCTGCGCGGGTAAACTGGGAGAGAAATTCCGTTTTAATATCCGTTCAACAACGCTTCAGAAAGGACGTAGAGAGTTATCGCAGGAGGGTGTGATCCCCAAAGTGAATATAGATTTGACGCTGTCTGCCGAAAAAGGATGGCGGTGGCTGCTTAAAACGGCGCGGCACAAGCTTGCGGTAGCCGGCGGTGTGGGGCAGCCAGCCCATTTTCTTTCTAATGAGTCCGTTAAAGGGCGCTTGACTCACGGCGGCAACGAAAGCGCTATTAGTATTTCTTTGAGCGGGGTGGCAACTGCAAGCCATTTTGATGGAGAAAATCCGTCCTTCACCGTCAGTGTTCTCAAAGGGCCGCTCTTATTCGGCATGAAAAAATTCAAACTATATAGCACCCGAAGCAAGGAGGGAATACTGGATTATGTCGTGACATCCATCATGAGCGATGAAGGCATTTTTGCACCAAGATGGAAGATGATTCGTCTATATGTAAATAAAAAATTTAAGGGAGTGTACTTTGTTGAAGAGAGATACTCGCCCCTGTTATTTGCCAAAGCCGATAGATATGACGCGGAGATCCATGCCTTTACGCATCATATACCGAAATCGTATTCTAAACCGCCGGCCCCGTCCGTATATTACAAGCCGCGTGCGGTAACATTTGACTCGTCGCCGGTCCGCCCGTTTTATGCGGATGTGTTTGCGAAAGGCGTTAATAAGGTCAAGTTTGCTAAAACGCTTGCTTTCATGACTCGGTTTCATTGCACTCATGGAGTGAATGAAGTGGATTTTCGTTATTATCGGCACCCACTTTTAAATGAGTTTGAGCCGATAGTTCGCGACACTGATGTTGATATGTGGGGGGAGCACATGTCGGGGAAGAGATCTTTTCTGATCCATTCACAATGGTGGTTTGGGAAAAAACCACCGGGAATGGGCGCCCATTATAATCGCAAGATTTATCCGGGTCTAAAATCTGTCATGACTGCTTATACCATGATACCGAGCACTCTCGGTCTTTCCGGCACTTCCCCCGGGATACCTCAATTTCTTGCGGATGCGAAAAATCGTATTCTTTTCGAGAAATATCTTTTTTATGCTGCTGATGATGTTTTCTTTCGTCGGTTTTTGAGAAGGTTGTATGCTACCCTTGGGGTGGTAAAGCCCTTTTTGGGCGACGATATGACCCGGATCAAATGGCAATGCGACAGGTACATGCGCAATGATTTTACGGTTCCCCGATACTTTCCCCTTTTACGGGATAACAGTCATTTCTTGATTGCAGACAGTAAGGATTTTCCGAATCCCGGGGAAAAGGGCAATTATAAAACATTTTTCATATATAATCTCTCGTGTTTTTCCATGGAGGTCAAACTGCCGAAATATGCTGTCACGACTTCCGATAGATCAGCATTATTGTTAACACCTTCCATATTTTATCCGATGATCGACAGGGAATCGCTGTCGAAAGAGAATGTAATGCGCCTATTGCAAATTGAGCGGTTGAGGTATTTTTCAGAAGTTTCTTCCGCCGTTGAGGAAGGAGGGTCTCCTCTTTTTGAGGTTTCGGTGCCGAATAATAAAGAGGCGGAATTCCTGAAATTCATGCAAAACGGGCAGAACAGGCTGTTAGGAGGGATTTACCCGCAATCAGAGGACAAACTGATCTTTTATTCCAAATTACCTCAGCATTTCTCCGGAGCAGGCGGATTTAATTTTTCCGCGATGAAGTTGTTTGATGGAGTAACAAAAAGAGGCACCGGCAGGGATGATGATGCTCCGGAAGTGGTGTTCTTTCCGGTGGATGTCATTCCCACTGCGAAGGGCTATCTGTTGCGTTATCTGGTCACGAATAATTCGGTAAGGGATGTTAAAATAGATCTTTCAAAGATACGGATTTCCGTCGGAACTCCGAAAGAAAAATTCGTAAGCGCTGTTGACGTTGATCCCGCTAAAGACCGGAAGAACACGGTTCCACTTGCGTGGGAAATATCCGGTAAGGCCGCCAAGCCATTCAGCGGGAAATTTATTTTGGGCGCTTCTGTCAAAACCGACAGCCCTTCTTTGTTCTGGACGGATACTTTTCAAGCCGTTCTTGATGGTCCTGGAGATCCCGGCCGGCCCAATGCGGTTCTTCTGCAAACAGAGATTATGACGGACAATGAAGTGATGCATTATATAACGAACCCCGAGGTGCTCAGGGATGCTATTACCGGCGTTAAGGATTTGAGGATCGTGGTGCATGAATATAGTATGAATGTGCTGCATCCGCACAGCCTGCATGAAAATTGGAATGCAGGACCGGCATCCGACGAGAAGAAACTTTTGGACTACCCTTTTTTAGAAGTGACTGCCGGCGCCGGCGTAGACGCGCCCACGGTGCGTTTTAGGGATAAGGATGTCATGGTTTCGTCTTTGGTTATTATTCCCGAAGGTTATGTTCTGGAGATAGCGGCGGGCACTGTTTTGCGTTTTGCCGAAGGCGGCGGGATAGTGTCTTTCAGCCCGGTCAAAGCCGTCGGTACGGAGAAAAAACCGATCATATTTGAAGCACGAGAAGAAAAATCCGGTTGGTCCGGCTTGGCCGTGATAAGGGCGCGGGGGCAAAGTTTTTTCAGGCATGTTAAGATGTCCGGCGCGCGTGGTGGAAGGACCGGGCCGTATTATTTCTTCGGCGGGATTTCGGTGTTGGAGTCATCCGTGGATATGGCGCATGTTGAGATCAATAGATTTCTGTCGGATGACGCGATCCATCTCAATAAGTCATGGTTTAGCATTCGCGATTTAAAAGTCAGGAGTGTTAAAGGAGACGGCCTTGATGTTGATTGGGGCTTCGGGAGAATAAGCGATTCTGAGTTCAGTTTTATAGGCGGGGATTGTGTTGATTTTTCCGGATCTTTGGTTGAAATTTCTGAATGCGATTTCAATGAAGCAAGAGATAAAGGTGTTTCTGTCGGCGAGGGATCTGTGGTCAGTATCAGTTCAAGCGGTTTTCTGAAAAACAAGATAGGCCTTGCGATAAAAGATCAAGCGAAGGCATTGGTGAATAAATGCGATTTTATACAGAACCAAATTGGAATAGCGACATACATTAAAAAACCGTTGTATACGTACCCGCTTTTTGATATCAGGGACTGCAAATATTCCGATAATGCAGAGAACATTGCGCACGAATCCGCTGTTTTTTGCACACAAAAATATGACTAATGAGCAACCACTCAAACACTCTGAAAAATAAGCTTAAGGCCGGTCGGCATGCCTCCGTACAGGGAGGATCCACACCGGGCGGAGGGGCCCTGGTAGGAGGCATGCCAACCGGCCTTGTCACGAGTTATCTGAGTAATTACGCTGACCTTGTTACGAGTTGAAGGAGGATCCACACCGGGCGGAGGGGCCCTGGTAGAAAGCATGACGGACGGTCTTGTCACGAATTATCTGAGTAATTAGATTGATTGAAGAATAATGATAATAGCATGCGATCTTAAAATAATCATTTATCTGGGCGTTATGCTGGGCGTTTCGCTTCTTCCGATTTATCTCTTCCGGAAGAGTTGGAGTGAGACGGCCGTTGTCGCTCTCATCATGGGCTGTTTTCTTTTCATAAACAGGGACTTTATCTGGGGCAGTATCGGGGCTTATCACGATACCGGAGGTCGGGAGTGGTTGACGCTCATAACCAAAGAATGGATCGAAAATGGTATCCCGCTTGGCTGGAACCCTTATATGGGCGCAGGAGAACCGATTTATTTGTACACCAATAATTTTCTTCGTGCGCCGTGGGTGTTTTTCGTCTGGGCAAATAGGGTTCTCACGATTGATCCTCATGTCCTGTTTAATCTGTTCTGGGTTTCCAAATTTTTTATTTTTTGCAGCGGGAGCATGCTCTTGTTCATGCTTTTATACGATGATCTAAAAACAGCGCTTTTACCTTTTCTGGCTCTGACATGCGGAGGAATGTTCGTGGTAAATCTGGTACAGCCGACCGGTTTGGCTACGATAGTCTTTTTTCCGTATATACTTTTCGGGATTATTTGTTTTTTTCGCAAAAAAGATGTTTATGGCGCGGCGCTGGCCGTTATTTTTCTGGGAATAGCCATGAATTATTACCTGCCACATTATGTTTTTTTGTGCACCGCGGTTTTTGTCTTTTTCATTGTGCTATTCCGCGTAAAAGAGATTCCGTCCGTCCTATTGGTTTTAAAAAATCGTTATAAGGTTGTTTTTGCCGGGTTGGTCATCGCGGCGCTTGCGGCCTCTCCGGCCCTGTTCTTGCACACAGAACTTCCGAATTATGTATCTCCCACGAGGGGAGGAGAGATATCCGTTTCCGCGGAAGATATGGGAGAGGAGCCGTCAGTTAAAGCCGCGTTGCGAGATTATAGGATACTGTTGGAAAAGGCCGTTCCGTTCTACTCAAATCATCATGCGTTTTACTTCGGGATCATTCCTCTTCTTTTGATCCCTGTTGCTTTAATGGGATGGAAGAAAGATGGACTGATCCCGGTTTTCGTTCTCAGCGCGGTGGTATTCGTGTTTCTCGGCACCGGCAACGATTTCTGGGGGTATCGCCTGCTCACGCAGCATGTTCCGAAGTTTGATATGCTCCGTCACTCTTTTGGGTTTGCCCATTTTGTCTCTTTTTTCTTGATAGTGCTCGCCGGGTATGGTTTCAGGGAAATATTGAAGAGGTTTTCGTCTCGTGCGTCCGGTTTGAAAGTAACAATTCTTATTTTTTTCGCTTTTATGCTCATGTTTTTTTGCTCTCCGAAGATCAATGTGATCCGGTTCGGCGCATCCGGCGTTCTTGCATTGATATTTTTAGCCAACGCGCGCCGGATATTTTCCGGCCGTGCAGCGCGTTACGCCGCCGGTTTTTTTTATCTGCTTGTCATGGTTCTTTTGTTCACGGATCTCACATGGGCCTATACTGAAAGGCGTGACGGCCGATTTTCGGGGAGGCGTCTGGCAAAGATAACCGCTATACAGTATCCTGTCATGAGAGATTTTTATCCTGCTGCGTCGTGCGTGAAACCTCCGGATTACAGCCCTCTTTTCTTTAAGAGAGCGTCTTTAACACATTGGAACGGTGATTTTATACTGTTCCGGGATAGACATCTGGATGATATGCTTAGACGTTTTGTTCCAGGTGCCGGCCATGAAAAAGCTTTGGGCGTCGGAGGCCAGACCGTTTATTTTACGCGGAAAGCCGTAATAATTCCGGAGGCCGTTTCAGGGGAGCAGTTCATTGATGCTGTTTATGCGGGAGCGTCCGGACGGAACAAAGAAGGAAAGAGGTCGGTGTTTTTCAGCGAGAAAGACATTGATTTTACCGCGCCCATCATGTCGGAGACAACTTCCGGGAAATGGACAATTGTGTTTCCCGCGGAAAGGACGGACCCGAACAGTATTGAGACGCGCGTAAACGCCCCTGAGGACGGTTTCTTCGTGCGTTTGGAGAATTTCCATCGCGGGTGGAAAGCGTTCATTGATGGAAGAGAGACCCGTGTTTACAGGGCGAATTACGCCTTCCAGGCCGTGAGGGTGCCGAAAGGCGAGCATACGATTCTCTTTAAGTTTTCCACGATATACCCCTGGCTTTTTTATACGCACGTGTTCTGCGTAATCCTGTGCTGGGGTTTATTTAATGTGTACCTTTTTAGGCCCGACAAATATAAGAGAAATGGGTAATTATGTGGGTAATTATGCAGGTAGCCCGGGAAATAGCTTAAGGCCGGCCGGCATGCTTTCGTACAGGGAGGATCCACACCGGGCGGAGGGGCCCTGGTAGAAAGCATGCCGCCGGGAAATAGCTTAAGACCGGCCGTTATGCTTTCGTACAGGGAGGATCCACACCGGGCGGAGGGGCCCTGGTAGAAAGCATAACGGCCGGTCTTGTCACGAGCTACGAGGGGCCCTGGTAGAAAGCATAACGGACGGTCTTGTCACGAATTATCTGAGTAGTGAGATTGATTGAAGAATAATGATAATAGCATGCGATCCTAAAATAATAGTTTATCTCGGAATCATATTGGGCATTTCGCTTCTTCCGGTTTATCTCTTCAGGAGGAGATGGAGAGAGACGGCCGTGGTTGCTTTTGTCATGGGCTGTTTTCTTTTTTTGAACAGAGAGATCATTAATGGCAGCATCGGGGCCTATCATGATACGGGCGGACAAGAATATTTAATGCTTACAATAAAGGAATGGTTTGAGAAAGGTATCCCATTGGGATGGAACCCATATATGAACGGCGGCGAAGCGATTTATCTGTTTTCCAACGGTTTTTTGCGCACTCCGTGGGTGTTTTTCTGCTGGATGAATAAGGTTCTTATGATAGATCCTCATGTGTTGTTTAACCTGTTCTGGATTTTTCGGTTTTTGTTTTTTTGTTCAGGAAGCATGCTTTTGTTTTTGCTCTTGTATGATGATTTTAGAGCAGCTCTTTTACCTTTTCTGGCGCTCACGTGCGGCGGAATGTTCGTGACCAGCATGGTGCAGCCGGCCGTCATGACGACCCTTGAACTTTTTCCATATGTGCTTTTCGGTGTTATTTCTTTTTTTCGGAAAAAGAACGTCTATGGCGTGGCGCTGGCTCTTGTTTTCATGGGAATTGCCATGAATTATTACCTGCCTCATTATATTTTTCTGGCCACGGCTATTTTTGTTTTTTTTACAGCGGTATTTCGTATGAAAGAAGTCACTTCATTGCTGCTGGTCTTGAAAAATCATTATAAAGTCGTTCTTGTAAGCTTGTTTATTGCCGCGCTTGCGGCGTCACCGGCTCTTTTTCTGTACGGAGAAATGAGGGATTATGTTTTCCCTACGAGGGGAGGAGAGATATCGGTTTCTCCCGGCAATACCGGAGAACAGCCGCAGGTCAACGCTCCATTGGCGGGATACAAGATCCTCTTGGACCAGTTTCTCGCGGGTGATATAGGGGTTCATCACGCGTTCTATTTCGGGATAATCCCTCTTCTTCTGATCCCGATCGTTTTACTGGCATGGCGGAGCGACAGGTTCATATCTATTTTCGCTCTCAGTGCGGCGGTATTCGTGCTTTTGGGGCTTGGCAACGATTTCTGGGGGTATCGTTTGATCGGGAAACATGTTCCGAAGTTTAACATGGTAAGGCACTCTTTTGAGTTCGCCTGTTTTGCGGCCTTTTCTCTGATAGTGCTCGCCGGTTACGGTTTCCGGGAAATATTGAAGAAGGTCACGTCCGAGAGATCCGGTATCAAACAAACAATTCTCGTGCTTTTCGCTTTTGCGCTCATGCTTCTGGTTTCGCGGAAGGCCAACGTGATCTTGTTCGGATCCGCGGGAGCTCTTGTTTTGATCTTTTCAGCAAACAGGAAACGGATATTTCACGGCAAGTTCGGACGTCTAATTTCGAGAACGCTTTATTCGCTTTTTATGCTGCTTTTATTCGCGGATCTTGTATGGGCCTATTCCGAAAACAGCAATGAGTGGCTTATTAAAAGATATCCCGCGAAGATAGCCGCTATAAGTTATCCCATACGAAGAGATTTTTATCCGGAGAGATCATGTCCTAAACCCCCGGATATCGGGCCGCTTATTTTTAAAAAAGCAGCTTTGACCCACAGGAACGACAATTTTATCTTTCATCGGGCGAGACGTCTGGACGACATGCTTGACCGGTTTGTTCCCGGCGCCGGGAATGAACTGGTATTGGGTGTCGGTGATTCAACGGTTTATTTTACGGCCGAAGCCGAGATAGCTTCGGAGAATATCCTAAATGAACGATTTATTGATACTGTTTACGCGGGGTCATCCGGCCGTCTTCCGGGAAAAGGGAGAACCGTATTTTTCAGAGAAGGTGATATCGATTTTTCCGTTGAACCGGATAATAAAACCGTGGTAAAATGGGAGATTGTATTTCCCTCTCATCGGCCGGATCCTAACACGCTTGAGATGCAAGTGCATGCTGATATGGACGGTTTTCTCGTGCGTTTGGAAAACTTTCATCATGGATGGAAAGCGTTTATTGACGGTAACCGCACGCGTATTTACAGGGCTGACTATGCGTTTCAAGCTGTAAGAGTTCCTCAGGGGGAACATGAAATAGTTTTCAAGTTTTCTAGTATTTATCCTGTTCTGATGCATGTCCATGTTCTTTGCGCACTTTTAGCATGGACGGCAGTTTGTTTCTATCTTTTTTGTTTGAATAGAAAGGCCATCAAATGAAGTTATTGAGGCGAAATTATAAGCTCTCGGAAATATGGCGTTTGAGGAAAAAACTTCTGAAGATCATACTTAATAAAGAAAAGATCTGGAATTTTGTGCTGGTAAAAATATCAAAATACCTGAAACTCAAAAAATGTCTGGGCTTGCCAATAAATATATTAATTGAACCGACAGCTGATTGTAATTACAAATGCCTTAAATGTCCGCGCCAGTACGGATATGTAGATGATGGGTTAATAAACGGCAGCAAAGATATTCCCTTCGAACAATATAGGCGCGTTATTGACGAGATTGGTGATAAACTGATAACTTTGCGTTTGTGGCATTACGGAGAGCCTTTTCTTAACAAGAATATTTTTCGCATGATCGAGTATGCTGATAAAAAAGATATTGTTACCGCAATTAGTTCCAATTTATCACTTCTAAACAAGGACGTGTCTGAAAAACTGATCGATTCCGGGTTGGATTATCTATTAGTTTCTTTTGACGGCGCCACGGAAGAGACCTATAACAATTGTTGCCAGAAGAACATGTTTCACACGGTCATGGACAATTTGGAAGCGCTTTTGGAAAAAAGAAAAAATAAAAGATCAGAAACGCCATTTATTGAATTGCAATTCGTTATTATGGATAAGAACGAGGACGAAATGGATAGTATAAAAAAAATAGCGGATAGATTAGGAGTGGATAAACTGAGTTACGTCATGCTTACTCCATTTGGCTGCGAAATGCCAAAAGAAAATAAGTACAGGATGTCTTTACGGGAGGTTAGCCGCATTAATTTTTGTTGTTTACCGTGGGAAGAGGCTATTGTTCGATATTCCGGGATAGTGATACCTTGTTCCATGGATATTCAACAAGCCCATAAGATGGGAAAACTTTTCAATGGTGCGACTGGTAATTTTCGAAGCGTGTGGAATAATGCCCGGTATCGCCATTTCAGAGAACAAATCGCTGATAATATCAACGATGTGGATATATGTGTGAATTGCACAAAGAGGGACAATAACATTCATTATTGTGTGGGGGACTGATGAGCGAATACAACTTAATATCTTCCGAAGATATAAGTAACCTATCTCGGGGAGAGATCATAAAATACTACAAGGATCATGTCAGCCCCGGTTTGGCTAATTTCATGAAGATCCTTGGATTTGACATGGTGGAAATTGATCATGCCGAAGGGATGTATATCCACACCAAATGCGGCAGAAAAATACTGGATTTTTCGGGAGGATTGAGCGTTCTGAATCACGGTCATAATCATCCGCGTATTTTAAAGGTCAGGAAAAAATTTAATGAAGAAAAACGCCTGGAGATATGCAAGGCCTTTATTTCCCCCTATCAAAGCGTACTTGCCAGAAACTTAAGTGAAATATTTCCGGGAGATCTGAAATATACTTTTTTTTGCAACAGCGGGGCCGAGGCGAATGAAGGGGCGCTGAAAAGCGCCTTGTTATACCATGGGAAAAGTAAAGATAAGATCGTTTATACGGATACTGGATATCACGGGAAAACATTCGGGGCGATGTCGGTTTCCGGGCCTGGCGGTTACAAGGAACTTTTCAAGACGATTGACGGTTGCATAGAAGTTCCTTACGGGGATATAGACGCGGTTAAAAAATTGTTTGAAGAAAGAAGCCGGAACGGCAAGAACGATATCGCCGCCATGATATTGGAAGCCATTGACGGAGATCATGTGGTGATCCCGCCCGAAGGGTATCTTAAAGCGTTGGCGCTATTATGCAGGCGGTATGGGGTTATCATGATAATAGACGAGATCTTTACGGGGTTTGGCAAGACAGGAAAAATGTTCGCCTTTGAACATGAAGGTATCATCCCGGATATAGTCACGTTTTCCAAATCGTTGGGCGGAGGAAAGGCCTCGATCGCCGGTTACATTGTCACTTCACGGATATTTAAGGCGACCTACGCTTCAATGAAAAGATGCACGGTCCACACAACGACCTTCGGGGGGCTGGGAGAAGAGTGCGCTACAGCGATAGAAGCCCTGAATGTTATCAATGATGAGGGTTTAGTGGAAAACGCGCGAGAAAAGGGACATTATCTGTTATCCAGAATGCTTCATTTGAAGGATAAATATCCCGGATATATTGAAAATATCAGGGGTATCGGATTGTTGTGTCTTGTTGAATTAAGGAAAGCGACAGAAATTTTTGATTATGAACTTATAAAAAAAATACCGAATATTGACGACATGTTAACCGGTCTGATCCCAGCTCTGATAATTTCCGATTTATTCAGGACATTTGATACGTTGGTCTATCCGGGAGGCCGGAGCGATGTTTTACTGCTGAGCCCGGCGCTTATTGTTACAAGAGACGAAATCGATACTTTTGTTAACGCTTTAGACAGAACATTGAGTAAAAATCTTGTTAAACTGGCCAGCGGTATGATTATCGGTAGCCGTTAGTGACGGATCAATTACGAAAGGAAACAACGAAAAATGAACTGGCGCTGAACGACGAAGAGATCAGAATAGTTTTGCGCGAGATCATCGGACTTAAACGCAGATGAAAATTTTTATAAGCGGCGCATCGGGAGGACTGGGACTTGCGTTGGCGGAAGATCTTATACGCCGCGGCAACGCCGTTTGGGGTATCGGAAGACGCGTGGTTGATACTTTTCGCGCCGAGACACTTTCCCCGGAACTTTTCAGGTATTCCGTGTGCGATACGACCGATGCAACTCAGGTTCAAAATGTTTTCAATAAGATGCTTGAAGAGAACTTTATCCCGGATATAGCCGTTTTTTGCGCGGGAGGCGCAACGGAAGATATTGAGGGAAAAGATTTCAAGATAGATAAGTTCAGAGAAAATTTTAATGTTAATCTGTTTGGGGCGCTATGCTGGGTGGAGCTGCTCTTGCCGCATTTTATCAAAAGAAATAAGGGTATTTTTGCCGGCATTTCCAGTATGAGTACTTATCGGGAAAATCATGAAAAGAGGATTGGTTATTCCGCTTCCAAAGCAGCTCTCAATAAATCTTTTGAGAATTTGAGGATGCAATATATCAATACGGCGCTAAAGTTTGTGATATTTAATATGGGAAGGATGCGCGAGAAAAGAACCCTGATAGGAACGAGTTACGCTGCTGCCGCCCGATTTATATCTGAAGATCTCAGAGCTCGTAAAACTGGCGGGACGGTTAATATCCCTTTTTCACAATATTTTTTGACGCGCATGACGCAATTTCTCCCGGATAAACTTTATCATAAACTTTTCAGGGGGTAGAAAGAGAGTTAAAAAAATGATCTTAATCAACGTGCAGAATGACCGGGCTGAAAAGCTCGGCCTTTTTTCCCGGTATGTTCCGCTTTCAATTCCCCGTGGCATAGCGTTTTTGGCCGCTTACCTGATTGAAAAAGGCCATAAGGTTAAGGTCTGGGATGATGCTATTAAGAATCTCGGGCCGGATGATGTTAGGGAACTTGTGAAGGACACGGAAAAGCCGTATATTTTCGGTGTTTCATGCCTGACGGCCAGTATTGCCAGGGGATACAGGGTAGCCGGCATGATAAGATCCATCTATCCGGATGCCGTGGTGGTTTTCGGAGGCGTGCATCCGACCGTTCTACCGGAAGAAGCGCTTAATACGGGGCTTGTTGATTTTGTCGTGAGAAAAGAAGGAGAAGTGCCGCTTGAGGCATTGCTCCGCGCTTTAAGAAAAGGTGAAGATCCTTCCGGCATCAGCAACCTTTCATTTAAGCGGAACGGCAAAATTATGCATAATCCAGCCGTTCCGGGGCCTGAGTTTGATTCTTTGCCGGCTTTTCCATATCATTTGTTTGAAAAACACCGGGACAGATACGATTTTGGGTTCGTGGTGAATTCCAGGGGGTGTCCTTACGATTGCATATTCTGCAGCCAGCGTAGCATAACCGGAAGGAGAGTTACTTTCGGGAGCCCGGCAAGAGCGGTTAGCGAAATAGAATTGTTAGTGAATAAATACGACAATCACCTTATAACTTTCAATGATGAAAGCCTGTTAACAAGCAAGGAACATATCAGAACGATGTGTGAGCTTATTCGAAAGAGAGGGCTTCATAAAAAGGCCTCTTTTCAGTGCCAAATACGTGGTGATGAGGTGGACGAATCCATACTCAAGGTCTTGAAGGCCACGAATTTTAGTGCGATCTATATAGGGTTGGAAACGGCTTCGGAACGTCTCATGACCCTGATTAACAAGCAAGAGACCGTCAAACAGAATATTGAAGCCATGAGATTAGTGAAAAAACACGATTTTAGTTTGTCGGGAGCAATCATCCTGGGACTGCCGACGGAAACAAGAGAAGAGAGGATACAGTCATACAGGATGGCTGAAGAACACCTTGATTATGTCAGGTTCAATAATGCGACACCTTACCCGGGAACCAGATTATACGAAATAGCAAAAAAAGAGGGACGGTTGAATATTGAAAAAGACTGGAGGAATCTCAACGCGTGCGGAACCCTCGTAGAAGGAATTTTTAGAAGTAAGCGCCTGGCTTATGTGCCGGTGGGAACTTCGGAGCTGGAGTTGAAAAAAGATATAATTAAATATAATTTGTTTTTTTCTTTCAAGAGCAAGGTGATCTGTAAACTATTACGTCATAAAAGCAATACGATAGGATGGTTCAAGATGCCTCCCCGGTGGTATTACAGTCCTGTCGAGTGGGTTTATCTGGTTCGTTTGGGGTCAAGGATTATTTGGTTATGGATTGAATTGGGTGTGGTAACGGTGCTTTTTTATTTCAAGAAAGGAAACAGAAAAAATGAACATTAAAAAACGATATGCTCATCTGAGGTCGTGCGCGCGATTGGGGTTAAATATTCTTAAGTGCAGATTGACCCGTGTTTATAAGCCGCTTGTGGTTCTTTTACACATGACCGACAAGTGTAACCTCCGGTGTAAATACTGTGAAGGGGACTGGTCGGGAAGGCGGATAAAGGACTTTACGACGAATGAGATTCTGAGAATTATAGATGAGTGTAAGGAACTCGGGGCGTGTCATTTTGTTATCCATGGAGGCGAGATCCTTTTGAGGGACGATATCGGAAGGATCGTAGATTATATGAAGGGAAAAGATCTTTACGTAGATCTGGTGACCAACGGTGCTTTATTGCCGGATAAAATTAACGAAATAAGGAATGTTGATAGTTTATGTGTCAGTTTAGACGGGAGAGAAGAGAATCATGACTTTATAAGGGGCAATGGTTCTTGGCGGGCGGCCATGAAGGCGATAGATGTCGCTCGTGCAGAAGGAATAAAACTTTCCGTTCACGCGACACTTACAAAAAGAAATTTTGGCGATATGAAATATCTCTGCGAACAGGCCCGAAGAATGGGATATTTACAGCAATTCAGTTTATTGCTTAAACCATTGAAGCAGTTTCAAGATGAACTGGTGCTGAACGATGAAGAGATTAAAACGGTTTTGCGCGAGATCATTGAACTTAAACGCAAAGGATATCCCGTGTTCACTTCTTACAGGGTGCTGAAAAATGCCCTTAACTGGCCGTTTGCGTTTGAGAAATCCCGGCTTGATAAAAATGAGATCCCGCGCCGAAGCCGCCTGATAAGATGTTTTTACGGAAAGCTCAAGCTTATGATCGAC
>Ga0208325_1000232_pt1 | contig 15183 bp, 11 predicted proteins | sample PL_2010_330m_FD_185486 | JGI IMG/M metagenome (GOLD analysis project Ga0208325, IMG submission 185486) | Freshwater microbial communities from Powell Lake, British Columbia, Canada to study Microbial Dark Matter (Phase II) - PL_2010_330m... | ecosystem: Environmental > Aquatic > Freshwater >...
GAGCCGCCGCTAACCTACGAGGATGGTGGTGTCAGAGACTGGACGGAGGCGAGAGTTAGTAAAAAACATTACAGCATGAGCCAGCCCTGGGGTCAAGCCCGGGATCTCTTCTCCTTTTGGGTAATTATTTTTTGTAATTGGTATAAGTTCATCCTCGTAGGTTGTAGGGGCACATTGCATGTGCCCGCATTATACCAACCTACGAGGTTGAACTCGGGGTATTTTGCTGGTCGTTCAAATAATAACCACCGCATGAGCCAACCCTGGGCCCGTCCCTGTCCGTTGTATAAATTTGGACAAAAAATTTCAAAAAAACGCGAATGTCAGGTATACTTCCATATGATCAAGGTCCCTGCTTTTTAAGAAAAGTGGACGCGCGGAAAGTAATCGCGTGTTAAACATAATGATCGGAAGGTTTTATATGCAGAAGAATCTGTGGAATAAATTCAGGGAATCTTCGTTAAAATTTGGAGATAAAGTAGCTATTCAGTACAAAAAAAACGGCAGGTGGGAAGACGTTTCTTTCAGGCGGCTTCGCCGGAATGCCGAGTCGTTATCCGCATTTTTGGCGGAGGAGAATATCAAAAAAAATGACACTATTGCCATTTCGGTGAAGAATAGCCCCGAATGGACTATGATATTCTTTGCTGTGATTTCAAGAGGCGCGGTTATTGTTCCTATCAACCCTCGTTTCGGACCGGAAGAAGTCCAAAATATTCTGTCCGGGTCCGGGTGCAAAATTGCCTTTGTCGATAGTGATTCTTTTTTACTTAAAAAAGAATCGCGGGGCAAGTTTTCTTTTATCAAAAAGGTTATTTCCGTGGAGTCGGATGTATTTAGGCTCGCCTTGGAAAAAGAGCCGATAAGTATCCCTCTGAGCGCCATAGACGAGGATCATACGGCATGTATCTTATACACTTCCGGTACTACGGCAGAGCCCAAAGGTATTATGCTCTCGCACGGGAATCTGTTGGCGAATAGTAATGCTCTGTCCATGAGGGCGGACCTCGTGAAGCAGGGGGATGGTTTTACGGCCGCGCTTCCGCTGTATGACGCGTATCCGCTGACCTGTACAATGCTTCTGCCGCTTTTTTACGGCGGCAGAGTAATATTTCCCGGCAGTATGTGTCCCGAAGAAATTATGGCGGCCATGCAGGAAAAAAACCCTGCCAATTTTATCGGAGTACCGCAGGTCTTTCGTATGTTTCACGCGGAGGTCGAGGAAAAGCTGAACAGTATATCGTTCATTTTCAAGCCTTTTTTTTCGGCAATAGTTGAACTGCTTTACGGAATCAGAAAAATGACAGGGATCAATTTATCTCGGCATCTTTTTCGAAAAGCTCATCGAAAGCTTGGCAGATCAATGCGGTTCTTTATCTCGGGCGGCGTTAAGCTTGACGAAAAAGTAGGAAGGGATCTTGTCAAGTTCGGGTTTACGATACTGGAGGGATACGGTCTTACTGAGACATCACCGGTCCTGACGTTAAATCCTTTTAAAAAACCGAAAATCGGGTCGGTGGGTCTGCCTCTGCCGGATGTGGAAGTGAAACTGCTGAACAAGAATAAAGAAGGCGTGGGTGAGATTATCGCGCGCGGCGCGAATATTATGAAAGGGTATTGTCTCGGGGCTGAACTGACCCGTTCAGTCATAAAGGACGGGTGGTTTCATACGGGAGATCTCGGGTTTATTGATAAAGACGGATATCTTTACTTGAAGGGCAGATCAAAGGATGTGATTATTTTCGATTCAGGGTTGAATTTATACCCCGGAGAGATAGAGGATGAGTATTCAAGAGAAGCCCCCATCAGAGAAATGTGTGTTTTTGAGGGGTCTCCCGAGAGGAACATGAAGTCACAGTTTTTGAAGGCCGCTGTCGTTCCTGATCCGGAATTTTCCAAGGAACATAATGGTGACATAGAAACTATTGGTAAAGTGCTTGGGGAAAAGTTTGAAAAAGTTTCGAGAAAGTTGTCCGGCTATAAGAGAATCAATGATTTTTTTGTTACGTTCAGTGCTCTTCCCCGTACACGTACGGGAAAAATAAAAAGGCACGAAGTTAAGGAAATGTATGACGGACGATCAGGCCGTGGCGTAATTTAATCCCGCTTGTTTATTCATATGTTGTATGTCCGGCGAATCGATAACCCGGCAAATCGACAACCCCTGAAAACCTGACCGGCAGGCAAACTACCAACATGGTACCCGTCTTGACAATTGGAGGTTGGTATGATACGCTTTCACTAACGTCTCTTTATAATATTAGATAATATGCGTAACACGGCAGTATAATATGACGAAATCAGGTGATAAAGGCGCAGAGGCAGCGGGATTGGATATTGGCACTTATTCGATCAAAGTTGCCGTTTTTAAAAATATACTGGGAGTAAAAACGCTGACCGCGTTAAGCGAGAAAAAAATTTCTCCAGAATCGGATCTTAACGAAAAGACGGATATCATAAAGAAAATGTTTGAAGAATTGAACTTTCGTCCCCGCGAAGTGAATCTCTCCATATCCGGACCCGGTGTTGTTGTCAGATTTGTAAACTTTCCGAAAATGAGCCGGCAGGAGCTTGAAAACGCTTTGGTTTACGAAGCTGAAAAATATATTCCTTTTAACATAAGTGAAGTAGTTACCGATTTTGTTATTTCCGAAGGTGTTTCGGAAACGGGACAAATGAGGGTGATTTTAGCCGCGGCAAAAAAAAATTCAATTGAGGATTTGATAAAAGTTTGCGGGGATTTGAGCCTTGCGATCGGAATAATCGATACGGATCCTTTCGCGGTATTTAACGCTTTTTGGGAAGGTAAACCATCTTTGAAGGAAAAAACTTACGCTTTGATAAATTTCGGACATTCACGCTCTGACCTATTAGTTTCGACCGGAAAAGAGCCTTCATTTATACGGCAGATACAGTTTGCCGGAAAAAATATTGCTGAGGCGATCAGCCGGGATTTGTCTATCCGGCCGGAGGAGGCTGAAAAATATAAGTTAGATCCGGTCAGCGAAGAATCGGAAAGGGTTTTTCAGTCAACTTGTTCAGTTCTTGACGATTTGGTCAAAGAGATACAACTTTCATTCAGCTATTTTGAGAACAGGCAGGGAAAAAATATTAGTGAAGTTTATTGTTCAGGCGGCATGATCGAACAGGAAGGTGTTTTTGAGTACCTGAATAAAAATCTTAAAGTTCAGATGAAAAAATGGAACCCGATGGAAACTCTGGCGATAGCGGAACACCTTTCACGTGAATATGTTAGTTCCGCGGCGTCTCGATTCGCTGTTTGCGCGGGGTTGGCGCTTAGGAAAGAATGAAGAGTGTTATCTCTAACGTCTGATCCGGAGCATATTTGCCGAGGGAACTTATTCCTAAAGAGTTTGACCTATGATTGAATTAAATTTGTTGCCTAAGGAATTTCGAAAGAAAAAAAAGCATTCCGCGAGAATACCGTCTCTTCCGTCTTTGCCGATTGCCGCGGGAGTACTTGCTGTCTTTATCGCGTTAAATTTCGTATTAGGTTTTTTTGATATGAATAGCAGAAATTCTTTGGCGGTGCTGAAAGAAAAATGGGATTCAATGCGCCCTGAGAGGGAAAAAACGGAAAAGCTTACGAATGAAATTTCGTCTCTTGAAAAAAGGGTTGCCGCGATAAGGAAAATCGCCAAACCTGATCTGAACTGGACTAAATTGCTTGAAGGATTAAGTCAGGCTGTTATTCCGAATATTTGGGTGTCCGGGTTTGAATTAAAATCAGCTAAACCGAATGGTTCTTCTAAAGACAAAGGGTTTATTGAGATCGAAGGCTACGCTCTTGGAAGAAGTGAACAGGCGACGCGGTTGGTGTCAAAATTTATCAGTAATTTGGAGGGAATTAAAGAATTTTCAGATTCCTTCGAAGCGATTGAATTGAAAAATATCAATAAACGCGAATTTGCCGGAGAAGAAGTCATGCTATTTAAGTTGTACTGTAATTTCAAGAAAGCTAAGGGCGCCTGAGGAATCTTAATGACCAAGATTGAACAATGTTCGGAGTTTTATGGAAGAAAATAAATGCGATTTGAAAATGACATTAAAAGAGGCCGCCGAACGCGTCAAGGCGTTAATACCTGACCGAGTAAAAGAACTATTGCAAGTCAAAAAGTTTCAGGGGTATCTTGTTTTGGGCGCCGGCGCGGCGTTATTGCTCATATACCTCGTATTCGCGCTTATTCCGAAATGGTCTTTTTTTAACAAAACTTTAAGCGACATAAAAGATTTAAAAGAGAAGATAAGCCTGGTGGACGGTCGAATAGGCAGGATCGATGTTTTAACAAATAAATTGGAGAAGCTGACTTCCGAAATAGAGAGTTATTCGGACGGACTTCCCGAACAAAAAGAACTTCCTCAATTTCTTGAAGAACTTTCTTTAACAGCGGAAGAGTCCGGAGTGAAAATATTAAGCATAACTCCCGCGCCGCCTTCGAAGGTTGATAAAAGCGGAGAATATTATAGGGAAGCGCCTATCGTGATAACCGCGGAAAGCGGATATCACGAACTTGGAGATTTCATCAGTAACTTGGAGGAGTCCGAACGTTTTATTACTATCGAAGATTTGCTGATACGAAGTGATGTCAAAATTCCGAGAAAACATAAAATAACCATAAACCTGAAAACGTATGTTTATATCGCGTCGTAACAAAAATATTTTTATTACCGCTGTAGTACTTTGTTCTACGGTATTTGACCCGGGCCTCGCGAGAGTGCGCCGGGTGATAAGTTTTGCTTCCGAATATGATTCATCCGGTCAGCGTGATCCTTTTGTTCCGCTTATAGGTGTTTCTAAAAAAGTTGGTATCAGAAGAGGAGGCGGGACTATAATTTCGATTGATGATGTTGTTCTGCAGGGAATAGTCGTTAATCCGGATGGTACTCGAAGCGCCGTTATAAACGGTGAAGTTATACCGGAAGGTGATACTCTCGAGCAGGTTTTGGTCGGATCGATCGGCACGAATAGTGTTGTGGTTGAATTGAACGGTCAGAAATACGAATTAAAACTTTATGAGGAAAATCAGTAATATCGGATGACGGGTGTTATCCGCTTTTGAATAAGCGTTTTAATCGGGAGAACAGGATATGTATGAATAAAATTGAAAAAGTTTCAAAATTCGGCGGTGTTTTTATTGTTACAATTTTTGCCGCTGTATTTCTATCGCGGACTGACGCGAACGCTCAGATCGAGCCGCCTTCCGCCTCCGCGGAAGCGTTTGGTCCCTCCGTGCCCATTAAGGAGGATGTCTCCCGGTCGTTGCCGAAATCCGGAAATATAACGGTAAACTTTAAGGACGTGGATATTCATACGGTTTTACAGTATCTTTCTGAAGTAAGCGGGGTGGATATCGTGCCTTCCCCCGGAGTGGAGGGGACGATCACGATGCGGCTAAGAGATAAACCATGGGAAGTCGCGCTTGATATTGTTACGCGTAATTATGACTTCGCGTATTCCAGGGATGACGAGAAGGGAATAATAAGGGTAATGCCAAAAAGCAGTTTGCAGAAGGAAGAGCCTATAACCGCGGTTATTCCGTTAAATTACATTATTCAGAGCACAGATGATATGCAGGCCCTAAATACCGAGGACGATGAAGGCACGGATCGCAATATTTCACAGCTTATGAAGGCGATAAATTCGATTCTTATCTCCGTGACCGGGGAACGGGCTATTTTTCTTCCGAGTGTTAACTCGATAGTGGTTACCGCGATTCCCGCGAGAGTGGGTGTCATCAAAAATATGATTGTGCAAATAGACAAAAAGACGCCGCAAATTATGCTTGACGCGAAAATTATTGAAGTGACGCTGGACAAAAACGACCAGTTTGGTATTGATTGGAACGCGGTTGTATCCGCTTCCGGAGCTCGTCGGCCGATAACGCTTCCATTTAGGAACGATGGATCGTTAAATATTCTGCCTACGAAACAAAACAATTATTATCCGGCGTCTACCTCGAACGGTACGAGTCTTACCGGTGCCGGTAATTTTCCTATTGTGGACGTTTTTAGCGCCGTGGGTCAGAGGATCAATCCCTCTGAGTTTACGACCGCCACAAATGCCCTGAATTTATTTTCTTTTGGAACGCTTGATTTTACTCAGTTTACCGCGACGCTGAGACTGATCGATGAAAGGGACGATACTAAGATCATTTCAAGTCCGCATATAACCACACTTAATAATCAACCGGCCGTGATTAAGGTGGTAAGTAACATTTACCTCCAAAAACAACAGAAAACAACTGAAGACGCGTCGGTCGTTACCGTAGAATTTGAAGAAGATCCTCGCGAAGTTGGAGTTATTCTTGAAGTTACACCTCATGTTAACGAAAAAAACGAGATAATGGTTAATCTTCGCCCGCGGGTTTCAAGTTCTCTTTCATTTGAGGAATTAGCTGTCAGCGGCAGCGCGAATACCGTGGCGATGACATATGACTCGAGAGAGGCTGATACCCAGGTTATGGTCAAGGACGGGGAAACGATATTTATCGGAGGCCTTATAAGCGAGACAAAATCCAAAGAAGATCACAAACTTCCGATTCTCGGTGATATTTTCGGAGATATCCCGATATTGGGAGGACTTGTAAAATATAAACAGGATAATGTGGATAAAACGGAAGTTGTATTTTTTGTTACCGTGCATATTATAAAAGACGGTGAAGAATCTATCGACGATTCAAATATGCGTGAAAAATATGAAGAGTACTATAAAAAAAAGGAAGCCGCGGGAGACGCCGCGAACAAAAAGAAAAAGGGAGGTGCGAAGAAGCGTAAACCATTGCTGGATTTTAGAAAGGGAGAGATAAAAGAGGATAAGGGAAAGCTCGCGGAAAAAGTGTGAGAGAAGAAATTTATAAGGCCTAAGTTTATTTAATAAAAAAGTTTTTTATTTACATTTACAATTTGGTTTTTACTTGTAACATTCCATGCTCGACAATTTGCGCGCACTTTCCCGAACTTTGTCATTCCCTCAGGCCGCAATGTGTTTCCATGAGCTCCGGTACACACAAATACAATGATAAAATACGACGTTATTTTTGAAAAAAAGGGGGAGATGATCTATATCTCTCATCTTGACCTTATGCTTATGTTCAGAAGAGCCATTCGTCGAGCCGGGGTGCCTTTTGTTCTGACAAAAGGTTTTTCTCCGAGGGTAAAGATAAGTATACCCAAAGCTTTAAAATTAGGCATCGAAAGTGACGCGGAAGAAATGTCTCTGTGGCTTACACATGAAGTGCCTCGTGATACAGTAATTTTGACAATTAACAACAAACTCCCCAAGGGGGTTCAATTAATTCGTTAGCCGGTATTACCATTAAACTGATTAATCGGCAAACCAAGTATGAAAGGATGATATAAGATGAGATCAAACAAAGAAAGAAAAACTATTTTTCCAACCGCGCAAAACGAAAAACTAATATTAGTAAATATCGGTCCGGTGGAAAAACGTATCGCGATATTGAATAAGGGTGAATTTTCGGATTTTTTCATGGAAAGGGAAAGTAAAGAACATTATGCCGGCAGTATTTATAAAGGGCGGATAAAATCCGTTCTTCCCGGGATTGAAGCTGTGTTTGTTGATATCGGTTTGAGTAAGAATGGTTTTCTCCACGTGAGTGATGTTATTGACAAAAGCGCGGTTCTTAGGGAAATGTTGTCGGAAGATGATGACCCCGCGTTTAAATCTCAAAGAAAAAAACACAACGCGAAAATAAAAGATGTTTTAAAGTCAGGCGAAGAAGTCATGGCGCAGGTTGTCAAAGAGGCAATCGGAACTAAAGGTCCCAGACTTACCACGTATATCAGTCTTCCGGGACGTTATCTTGTCTTAACCCCGTATGATAACAATATCGGGATATCACGGCGAATAACAGATAGAAATGAGAGAAAAAGAATACGAGAAATATTGAGCAAGATAAATTCCTTAAATAAAGTGGGTTGTATTGTCAGGACGGTGGCGGAAAACCGAACAGAGGAAGAACTTGAAAATGAACTGAAATATTTGATTGGTTTATGGGAAAGAATCAAGTCAATGTCCGAAAAACAAAAGCCGCCGGTAAAGGTGTATGAAGAATACGGTATAGTACTTCGCTTGATAAGGGATGTTTTCACCGAAGACGTAACCCAGCTTATTATCGATTCAAAAGAAGAGTATGTCCGGATCCTACAGTTTCTTAAAGCTTTTATGCCGTCTTTAAGAAGGAAAGTTAAATTATATAACGGAAATACGCCTCTATTTCAGAAATACAATTTGGAAAAGAAAATCGATGAGATCTTTGAAAAAAAAGTCGCGCTTAAAAGCGGAGGATCTCTTATCATTGAGCAGACGGAAGGCGTGGTCGTTATAGACGTGAATTCAGGCAGTTTTGTCGGCAGGGAAAGTCTTGAAGATACCGCTTTTAAAACAAACATGGAGGCCGCGAAAGAAATTCCGAGACAGTTAATGCTCAGAGACATCGGGGGTATTATTATTATCGACTTTATTGATATGGATGTAAAAGATCATAGGGATAAAGTTTTTCAGCTCTTACAGCAAGAACTGCATCCGGACAAGGCGCGGATAAATGTGCGTACCATTTCTCAGTTCGGCGTGGTGGAAATGACGCGGCAAAGGCGGCGAAAAAGTTTGGAAGGGGCCTCACGCGTGGAATGTCCTTATTGCTCCGGCAAAGGAAAAATAAAAAGTGTAGAGACTATCGCGATTGAAACCGCCCGGAAACTTGAGCGGCGTCTTACTCAAAGCGGAAATAAAATAAAAAATATAAAAATCAGTTCTCATCCTGACGTAAATACAGCATTAATTTCGGAGCAGGCAAGGATCTTAAGCGGAATTCAGCGTAAATATCGCTGTAAAATAGAGCTTGAAGAAGATCTGTCTCTACATATCGAAGAAGTGATCTTAGAAGAAAAGTAGGTTGCCGGTTTGGCGGTTAGTCGGTTAGATGGTTAGCTGGTTAGCTGGTTAGATGGTTTGCCGGTTTGCTCGTAGAGTAGAGGGAGGGCTTGACAATGCGCGCGGTTTTTTACGATCAAAAAGGGATGACACTGGTTGAAGCGATCGCGGCGGCCGCTTTGGTGCTTATCGCCGCGGTGTCAATGGGCGCTCTCGCGACTCAAAGTGCCGTATTTTCCCGGAGAGTGGATACGGTTTATACCGCGTCATATCTATCGCAAAGACGCGTAGATCTCTTAAAACGCTTAGATTTCAGCCAGATATCCGCCGCGGAAGAATCTGATGTTCGTATCGGTGCCGACGGTAATATCAGTCCTGACGGAAATTATCTGCGCACGACAGAAGTCATTTCGAATTTTAGCGCTAACGCGCACCTTCAAAAAGTTAAAGTCACCATAAAAAGAGTTAAAATAAACATGGACGGAAGCATTTTAGACCCGGAAACGGGAGAAATGACTTTTTTGGGAGAAGCGATTGTAATGGAAACCTTGTTTTCTGATGTTTCGTAGTAAAATGTCATTCATTCGGGGAGATCGGGTTATGTGGAAGTTGTTAAAACAGAAAAAAGGGTTTACCCTATCGGAAGTAGTGTTTGTTGCCGTTATATTAATTATGGTCATAGCCGCCATATTATCAGTATGGGTGTTTACTTATCAAACTTGGGCAGGGGAACGGGAACGAACCTATCTACGGATCGATATGGTAAAAGCGCTGGAGACCATAAAAAATGATTTGAGATTGTCCAGTCTTACGCATATGTCCTTTTATCCGTCGGGAGGCGCGCCCTATAGTGCGATAAGCTTGCCGGTGGCAAAACTTGACGCGAACGGATTTTTTACGCTGGATGTTAACGGCAAGATTGTTTGGGATAAAACGATAATATACCATCTATATCCCGCGGAGGGAGACAAATATATTTTAAGACGAACAGTTTTTGAACCACGCGATAATACAAAAACAAACCTTCAAAGATATGCCCAAATGGAGGCTGTGGTTTCCGCCGGTTCGGGAGGAACGTCTACGGATATGGATTTTCTGGGAAATGTGGATGTTTTTGATATTTCTTCATTGGCTCCGGTAATTGATTTTTATGATGAATCGCCTTCTCCCGTAAAAGAAAACCAGGTTGTGTTCGGATGGGCGCGTCTATCTCCCGGGAATCACACCATACGGTTGGAAGTAACGGGTAAAAATACCGCGTCAAATGGTTATAGTCTTGGAGTGGACAATATCAGAATAGAACCTGCCGGAAGCATAAGGGAAATGGAATATTATAATTCTCCATTCGCTCCGTCGGGAAGTTTTACCGTCAGCGGAGGCGCGGCGGGTAGAATATGTGATTCTCTTTGGAATAACAATAACTATCTTGAGTTGGCCGCCGGCGGGGTGGGCAGTTATATGGAAAGTACGGATAGTTATGACCTTTGGCGGGAATCCGCGTTTAATAGCGCCGCGTTAAACAATACTGAATGCGTGGAAGAAGAAGTTCGAGTCGGATTGGATATGCCGGAGGGCGAAGATCAAGGCGAAATAACATGGTTCGCGGATGCCGCGGCGGGAGACGCCGCCGAAGAAGGTCATGACGGATATGTTAATCCGCCGGATCCCTCTCTAATACCGCTTACGCCGGTAGTTATCCGGACAGTTATAAACCATTCTTATCTGGACATAGATCCCGACGAAGCGGATGATCAGGTTGATATGATACGCGTTCTTTTTAAATCGGCAAGCGCGGGGACTCTCAAGATAGAAAAAGCGTATATTACGAGAAAAAGCAATGATGCCGCTTCGGAAGATTATGACGGGCTTGAAAATGAAGATCCGTCAGGTAAAACGATCCAAGAATATCATCGGCATCAACAGCTTTTTTTTAAAGACGCGGATACCGGGGATATCGTTCCCGATGTTATTATTTCATCCGCCGCGCCGCAGAATGGAGGAGCATGGAGCGAGTGGACAGCTTTTCCTTTGGTTGTAAAGGATGAAAACGATCTTGACGCGGATTATTTCATTTCTTTTTATATTTCGGATATAACTCAGGCGGAGTGCTCTTATTGGCAGTCTACTGCTCTGCAGGCATACTATCTCACGGGCCCCGGAATTGAAAATGCCGCCGGGGCACCTGTATGGGGAGGAATATACGCGCCGCTTGTGTCAAACGATGTTTTTGTTACGGCAAGTATTGATACCGGAAAAAAAACGGGTCAAATAGAATCGCAGGTTTTCGATACCGCTTTGGCGTCTCCTTCTTATAACCAATTGAGTTGGTCTGAAAACCGGCCGGAGAGAACAAATATTGAGGCTAAAGCGAGGGCGTCTGCCAGCGCGTATATGACCGGCGCGGCGGACTGGGGCGCGATCACGCCGAGTGGAGCCAACCCGCAGGCGTTATCGATCGGCAGCGGCAGGTATGTTCAATTTTTAATGAGTTTATCCGCCGAGCCTTATTGGGAAAATTCCGGCAGTATTTTAAGCTACGCGGATTATGTTTCCGCGCAGACAGCACTTCCCGAGCCGTATGATTTCCCTGAGTCGTACGTTACGAAAGTTTCTTCCCCCTGGGTAGATGACCTCACAATAGACTGGCCCGGTGACGACAGGATATGTACGATAACGGCTGATATCGCCAAAAAAAATAATTATGGACAGGCAAAGATCACTATTGACGGAACGGATTTAGTAAAGGTGCTTAGTGTTCATCTAAGTGTTTCAAAAGACTTAAGGGAAAGAGTGATCTCTGAAGAGAATTATGTTGAAATCGAACCCAGAAATACAGGAAAGTGATCATGAAAAAAGTTGATATGATCTCTAAAACAAACTTGCCGAGTAAAAGAAACCGAAAAGGTATTGTCCTAGCTATGGTTTTGGGGTTTTTAGCGCTCATGGTTATGAGTGTACTGCCTCTCGCTTCCATGATACAGCAAGACGCGAGGCTGATCGTACATGTAAGAGAGAAGGAACAGGCGCGGTTTATGGCTGAAGCCGGTGTAAACCACGCGCTTGCTAAGATACGTAACGATGGTTTTGCCTCAAGAGCCGACTTCGTAGGCGCTCTTGATATCGGGTCATATCAAGTTGTTTTTTCACAAGTTGGCGCTCGGCACCTTATAATTTCAACAGGGACAGTTGGAGGTGTTTCGGAGACCGTTTCAGCGGAAATAGCCGATAATACGCCGACCGCGTTAAACTATTTTTCAGGCGCGGGAAATGATATTCAAATAAACGCGTTAGTGGCAGACGCGAATATCGCCGGAGATATTCACGCGAACAATAACGTTTATCTTAAAGCAAGCCCGTGGTTTTCACTTCTTACTGTTACCGGTGAAGTGTCGGCTACGGGTATAGTGAAAGAAGGAACAAAATATGATCAGGGAGCGAATGACATGTGGGATAACAAAGTTTTTATAAACGGAGCGAATGATGATACCGCGATAGTTTATGAAGGCGCAAATAGGATAACATTTCCTTCCTTTGATTATTTAAAAGCTTCCTATAGACAGACCGCGATAGATTCCGGAGATTATTACAGTTCAAACCAAACCTTTAATTCCGCGAGTCTCGCGCCTGCCGGCGGTATAGTTTATGTCGAAGGAAACGCGGTTTTCGTGGGTGCGTGTACATTGAATGGAGGTATAATCGCCGATGATATTCTTATCGCGGGTTCTCTAACTCAGTTTAAGGCGGGAGATAAAAATGTTATTTTGGCGGCGGGAGGCGACATAAAGATCAGAGGACGGTTTTCCGTGGATGAAGCATTGGTTTACGCGTCTCAGGATATAAAAAGTATTCAAGCGTTCTCGGAAATTAATATTGATGGGACGATGCTGGCGGGCAGAGATATCAGTATGTGGAATGTTTTGACGCTGATCCAATATAATTACGTAAAAATGGCGCCGGTGGATTTAATGGGTCCCGATGGAGAAAGTAGCTTCAGCCTCAAAAGTTGGAATAATTAACGAACCTCGTAGGTTGGTAGGTGCGGTGGTAAAGACCAACGGTATTTAAGGATTCGGCTTATAATTCATTTTGCACCGCCAATTTCGTAGGGGCGGACCCATGTGTCCGCCCGTAAATCTTTTTTTTGTGCTTTGATATTTTAATTTATTTTGTCATTAGAATTTTGTCATTTGTCATTAAATATGGCGGATCTTCCGCCACCAACCTCGTAGGATGGTAGTAAAGAGCACTACCAACCTACGAGGATGAACTTGCCGCAAACCATTTACTCTCTACTCCAATCGTAACCATCATCCTCGTAGGTTAGTGGTGGTTCCCGACACCACTATCCTACGAGGTTGGCGGTGGGTAACGCTTTATATTACAACATTCGTCCCAAAATTCCTCTACCAGATTGGCTCCTTTAGCATGAGCCAGCCCTGGGGTCAAGTCCGGGATCTGTAATCATTCGGGCAATTATTTTATGTAATTAGAAGTTACCGGCAAAGAGTGAAAAATAGGGACGACTTTCGATTAAATTGAATTTCTCCAGGTTTTTTTTTAGGAGGAGAGAAAATTTATCGCAGGTCGTCCCTATTTGCTTTAAGATATAAAATATGTTGTTATTTTTATTGACATGGATGCGGTAGGTGGCGGTATGATGAAAAAAATAGGTTTGTTAATGTCTTAAAAAGGAGTAATGATGAAAAAATATTTCCGTGTTATGTCTGTGTTTGTGCTCTTTACGTTTTTGTTTAACGGGGTTGTGTTGGATCCTTCTGAGTCATTCGGGATGGGGGAGAAGAGCACCTTGTCTCCGGTGTTGAAATTTTCTTCTTTGGCGGGGATTGAACCCAAGGAAATGGCAAAAGTGGAATTTATGATAGAGACAGCTCTTTTGGAGGCTGCTGCTGGTGATAGTGAATTGAGTCTAAATGATATGCGGATAAGGGCAAACAAAGACTATGCGTACACTAATGTGTTTGATGAAACACATACATTTTTCGCCGAAAGAGAAGAATTGACAAATGGCAGGATAATGCTGATGACGAGGATTTTGCGCAATAAAAATGAAAAAGCACTTAGAACGTATTATGCTGTTTTTTCAACTAAAAAAGTAGACGACGGGTTTAACATTGATGTGTACACAGAAAAAGAATGGAAAGAAAATGAAACGCTTATTCGTCAAGGCAAAGACCTTCCAAAGAGAGCCGACCAAAAACCAAACGACGCGAAGGCAATCGCGAGATACATAAATGACAACGAGAAAATAATCGATAGTTTTATTCGAGAGCGCGTTTATGCCGATGATTTTGCTGAGATTAAAGGACGGGCAGAAAATTTGTGGGGGACTTCTCGTCATGGAACGGTAAAGCCGCAGGTAGAGTTTCCCGAGAAATACTTAGAGTTTATAAATGAAAAGCTGAACGGATTTTTAGGGAATTTTGGTACCAATGTAAAAGAAGCGTTGGATGGGAAAAATCTTGTTTTCATCAGAGTTCCGGAAGGTGCAGACTATCCGGTTATTTATGAAAAAGATCCTAAATCCGGTGATATGATACCTATCCCGGTGAGAAGCCATGCGAGTCAGAACGCGGTTTACATATTTTTGGACGATCATACGTTTGATTCACTAAAAGATCCGGAAGTTAAATCGGACTTAGTTGGCGACTCCGTTTTGCCCAGTTTGATTTATGAGATAGGTGTGATTTATGGTTTGAAGTATAGGGTCATTGACAAAAGTATGACGATGAATGATTTGTTGTCCGCGTACAAACTTCATCGTAGTGGAACGCTGATAAGCGAAATAGAACGATTTTTTCCGGAATTAAAACTCACACAAAAAGTCAATCTCAACGAAACTCTTTGGACTCGTGATTATTTTATGGTCGAGAAAGTAGGACCTATACAAGCTGAGGACAACATAGAAATTTTAACCAAGGCGATCGCGAAGGAATTTTATAAAGAGACGAATGAAAAAAAACGGGATCTGATTCTGCAAGAAGTTGAAAGATTGTTAACGATATATTCACTTAAGGCGATAATGTGGCGTTTAATGGCGCAGAATCAGCTTACAAGTCCGGAGCAATTGGATACCGTTAAAACAGGAAGCGAAAAACTCTGGGCGCGATATACGACCATCCCTTCATCTTTAGATACGTTTTTGCGTGAAAAAATTATTGAATGGATAAATGTTCAAGCAAAGACAAATGGTTCTGCTTTTCGCAGGGAATTGTATGATCCAACTATTGTTTTTAAGGCTTACAGCGGTC
>Ga0208325_1000237_pt1 | contig 15038 bp, 15 predicted proteins | sample PL_2010_330m_FD_185486 | JGI IMG/M metagenome (GOLD analysis project Ga0208325, IMG submission 185486) | Freshwater microbial communities from Powell Lake, British Columbia, Canada to study Microbial Dark Matter (Phase II) - PL_2010_330m... | ecosystem: Environmental > Aquatic > Freshwater >...
CAACTTATGACCTGCCCAGCGTAAGGGGAACATCAGCAGTAGAAGGGGTTTTGTAATTAAGTATTGTGTCCCTTAATCTGAAGAAAGGATAGCAGAAAAAATGATACGTTTGGTACTCTTTATATTGATAATTTATTTCATATATGTCTTCTACAAGATGACACAGAGATCTCAAGGAGAACCTAAGATTAAAAATCTTGGCAAAGTCAAGGTAGTCACTAAGACTTCTTGCCCAGACCCTAAAACCTTTGTAGACTACATAGAAGGAAAAATAAAGGGCAAGCAAAAAGAAGAGTTGCGTCGCCATATGGACAGTTGCAAAGGTTGCATGGATGCTTTACATGCTGTATTTAATATGCCTGCAGAGGAAGGGCTTAAGAAAGAGAAATAGTACCCATGGGCCACGTCCCCAAAATTTAAACTACTATGGCATTTGAGATATGAATAAAATAAACCTTGAAACAAGTACAGAGATACCAGCTGACTTTGATTTTAATAAAGAGTTCCAGCAAGCCTTTGATGCTATAGAGCACACAAAAAACTCTATTTTTATAACAGGCAAAGCTGGAACAGGAAAGTCTACTCTACTTGAATATTTTCGCAAAAATACAAAAAAGAACATTGTGATTTTAGCTCCAACTGGAGTAGCAGCAATCAAAGCACGAGGTCAGACCATACATTCGTTTTTTAAATTTCCTCCCAGATTTATCCAAAAAGACCATATTAAAAAATTGCGCAATAGGAAGTTGTTAGAAAAACTAGATACAATAGTCATAGATGAATGCTCAATGATCCGCGCAGATCTTTTAGATGGTATAGATTACGCGCTACGCATAAATAGAAAAGAGCACAAAAAACCCTTTGGAGGAGTTCAAATTGTTTTATTTGGCGATCTTTTTCAACTTCCGCCTGTAGTAGAAAAAGATATTCGGCATCTAATGAATCGTTTGTATGTAAGCCCTTATTTTTTCAGCGCAAACGTTGTGAGTAAAATTGCAATAAAGTGTGTAGAGTTACATAAAATTTATAGACAAAAAGAGGAAAGTTTTATTAGTCTACTCAACAAGATAAGAACGCAGGAGGCTTCTGAGGATGACCTTGAGTATTTAAATAGACAAGTTAGTACTGAGGTAGCTCAGGGAAGTGATACGATTACACTTACAGCAACAAATGCTAATGCCAACGCTCTTAACGAAACACGTCTTTCGGGAATTCCCAATAAAGAGTTCGAATACCATGCGGATATCAATGGCAAATTTGATGCAAGATCTTACCCTGTAGAAGAGAGTATTCGGCTTAAGAAAAATGCACAAATTATGCTGGTAAAGAATGATAGTAGCAAGAGATGGACGAATGGAACGATAGCGGAAATTGCAGAGCTTAGTAATTCCTCTATGAGCATAAGAATTGACGATGATATTTATGATGTTCCTAAAGTATCCTGGGATAAAATTCAATACACTTACAATGACGCTGAAGAAAAGATCGAGGAAGAAGTGATAGGAAGTTTTCAGCAATATCCAGTTAAACTTGCCTGGGCTATAACAATTCACAAAAGTCAGGGGCAGACTTTCAAAAATGTTATCATAGATATGGGCTACGGTGCATTTGCACACGGGCAGACATATGTTGCTCTAAGCCGGTGTACTAGTTTAAAGGGTTTGATTTTAAAAAAACCCATTATGTTCAGTGATATAATATTTGATAGCTGTGTTTACCAATTCCACGAATCTTTTAGGTAAGAGGGGTATGGGGAAACACATGTGTAAAAAGGGGTCAGACACCTTTTAGCACAATATATAACAAACAATTAAAGAAAGGGAACTAAATGTTCTGTCCCCAGAACCCCTGCCAGATCGCGCGTCACTGGCAGTTTTGCTGAATAAATTTTGCTTGGTTTTTATTTTATTATAGTATATAATCTTAGATAAATTACAGATCTAAGTTTATGAAATGTTAAAGGATGCTTAAATGAAGCTCGACCTTTCTGATGCAAGAAAAATAATTAAGCGATATCGGGAGAAAAAAGGTGTATTAATCCCGTTATTACAGGATATCCAGGCTATTTATGGATATGTCCCTCAAGAATCCATAGAGTTAATTGCCAGAGAATTATCGATTTACCCTGTGGAGATTTATGGAATATTGACGTTTTATGCTCAGTTCTATCTTACCCCACGAGGCAGGCATACAATTAGAGTGTGCCAGGGTACCGCCTGCCATGTTATGGGGGGGAAGGAAATTCTCGATTATTTATCGGATAAACTGGGAATAGGCGATGGTGAAACTACGGAAGATGACATGTTTTCTCTGGAAAGGGTTGCGTGTCTCGGATGCTGTGGTATGGCACCTGTTGTTATGATTGACAGTGATTTTTACGGAAGATGCACAGTTCAAGAGCTGGATAAGCTTTTGGATAAATATCACTCGGTGAAAGCGAAATAGATGAACGCAAAAATACTTATATGCATGGGTACAAGCGGAATTTCGGCCGGCGCTGAAGAGGTAGTAAAAATCTTTGAAAGCGAGCTGAAGCGCCTCAAATTAATTGACCAGTGCGAAATTATCAGGACCGGAGACAGAGGTTTGTTTAGAGATGTATTGGTAGATGTTATTACTGCGCAACTGGGCAGGGTTACCTATGAGTACATCAAGTCCGAAAATGTGGCTGCAATTGTCAAGCATCATATCCTTGAAGGTGAGCCGGTAAAAGAATTACAGGCAGGCAAAGATTATGCGCAGTTTTTCTCTAACCAAATGCGCATCGTTCTTTCAAATTGCGGAGAGATCGATCCTGAGAATATAGATGATTATCTGGCGCGCGGTGGTTACGATGCCATTAAAAAGGTTTTAGCCATGGATCCAGGAGAGGTTATAGGGGAGGTTAAAAAATCAGGCCTTAGAGGTAGAGGAGGAGCAGGGTTTCCTACAGGATTAAAGTGGGAATTGACTGAATTTGAAAAAAGCGCTGAAAAATATGTAGTGTGCAACGCAGATGAAGGCGATCCGGGCGCGTTTATGGATCGCAGTATATTGGAAGGGGATCCGCATTCTGTAATTGAAGGTATGATCATTGCCGGTTACGCGATTGGCGCAAATAAAGGATATGTTTATTGTCGCGCGGAATATCCATTAGCGATAAAGAGATTAAACAGGGCGATAAAACAGGCTGGAGAAAAAGCGTTTTTAGGAAAAAACATCCTCGGCAGTAAATTTTCGTTTGATATCAGCATAAAACAAGGTGCCGGGGCATTTGTATGCGGTGAAGAAACCGCGCTTATTGCATCGATTGAAGGGTGCAGGGGAACACCGGTGTCCAGGCCGCCATTTCCCGCGCAAAAAGGGTTATGGAGTAAACCAACCCTTATTAATAACGTAGAGACTTTAGCTAATATAAGGCATATCATCATAAAAGGTGCGGAATGGTTTTCTTCTATAGGGTATGGAAAGAGCAAGGGTACAAAGGTTTTTGCTTTGGCAGGAAAGGTTAAAAATACAGGCCTGGTCGAGGTTCCGATGGGAACTACGATTCGCCAAGTCATATACGGGTCCGGGGGAGGAATGGCAAGTAAAAATATAGGTTTCAAGGGTGTTCAGATAGGCGGTCCCTCAGGGGGTTGCATTGATGAAAGTCTTTTAGATACCCCCATTGACTATGAGTCCATTACACGCACAGGTGCTATTATGGGTTCCGGCGGTATGATTGTAATGGATAAACACACTTGTATGGTTGATATAGCGAAATTCTTTTTGGATTTTACAGTAGCAGAATCATGCGGCAAGTGTGTACCTTGCAGAGTAGGTTTAAAAAGGATGTTAGAGGTTTTTGAAAAAATTATCGATGGGGAAGGCAGGAAAGAGCACATTGCATTTTTGCAAGAGATGGCCATTACAATAAAAGATACCGCGCTTTGTGGGCTTGGGAATACAGCACCCAATCCGGTATTGACAACCTTGAAATATTTTATGGATGAAGTTCAAGCGCATATAAAAGATAAAATCTGCCCTGCGCACGTATGTTTGAGGCTTATGAAGTTCGAGGTTGTAATAGATAAGTGCGTTAAGTGCGGGCGTTGTTATGAGGTTTGCCCGGCGGATGCTATTGATTGGAAAAAGAAAGAGTATGCAAAAATCAACAAAGACAAATGCATCAAATGCAAAGCTTGTGTTAATGCATGTCCATTTATGGCAATAGAATGATTAATTTAAATATAAACGGTATAAAAGTAAAAGCAGAAGTCGGAAGGACCGTGCTTGAGGCAGCAATCCAGGCGGGTATTTATATACCCAACTTATGTTATCATCCTGATATACCGCCTATAGGAGCTTGTAGATTATGTATTGTTGAAATTGATGGATCTAAAGGATTTCCCGCCGCTTGTACTACCACAGCCAAGGAAGGAATGGTTGTTCGAACCGATACCCCGAGAATTCAAGAACTTAGAAAGAACATTATCTGGTTCATTTTAAGTGAACACCCAAAGGAGATCAAGGAATCATCTCAACTGAAGGAAGTCGTTGAATGGATAGGGACAAAAGAACCACTACCGGGATTTGTCCCACATCCAAAGGGCCTTCCTTTGCTTTTAGATGAACCTTTATTTATCAAGGACCTTGATCGATGTATTTTATGCGGACGCTGTGTTAGCATGTGTCAAGAAATAAGACGCGTGGGAACGATCGGATTTATTAACCGCGGCATCGATACCATTATAGGTACTAACTGTAATTTGTGTATGAGGGACTCCGGCTGTAAATTCTGCCTGGCTTGTGTGGAAGTATGTCCTACAGGGGCGTTGATCGATAAAGAGGAATTTGAGGAAAAGGACCGCGAGAAAGTGCTTCTACCGTGTAAAGACGCGTGTCCCGCAGGCATAGATATTCCGCGGTATGTGAGATTGATTACAGAAGGGAGATTTCAGGATTCCATAGAGGTGATCCGCCAGACAGTTACTTTTCCGCATGTTTTGGGTTGCGTCTGCCATCATCCGTGTGAAGAAGTATGCCGCAGAGAAGAGCTGAATGAGTCCATGTCTATCAGAGAGCTGAAGAGATTTGTAGCTGAGCGGGATTCTGGTAGATGGCGATCTAAACTTACAATTGCACCGGAGACAGGCAAAAAGGTTGCGGTTGTAGGTTCAGGGCCTGCGGGCCTGACCGCTGCGTGGTTTCTTAGGAAATTGGGACATTCGGTAACTGTTTTTGAAGCCTTGTCTGAACCGGGCGGGATGATGAAAGCGGGTATACCTGAATATCGGCTACCTCACGATATTTTGAACCAGGAGATTAATGACATAGAAAACATTGGTGTGAAGATAGAAGTCAACACGGAAATAAAGGCCATTGACAGACTATTCAGTCAGGGTTTCAACGCTGTTTTTTTGGCGTTGGGTGCGCATGAGGGGATAAAGATAGGGATTCCAGGAGAGGATGATCCGCTAGTCTTGGACGGAATATCTGTATTAAAGTCTATAAAATTTGGGGAGAAAGTAGATATTATGGGGGAAGTAGCTGTTACCGGAGGTGGTAATGTAGCTGTAGATGTGGCAAGGAGCGCGTTAAGAATAGGAGCAAAAAAAGTAACGATACTATATCGGCGAACACAAAAAGAGATGCCCGCCTATCCGGAAGAAGTAGAAGAGGCGCTGAAAGAAGGTGTAAAGATCAGTTTTCTTACAACGCCTACTAGAGTGTTATCCGAAAATAATAAATTAAAAGTGGAATGTATCAGGATGGAACTAGGTGAACCTGACGCAAGCGGCAGAAGACGGCCGGTTCCCATTGAGGGCAGTGAATTTATGATTGAACCGGACAGGCTAATAGTGGCTATTGGCCAAAGCTCTGTCGTACCAAAGGAATTTGGTATCGCGTTAGACAGAAAAGGAAGGATTAAAACAGACGAAGAAACCCTTGCTTGTTCAATGAAAGGGGTATTCGCAGGAGGGGATGTCGTCGGCGGACCTGCTTCTGTGATTGAAGCTATTGAAGCTGGCAGAAGGGCCGCAATTTCCATAGATAAATATTTGGAAGGACAGGGCCAGATCGACCAAAAATTTATTCCGGAAGAGGAAGAAAATCCTTGCCTGGGCAACGACGAAGAATTCGCGTGCAGGAAAAGGGCCAAGGTTACTTTTCTTCCTGTATCCAAGAGGTTACATGGTTTTTCGCAGGTAGAATATGGTTTTGATGAAAAGACAGCGCTGGAAGAGGCGAAGCGATGCCTGAGGTGTCAATTACGGTTAAAAATTTCCAAGGCGCCTTTGCCTCCTAAATAGAATGCTGGAAGCTGGAAAATGAACGATATGGATTTACACCCAAATACTGCTTTACCCTACCCAATTTCTGTACAGTAGTGCGCTTGTAATTCTATAGCACTTGTAATATAAAGCGCTTAGGAAGGCAGACCGCCGAATCCCTTAAAAGCCATAACGTAAATAAGAAAGCTTTATTAAAAGAGAAGTGAAATAAAAGTATGCTGGTAAAAAAATTAAAGGAGTGCCCGGTATTTGTATCGGGAGACAAGGTTAGTTTACGTGAATTATTGCATAGCGATAAAGGCAATTTCGCTTTTCGCTACAGCTTGGCATATGCTAAACTTCCGGCAAAGAAGGCAACCATTCCCCACAGGCTTAAGGTTAGCGAGGTTTATTATATTTTAAAGGGTAAGGGCATAATGTATATAGACAAAGAGTCTCGCGGAGTTGGCACGGGAAATGTTATTTATATTCCGCCGCGCTCAATGCAGTATATTAAAAATATAGGTAATACAGCTTTGGAATTTTTATGCATTGTAGATCCGGCATGGAAGAAAACAGATGAAGAGATACTTAAAAAGAGAGGGGCTTAAATGACAAGACGTTATATATTTTTATTATTAGCATTCTTTATTTTTGTTACAGGGTGCGCAAAAAAGCCTCAGGCTTCGGATCTTTCGAAGGCAATTGGACATACGCCTTTACTTGAAATTGATGGTATATATGCGAAAGCTGAGATGTTAAATCCCAGCGGGAGCATTAAAGATCGGATGGTTTTCTATTTAATCAAAAAGGCCAGCGAAAGAGGCCAGTTAAAACCCGGACAGGAAATTATTGAGCTAACCAGCGGGAATACCGGTGTTTCTTTAGCCATGGCTTCGGCGATAAAAGGTTATAGGTTTACCGCTATTATGCCGGAGTCTACAGGGATTGATAAACAGAATATTATGAGAATTTTTGGTGCGGATTTAATCCTTACCCCAGCCCAAGAAGGATTCCTGGGAGCCCAGAAAAAATACAATGAGGTATGTCTTGAAAGACCCGCGGCCTGGTTCCCAAAGCAATTTGAGAATCCCGATGGCATTGAAGAGCACCGGCTTGGGATAGGCCAGGAAATTATACAGCAAATGAATGGCAAGGTTGATGCTTTTGTGGCGGGGGTCGGGACAGGCGGAACATTGATTGGGGTTGGTAAGGCACTAAAAGAGATCAATCCAAATGTAAAGATTATTGCCGTAGAGCCGGCGGAATCACCTGTTTTATCGGGTGGCAAGCCTGGAATTCATCGTATTGAAGGAATAGGGGATGGTTTTATCCCAAAGATAATAAAAGATAATCGAAATCTGATTGACGAAATCATCCTTATAAAGAGTGATGATGCTATCAAAATGTCGATGGGCTTAGCTAAAGATCACGGTCTTCTGGTAGGAATAGTTTCCGGTGCAAATGTTCTTGCGGCGAAACAGGCCAGAAAAAAATATAATAATGTGGTTACCATATTAAGTGATGGAGGCGAAAGGTATTTACCTGTTTTCTTTGAGGAAAAGAAACAGTTGCAAGCGGAAGGAATGGAGAAATAAGGTAACACAATCTAAAAAAGTCGCCATTGTTTCATATATATTTTTTCTTCAACTCAAGCGGCCAAAAAAAGGAGGGCATTATGGGCTTGGCACAGATAGGATTAGTTTCAATAGCGGTCGCATGGATCATACAGCTTGTGGCTTCTTGGAAAGGTAACAAAAACATAAACCTGGCATTTATAATCGTTTATATGTTGGGGGTTCTGGCGCTCGTAATTGCCGATTACATGGCGACAAGCGTCCTCTCATATTTCGAGCTATTAACCTTCATTGCCGCGGGCATAGTGCTATTGAAAACATCGAAGAAATAGAGTAATCAGAATATATCAATGTATCAAGACGTTTTGAAAGTTAAGCACCACACTGTCACTAATTTGAGCACGACAGCGTCTCTAACGTCTCTAATTATATAAAACGGAGGAGGGTAAATATGGAAATATCGGTATTTATTGCTAAGATTTTTGGTTTGCTTTATTTAGTGGTTGGGGTAGGCCTTATAATTAACCGGCAAACCTTTAAGCAGATAGTGGAAGATTTCTGTAAAAATACAGTCTTGGTCTTTTATGGCGGGATACTTGCGCTTGTTATCGGAGTTGTGATTGTCCTGACCCATAATATATGGGTACCCAACTGGACTGTAATCATTACAATCATTGGTTGGGCCGCGTTCATTAAAGGTATCTGGTTGATAGTCTTTCCAAATTCAGTGCATAAATTTATGCGGGCTTATCAAAAGAATGAAAATCTACTGGTAGTTCATTCAGTTATTGCTCTTGTTTTTGGTATAGTACTGACCTATTTCGGATTTTTTGCAGGATAAGATTGCTATCATTCTAAGCGTAGCGAAGCTTACCCGTCAGTTGTTAGGCGGGAATCTAAGTACTTAATTGCAAGGACGCAGTCATTGGGACGTATCACTTGATTAGAGATAAGTGTTCTGTCCCCCGAATACAAACAAAGGAAATAATATGTTAAAAATAAGACCTTGCCAGGGAGTAGTAATAGTTATCTTTTTGCTGTTGGCGGTATCTTTTGTTTACGGCCAACTTTCTCCGGAAGAAAAGGCGCATAACCGGGTAAATCTTCCGGGCGGGAATGTGTATGGCGGAATCCAATTTACTATTGCTTCAAAAAACTACAAACCGGGCGAGTTTCCAGTAGTTGAGTTAAAAATTAAGAATGTTTCTGATAAAGACATAAACTTTTTCTTTAGTACATGTGTAGTAGAATTCCTGCATTTGTTCGTTTTCGGCGAAGACGGTAAATTCCATAAATTCAGTGGCGGAATACACCGAAGGCCCTGCGGGCCTGGCGACACCCAATTGTTAACGCTTAAATCTGGTGAGGTGCATACAGATCAGGTTGCTGTTATGGGAACCTCGGGCGTTAAAATTAAATATGCTTATACAGTACCTGACTGGTGGGGAGAAGTCGCCGGTCTAGGTATGAACTATTGGCGGGGAATAGTCTATTCAAACTCTATTTTTTTGATTAATAATAGCCCGGATGTTTCCGGTAATCAGGCAGAATAATGGGGTGTAACACACATATGATAATGTCCCTTTAGGCGCATTTAGAAGTGTGCTGTTTAAGGCTTACTATAATACCTTCAATAGAAGGAGGGTATTATAGCAGAAAAGGGCATTATCAAAATGGGACAGGAAGAGGAAATGCATGTGTAAAATCACTCTGACCCCTTTTACTTGAGAAAACAAAATAGTTGAGCAGAGAGCACGTTTAATCTGGAAAAAGCCAACCCAGAAAAAAGGAGGAATATCCATGGGAGATAAAGGCAGGAAAGATAAGAATAAACACGACAAACAGGTAAGCAAGGCAAAAGACACACAAAACGAAGCGAACAGGAAAAAACAAGAAAAAACACACCTGTAGAATAAAGGGTACGCTTCTATACGTAATATAACAGGGGATATCATGAATCGCTTTAAACGGTTTTTTTGAAAAAACAGCTCTAGTATTGACATTTATAGTGCGATGATGTATATTTGAGTTAAAAAAGGAGGCATTAATGAATAAGAGACTCGTAGTGGCACTGCTTATAGCGGTGTTTGCATTCTCCGGGGCGGCAATTGTTCATGCTGAAAAAGATGGCATGGGTAAGATGGGTAAGATGGGTAAGATGGGTAAGATGGGTAAGATGGGCATGGATGATAAGATTCTTAAGAAGGCATATTTCTTTCTTAAAAATAGCAAAGAACTCGGGTTATCAGATGAACAGATAGTAAAGATAAAAGCGCTTAAGGTTGGGGTCAAGAAAGAACTAATACAACAGAATGCGGATATAGAAATCCTTGGCATCGACATACGGACAGCCATGTACACGGATAGTATAGACACGGATGCTGTAAATAAACTCATAAGCAAGAAATATGACCTTAAAAAAGCTAAGGCACAATACCTTGTGACAAAGTACGTTGAGCTTAAGAGCATATTGACCGCTGAACAGAAAACCAAGCTAAAAGACCTTTGGAAGCAGTGTAAAGCATAGTAATCCCGATCACGTCAATAGATAAAAAACCAGGCTTGTTTAGCCTGGTTTTTTGTGCAATACTGGGACGGTACTAAAGGGGACACAATACTTAATCCAGAAGGGCAAGAGTAGAATAAATAGACCTTATTGATTCCGCTAAGGAGTCCATAGTCATATCTACGTACAGCCTCCCGTCTTTGCGAGGCTACAAAGTAGCCGAAGCAATCATAAGCCCAAATAAAACTATTTGTCATTCTGAGACGAAGCCGAAGAATCTATGTGATGATATTATTGTTTTCCCGCAAGGGGAATGTGAATAGCGACCGAGGACCTTTGGGAAGCCTGCCCTGAGCAAGGGAGCGAAGCGACTGCGTCGAAGGGTGACCCTAAGAATTCGAAGTAAAAGAGGCTGCTTATGATAAGAGTAAAAGTAAATCAATTAGACTTGCAAAGGTAGGAATTCTCTGATAAACTTATCATTATTACAAAGGAGTAGTAGTGATAGGATATTGTTGATGATTATAAAGCAATCTCAGCGATTGGGGTTGTTGTTTGTGTTTAAATAAGAAAAGAACAGCATAGGATTTACCAGAATGGAGGTTTTTTATCATGAAAATAACACTTAAGTTATTTGTGTCTATTGGTATTATCACGCTTCTTGTATTCTCCTTATCGCATTTTATTCTTGCACAGGCCTTGGATGCACCTAAACTCAACCCTGAAATTGAAAAAATAATCAACGCAGATGCGTACAAGCACGCTAACTGGGGCCTGCTTGTGCTCGATCTTGAATCCGGTAAAACGGTCTATGAACTAAATGCAGATAAGATGTTCTGTCCAGGTTCCACCGTTAAACTTTTCACAGTAGCCGCGGCCATGGATACCTTTGGAATAGATTATCGTTTCAAGACACCTGTATATCAACGTGGGAAGATCACGCCGTCTGGAGAGCTAAAGGGCGATTTAATCCTAGTGGCAAGCGGCGACATCACCACAGGTGGCAGGACAACTCCTGAAGGCCATATAGCGTATACCGAATTTGATCACACCGATGCCAATGCACTGGATGGAGCAGTGCTTACTACCCCAAATCCTCTTGCTGGCCTTGATAAGCTGGCAAAGCAGGTAGCGCAAAAAGGTATTAAGAAAATTTCAGGTGATATAATAATTGATGACCGATTATTTGACATAACCTCACCCGGTGTTCCTGGCTGTGATTTTAAGATGACGCCAATAATGATAAACGATAACCTGATAGATTTTATAATCATACCTAAAGAGCAGGGCAAGGCTGCAGAAGTTCAGTGGCAACCGCATACTTTAGCTTACAAGATAGACGCAAAGGTAGATACCATAGCAGAGGGTAAAAACAATGCAATCGAGATAACGTTATCCGCACCTGGCCACATTACTGTAAGAGGAGAGATACAGGCCCACTCTAAACCACTTGTTAAGACCTATACAGTCCAAGATCCTTCTTCTTTTGCGCGCTCCTTATTTATCGAAGCACTCAACCGCGCGGGGGTAAAGACAAGCGCCTTGGTACTGGCTAAAAATCCTGAAAACCTGCTTCCTCCAAAAGATGCTTACGCAGATTTTCCACAAGTAGCCTTGTTCGTATCAGAGCCATTTCCTGAATACGCGCGTTTAATATTAAAGGTCAGCCACAATCAGGGCGCTGATACATTACCGCTCTTGATTGCTGCGAAGAATGGCAAGCGAACTTTCTGGGAAGGACTGCGCCTTGAGCAACCGTTCTTTAAGCGCGCCGGGCTCGACTATAATACATTTTCTATTAGTGATGGTGGTGGTGGAGTAAAATCTGACCTCTTAAGTCCGGTAGCGGTTGTTCAGCTTTTAAGCTACATGTCTGGACAAACTGGTTTTAAAGCATACCTTGATGCCTTGCCTATTATAGGCGTTGACGGGACACTCGCGACTGTAGTTGGAGCAGAAAGCCCTGTGCGTGGCAAGGTAAGAGCCAAGACAGGTACCATAGTTGACTACGATGTTGTAAACGATCGTTATCTGCTGCTTGCAAAAGGCCTGGCCGGCTACATAGATACCTCTAAAGGGCAAAGATTGGCATTTGCTCTGTACGCAAACAATATTCACTTAGACAGCACGGATGACCTAGCAGGAATAGGAAAAGCATTCGGAAAAATCTGCGAAATAATCTATGAAAATAATTAGGGGAGGAACAATGAAACGACTTATTATTATTCTGCTTGCGATAATTCTTGCTCAGTCGAGTGCTTTGCCGGCAAATGCTAAGCCAGCGGGCCCAAACAAAAAAGAGATGGAGAAAATACTCTTTGAAGTTGAGCAGTATGCAAATCAATTACGTCAAGAGTGGGGTACTCCCGGCATGGCTATCGCGATAGTTAAAAATGACGAGACTATCTATTCAAAGGGTTTTGGTGTTAAGGGTCTTGGCGGTTCAGATTTAGTGGATACAGAGACAGTCTTTCAGATAGGTTCGACATCCAAGGCGTTTACCAGCCTCCTGGTAGGCATGATGATAGAAGAAGGAAAGTTTTCATGGAAAGACAAGGTAATAAACCATCTGCCCGATTTTCGCATGTATGACCAGTGGGTAACAAGTGAATTCATGATCGAGGACCTCATGGCACAACACAGCGGGATGGCCCCATATGCAGGGGACATGCAGGCAGGATTGGGTTTTGACCGGGAACGCATAATAAAATCTATACGTTATATAAAGCCTGTTAGTAGCTTCCGTTCGGAGTTCGCGTATGTAAATAATCTATTTCTGGTAGCCGCTAAGCTGGTAGAAAAATATACAGGCGAGAGCTGGGAGGATAACGTAAAAAAACGCATATTTGAGCCGTTAGGCATGAATGATACTACCCTAACTTCCGAAGCCTTAATGCAGGTTGAAAATGGAACGGGCCTTCATAGCAGAGATGGTGGAAAGGTTGTATCAGTACCTATGGATTCGCTGTCTTTTAGTTGCTATGTTTACGGACCTGCTGGCGGCATCAATTCAAATGTAATCGATATGGCAAAATGGCTGAAGTTCCATATAAACCGCGGCGCCTTAAATGGAAAAGAGCTGCTAAAGGAAGAGACCCTTGATTTTATGCAGACACCAAAGACTATAATTGGTGACGCTTTTATCGAGGGGGGAAGTTATTACTGCCAGGCATGGGTATATACAGAATATAACCCGTATCCGATTATCTGGCACAATGGCGAGACAAACGGCAACAAAACAATGATAGCTATCATACCTGAGGCTGGGATCGGCATTATAGTTCTTTCGAACATGACAAATTCTAAAATGCCGGAAGCTGTAGCCCACCGTTTTTTTGATCTATATTTTAATAACCCTCTAAGAGACCTAAATAAAGAGTGGCTCGCAAAAGCTAAAGAAAAAGACAGGTTAGAAATATTATCCCGTAAGCAACCCCCGTCAATTACACCTGCCTTGCCTTATGAAAATTACACAGGAACATACCAAAACCCTGTATATGGAGATGTTGAAGCAATATTAGCAGAGGAGAGTCTATATATGATCATGGGCCCCAACAAGGTAAAAATTCCTCTCACACATTACAACCGTGATACCTTTTTAGCGGATGAACCCATAGAGGATTTTGTCTCGTTCCAGATGGGTCCTGATGGTATTCCAGAAAGCATCGTTATGGACTCTATGAAAAATGATGGTAATCAGCTCTTTTCGCGCACAGAATAAAAATTATAAGGAGGATATATGATAAGAAAGTTATTAGTGATCTTGTTGCTGACGTTTGTGTCAATTGTATTTTCAAAACCATCAGCACAAGCAAGGGAATACCAGCTATCTGATATAACAAAAGTAGTAATGCTCGGTAGCGGGACACCTACCCCTGATCCAAAAAGAGGCGGTCCATGCGTTGCAGTTGTGGTGAATGATAAGGCGTATATAGTTGATGCTGGTGCAAATTGTGTAAGAAGAATTGCCGCTGCTTCTTCTGAATATGGTGGAAGGATAGAAGCACTAAATCCTGAAAATATTGATGTTGTATTTATTACTCACCTACACTCTGACCATACCATAGGTTTACCTGACTTGATGACTACGCCATGGATAATAGGTAAAGATAGCCCCCTGCAACTTTATGGCCCTGAAGGATTAAAGGATATGGCAGATAATATCCAAAAAGCTTACATGGAAGACAGATATTGCCGCTTATTTGGACTTGAACCTGCTAACAATGAAGGGTGGCGTGTAGATGTCCATGAATTTAAAGATAGCGGGGTGGTATATAAAGACAATAACGTAACAGTAGAGGCTATAAACACCAAGCATGGCAGCTGGCCAATTAATTTTGGATATAAATTTACAACCCCTGACAGGGTAATAATGATCTCAGGCGATACCGCAGACACAAAAGCTATGCGCCAGGCCAGCAAGGGCGTGGATATACTCTTGCATGAATGTTATGCACTTGGAAATTTTGGAGGGGGAGAGGAAAAGTTTGAAAAGGATATGGATTTTTGGAAAACCTATATGTCAGAATTTCACACATCAACAGATGAACTTGCCAATATAGCAAACGAAGCAAAACCCGGCCTGCTCGTACTCTATCACCAGGAATTATGGACTAATGACCAGGAACAAGCTGCTAAAGAGATACGTAAAAAATATAAAGGAAAAGTAATATCATCTAACGACTTGGATGTTTTTTGAGAAAGTCCGATATTTTATTA